>JACCDQ010940200.1_pt1 | contig 15184 bp, 14 predicted proteins | sample 7446031 | NCBI WGS metagenome assembly JACCDQ01 (sample SAMN15323442, study PRJNA562643) | freshwater metagenome | isolation source: river surface water | place: USA:Blue River Watershed | collected 2017-08-17
CTTATTACCGATGTAGATAGATTGGTTCAAATGTTTTTCGACCAAGCCAAAGAGCAACTTAACCGAGAATACAAAAAAGTCACGCTTGCGATACAAACACTCAAAGAAGTACAAAGCGACATCAAAGACTACAATACCTATCGTGAAAAATCTATTGAAGCCATAAAGAGCTTTCATACTTCCTTGCTTGCATCTAAATACTTTGAGCAAACACCCCAGGTGAATGAAGAAGGGGAATTTGAAAGCAAGCAAATTAAAAAGGCTAAGGAACTCAAAGAGGAAATCGAAGCTGTTGTAAATGCTACAGACCGCCAGGATAAAGACATCATTGCCCTAGGTCGTAAAATTGATAGCTCCTATGCTGTTCTTGGGGTTTATTTCCCTAACCGATACTATTTAAGCTATTTCAAGGAATACGTTTCTAAAGTGCGTAAAACAGAGCGTACACTACTCAAACCTAGGGGTTATTCGCTAACGAGCGATTTAAGCCCGGTAATGGCGCAATACGAAGCGGAAAAGCAATCTATTCAGGCACAAGCGGAAACCTTCAAGGGTGAGCAGGATTCGCCTAAATGGGCTGAATTAAGGCTAGAAATACAAGCCAAGAAATCTGCCCTTCAGGTGGAAGGTAGAAGTGCGGAAAGTAGAGCCAAGGATTTTGAAACCTTAAACTACCTATTAGAATACCGAACCAACCTGGTTCCTGCAACTGCCACAGAAATCATTAATACCAGTGAGCTAGAGCTAGAAGCTCTTGCCCTAGAAATCGAATTAGAACTCATAAACTTTTAAGCCATGTTAAATACAAACAACTACTTTCAAAAAGCGCAAGACATTGATTGGGACAGCCTTCCCGAAGCATTAGCCAAAGGCCATAAATTAGTACAAGGTGCAAGCCAAAACAATTGGGCTGCATATAACTCTAATGAGAATATCAAACGAGTGGTAGATGCTTTCTTTTTAAAACTTGATGAGTACCTGGACAAAACACCAAAAGCTACCAAAGCACATAGTCTGCCAAGTAAAACGAAGACTGAAACCGCAGCACCAAAGAAATCACCTGAACCTAAGAACTACAAAGGGCTTAGGGTAGAAATTCGTCCTGCATCCAGTGGATCGAGCAAGTTTATTGTTTGGGACTTGAAGACAGACCAAAAGTTCGCCAATGAGCGATTTGATTCCATTGAAGAAGCGAAGAAATTTATTTCAGACAATGAAATGACCTTGGTGAGAGTAGTAGAGGCAGAACAAAAGGTAGAATACAAAACCGAAGATGTTGAACATATTGATACCGATGTACAATTCATCAAACGCTATGCTGCCATGCATGGAAAAGTGAAAAGCCAAGCGCAGGTTCTGAATTTGATTCACTCACTTCAAAAGGCAATTATTGAAAAGAAGATTGGAAAGGATTCTCAATATTCCAAGGAAATTGAATTGATGCAAAAGCAACTCATTACGTGCTATGAGAAAATGGGTGAAATGGTGGAAATCAAAATCGATAGCAAGAATCTAAAACGCTATTTGGAGATTGCTCATAGCCAGGAAGGAATGCTCTCAGTTGCACTCTTGAAAGCCTATGTTTCCTTGAATGGTAAACGTGATGTAAAGGACAAGGCAGAACGCTTGTTTAACCGTATGAAAAAAGCTGTTGAGCAAGGTAAGATTAGCCGAAATGACAAGTATGCTGAGAAGCTCAATGAAGCTTACACAACGCTTAAAACCTATATTGACGGTGAAACCGCAATTCTGAACATCAACAAAGCTCAATTGAATGGGCTGCTTGGTGTATTGGGTGAAGATTTATTCAGTCAAAAAAAAAGCCTAAACGGGTACGAAGATGATGACCAGGGAATGATTGTAAGTTCCAGTGACTTGCTTTCCATGGATTTTCAAACCATTGGACTTCAGGGGAAGTATAGAGATTTGATTGGTGATCCAAGTATAGGTTTTACAGCCATGGTTTATGGACTACCTAAATCCGGCAAATCAACAATGTGTCTTGACTTTGCTAATTACCTAGCTGCGCATCATGGTAAAGTACTATACTGCGCTATTGAAGAGGGGTTTGGTTATACGCTTAAAGAGAAGATTCAACGCCTGGGAGCGCAGCATCCAAAACTTTTCATCACCGACCGTGTTCCTGAAAATCTTTCGGACTTTGACTTTGTATTCATTGATAGTGTCTCAAAGGCAGGAATGGATGTAAATGCCATTGACCAGCTTCGCAAAATGCACCCGGAGACTTCATTCATTTTTATTTATCACACAACCAAAGAAGGCAACTTCAAAGGGGTAAATGAACATGCTCATGAAGTTGATGTAATCATTCAGGTAGAAAAGGGGAAAGCATCTTCGACTGGTAGGTTTAGTGCAGGTGGGGTTATGGAAATTTAAAAATTGCTAGGCAAATCAGAACTATCTACTTCTTCAAATAAATTTCCAAAGGTTTCAAGTTTTAAATCATCTAGGAAAAACTGATTAGCACGCTTATTATAAATCACAATTTGATCAGTTGAAATTTTAATCTTTTCAGAAATTTCCGATTTCAGTTTTGATTCTTCCTTTTTCGGCTCAAAAACATTAACAACTATTTTTTTGTAAGAATTGTTTTTTAATCCTTGTTTTAAAACATCATTAATGTGTTCATCATTAAATCCATAACCTGAACAAATTATTAAATTCCCCTCAAGACAACGCTCTCTAAATTCATAAAAATAAAATAGATATGGGTCATAGGATTGTAGTTTATTACTTATTCCAAAAATTATAGCAAGATCATCTGTTTTAATGTCACCTTCAGTTTTGATTAACTGTTCATCTCGTGTTTTTTGCCAATTAATTGAGCCATGTAATTTGTATAAATAAAACCCAATTTCTTTGTTTGAATCACCATAATCATATCTGCGAAAACTCCATTTATCAAATTCATCAAATCCTTGTTCAGTAGTTTCATCTCTCAGATTTTTTTCTAGACACAAATCATAATTTAAGGTAAATACTTTTAATGGAAAACCAGAAAGTTCATTTTTGAAATCAATTAATTTCTTGTAATAAGCTGATTTACTTATCCAATCTGAAGGCATAAGCCATTCACCTCTTAATTCTTTAATAATACTCTCCTTGAATTCTTCAATTAAACGTGTTTGTCTTTGTTCTGCAATAAAAGGAACTAAATCTTTTTCCCAACTACCAACAAAAGTATAAGTGTCAATTTCTGTTTTTGAAATTCCAACAATTATTTCAAGAAGACTTACAAGGTTTTCAATGTTAAATGAAACGTTAACAGGTGTAATTCCACTAAATATCTGTTTCTGATAATGCACGCTTTTTAAATAATCATATAGTGATTTAAATTTATTCCATGTCCGTTCATTAAGTTTAGATTCAATTTTTTGAATCATTTGATCAGAATTTAAAATACCAGCATCACAACTAGCACCAGCGCCAAGTAATAAAACAATTTCGTTATCTGTAAATTTTTTCATTTTATAAAAACCAAGGTTTTAAATTCTGAAATTCAATATGTTCTAAATTATATTCCTCAAATTTTTTAAGGAATTCTGAAATGCGTTGACAATAATAGATTGAAATTGGAAGTTGTTTTGCTTTAAACCCTCTCCAATTTGCACCTGATAAATTAATACAATCCTGTAACAATCCTTTTTTAAAATGGATACTTTTAAAGTTTTCTAAATTATTTGAATGCCATAGATTAATATAAATTGGCGCACCAATTGGTTTTGAGAATGGGGCATTATTATATTGTAACCCTTCAAACCAAACCAAATATTCATTTTCTGATAATGAAATAAAAGTACTTTCATAAGGTACTAATGCATTCTTGGAAAAATCAAATCCGAAGTATTTATGTTCACTATTGATAATTAAAATTGAGATATTAATGCTTTTGTCAATTTGACTAAAAACAGATTTCCAGACCTTTTCTTTGCTAATTCTGAAAGGTGTATGAATTACGATATCCTTATAGTTTTCGTAACTTGCCTTTTTGATTAATTGACAAAGTTTGGATATGAGTGATTCATAATAATCAGTTTCATTATTTGTTTCACTAAGAATTTCTATTTCCTTAAAAAGTCCGCTACTATCCGTTACAACTGAATAAGATAAATATTTTTCAATTTCATACCGGGTTTTCCCTGATTCTGGATCTACTGTAATTCTCTCGCTATGTTTACTCCCAATTCCGATAATTAATCCTTGTTTTGTTGAAGGTTTAACCTTCCATGGTTTTCCGCCTGATTTTGCAAATATCTGCAACCCAATATTACTCAAAGACCAATTCAAAGATTTTGTATTGGCTATTAAATCTTTTGTTACAATTTGACAACCAATATTGTTTTTGGTGAAAAAATGTTTTATGCTGTAATAAATTTTGTCATCTTGAATATTGCCTTTTGAATTTGTAATAAAAATTGGAAGAACATTAGATGGACTTTCAGTGTTGATTTCTAATAAAATTTCACTCAAAGTAATCTCATCAAACTCTTTAACCCTTTTTCCCGAAATATTCGAATTGGAAAATTCAATTTTAAACAATGCTTCCATTCCTGGAAAAGTTGATGGCGAAGTAATTCCCTTTAAACCATTTAGTAAATTAATGGCAAAATCTCTATCTTCTTCTTTGAAGACAAATAGAAACCTGAGTTTACTTTCAGGAATTTCAAAGGGTTTATTTTTAAGTAATCCATAATATGGAGAAGCATTTTCGAAATCTGACTTGAATTGATATACTTTTGGATTTAAAACACTTGACTCAATCAAGATTAATTCATCTTCTAAATTAAAATTATATTCTGTTTCAAAAAGCTGTTTTATTGTTGGAATATTGTTTTTTATAAAAGATTGAATCTTTTCGTATTTGAATTGATAATAAGCCTTATTTGCATATCCTTTTGAGTCCAAAGTGCCTGACAATTGAAGTATCCTTTTGTCAACAGGTGAATTTATTTTTTTCTTGTAATCCTCATTTACCCAAAATTTGTAATCTAAAAGTAAACCGAACTGTTTTTTATTTCTAAGATAATATGGCTCGATCCAAATAATTTCCTGGCCTTCGTTGTGTGATTTAATTTCAAAACTTATACGAGAAAATTTTGTTTTTTTATTTTTTGAAATTTTATGTTCAGAAACCTCTGAAATTTTGTAAATACAATGTAGAATATATTGTTTAGTTATTGAGTAACTTGTATGACATGATGTAATATGTTTTGTAAATCCTTCAATCGGCTCAAATGAGAGTAATATTTTTGTGTAATTTTCATCATGATTAAAGCAAAAATTAGTTTTGTAAATATGCCTATATTCATCAGGAATAGCTTCTTGAACTATCTGATAAAAAAAAGTTATGTCAAAATCTATATTTTTGAAGGGTAGGAAATTCAACGAAATTGAAACTTGTTTGTCTGCCATTTTAAATTCGAATTTGAAAAAATAAATTATCTATGAGTTGCAATAGATACTATTTTGAAAATATCTTGTCCTTCACGCAGTGCTTCTAACAGGTTTTTAAACATATATGCGGATTCCAAATTAGTTTTTTCCTGAATCATTAGTAAATGTGCAATTAATATTAAAAACTTTATACTGTATTCTCCTTTGTCAGCTAAGGTCTCATAGTTTGCAGCCTCTAAATTTATTTGATTTGAAAGTGCTTCAACATCCAATAATTTATCTCTATCCTCTTTGGTTTTTAAAGGAGAAACATTGTTATTCCAATTATCTAATAAAAAATTCAAAAAATCTTTAGTTTTCCCCTCATCTGAATTCATTTTAATTAAAACATCAACAGCCCAATGCATGTGCTTGGGTGTTCTAATTCTTGACCAACCGGATCTTGTGCTTTTGTCTTTTTGTCTGTATCTTATTAGTAAATCAAATTCGGATATAAATCCTTGATAAACGCCAAGAATATATTTTCCATTTACAGGAAAAGATGCAAGAAGAGTCAAGTCCTTGCCTTTAATTTTAGAATGCATGTTAGGTAAACTCATAATAATAGATCATTTGCGTAATCAATTTTTGGTTCACTAATTAGAAATTGCTCAAGTGCTTTTTTCTCGTTAAAACCGCCAATTTTTTGTAAGTATTTTGCTGTGATTTTTGGGTCTTCAATTTCAAGTTTTCTGTTTTTACTAATGTTTAAAAACTCTTCTTCCTTATCAATTCCCAAAAATCTTCTATTCGCTAAATTGGCTGCAATCCCTGTTGTTGAACTTCCCGTAAATGGGTCTAAGATCCAAGCATTAGGTTTTGTAGAGGCTAAAATCAATCTCGTCAAAACCGAAAGTGGTTTTTGTGTCGGATGTTTGCCGCAGGATTTTTCCCAAGGTGCAATAGCCGATAATCTCCAAACATCTTTCATTTGTTTGTTGTCGTTTAATCTTTTCATTAATTCATAGTTGAAATAATGAGGCACCTTTTCACTTTTTCTAGCCCAAATAATTTGTTCAGTTGAATAAGTGAAATATCGACAAGAAAAATTTGGTGGTGGATTTGTCTTTTCCCAAGTGATGACATTTAGAATTTTAAAACCTAGTTCAGTTAAAATTTGTCCAATTGAAAAAATATTATGCATAGTGCCACTAATCCATATAGTTGCGTCATCTTTCATTTTATCTTGAATCAAAGTAAGCCATTTTCTATTAAAATTGTTTATGTAATCAAAACCTTCTGATTTATCCCACTTCCCTTTATTTACGCTAACAATTTTGCCATTCTGTATAGATAATCCGTTGTTTGACAAAAAGTATGGAGGATCCGCAAATACCATATCAAACTTATGTTCAAACTGAGTCAGAATTTCCATGGTATCACCTTTAAGGAGATTGAAATTTTTGTCATTTGATTTGAAGTATGGATTTAACATTTTAAAAAACTATTTGGCTTAACAATTCTTTTTTTAATTTACTTTGTCCAATACCTCCCGATGGATAATTATCGTTATTGAAATCAGCATCTTTTATTGTTACACTTGATAATTTATCAATAAAATATTCTTTAGGGATTTCAGATTCCCCGTTTAGATATTTAGAATTAGTTATTAGTTCACTCAAGATTGACATAAAAGATATAACTCCAGTAGATTTAACTAAAATCCTGTTGCTATTCCATGCCTCACTCCATTTTTCACTAATTGCTAAGAAATAATTAGTTACTGTTCTTGCAATCAGAATGTCTTTTTCATTTATGAACCATTTTCTAAATACCAGAGAATTATCAAATTCAATGTTCAATTTTTCCTTTCTTTTCAGTTTGTCTCTATCCCTTAACGGTTTACGTGAAATATGCTTAACTAAGCATTCAACTAAAGTCGCTTGTGCAATAGTTTCTAGTTCTTTGTTCTCAGCAACACCAAGCATTTTGATTTTATGCTTTAATGGACTTTTGCTATTTTCATTTAATACTCGAACAATATTATGAGCTGTTCTATATGGACTTCTTGAATTTGCTAAATCGTAAAGGTCATATACAAGAGATTTATTAACCTTGGTTTGTGCTTTATTGATAGTTGCAAATACCATAGATTGATTCTCTATGTCCATATCAATGTATATTGTAACAGGCAATTCAAATTGTTCAAAAAAGTCAACATCAAATAATGTCTTTTCATCCATTGCTCTTTGAAGCCCCATTAATCGATGCTGCCCGTCAATAATTTGAGCAATTTTTTCATCTTTTCTTATAGATAATGTTCCATTTTCAATTTTAATATTCCGTATTAAGTTGTCGGCTACTTCTGATTGAAAAGTATTAATTGATAAAACAATATTTGTTGGGAAAGTTGCATCGATATATTTTACATATTCAGCTATTTCAATCAACCGAGATGGAGATGGTCTTCTTTGAATTCCAAAATAGCTATCTATATCACTATCTTCATCCCGTTCTATTCTTCGAATATCAAACTTTGCTATTTCTAAAATGTCAGTACATTTCATGGAAGCTACATAAAATGAACCTATTGGTTGCTTTACAGCGATAAAAGGTATGTTATCAATATATTCCATTATAAATCTTTGTTTAATTCGTTAATTTCAGAGTTGACTTTCGAAGTTGAATTTCCTTTGCTTTTTTCTTCAAGTTTTTTTATTTCTTCAAAATCCTTGAGCTGAAAATAAATATAAATGCAAAGAACTATAAATGATAACCAATAAATAACTGGTACTATGCGATAGCAATCACAGATTTTTTCATCGATATTGTATTTCTCAAGGCAATTCTTTTTGTTTAAATAGAAACCAATTACTGGGAACAAAATGATAATATAAAAGATAATCCAAACAGAGACTCTTTTATCCGGGTTGTCGTTTCCCTGGTTGTTTGTTTTAATATCTTTTACCCATAAATACAATGTAGAAGAAGCAAAAGCTATACATAAAATCAAATAAGTATATGGTTGGGCAATAGTTTTATTAAACCCATACCATGAAAATCCATTATTCCCAATTTCTATAATTATTAGAAACCAAACTGGAAAAAGGTTGCCAATTAAGTTAACTGTAATGTATTTCCAACCTTCGATGTTTTTCCATTTATTAAAACCTGGCCAATGGTAAAAAGTTTTAATTTTTTCAAGAACACAATTTTTACAATTCAATAATTTCTTCATCAACAACTTGTTTTATAAAATTTACTATCGTTGTAAGATTGTAGAGGCATGGAATAATATTATAAGCTTCTTCTAATTTGTTTTTAGCTGATAACCAACCTTGACCGTCAGTTATCCAAACAAATTCATATCTCTCATATTTATTAATCTTAGGCGCAACATCAGAATAGGATCTTGCTGTTTCATTCAATTTCGAACCTCCTCCGTTATAATAGTTTGTTTCAATTAAATACGTCTTTTTCTTAGTTTTGATTGCAAAATCAAATCGTTTTACGTCAGCTCCAAGACTAACTATTTCAGGGAATTGAGTTACGCTAACCTCTTTCTTGAATTTAATTCCTGCTTTATCAAAAAAAAGTGATACCGCTTTAGACATATTTTCACCACCTCGATTTTTTCTTGCATTGGTGTCAAGACCTACTTCAATTCCGAAAACATAATCAACTAAATTCTTTACTTCTTTACTTTTAAATACTTCAGCGAGTCCTGTTCCTACTACATAATCAAAAATCAAATCTGGGGAAGTGAAATAAGTTTCAAGTAGTACAATTTGACCAGAATTATTGAAGGTTTTTGCTTGTTGTTTTTTTCTAATTGCAATTAAAATATCCAATACTTCAAACACTTTTGGATTTTCTTCAAAAAGTTCTTTGATGGCTTCTTTCAAATCTTCTTTACCTATGAGATAATTTAATTGGTTAAGTTTGATTGAAATTTTATTTACATTCCCTCTAATTTTTTCAAAATCAGTGAAATAATCTAACGTTGCATTAGTTTCAGTGAGCTGTGACAGAAAAAGTTTAAAATCTTTATGCATAATCTTCAATTTTTAATCTATTAGTAATTAATAACTCAGTTAATACACCTCTTTTATCTGAGTTGGCATTTATGCTTCTTCTTGCTTCTACTCGTTCAATTTTAAAATCAGAATATAGGTCGTCAAAGAAATATTCATCTTCTATTTTTCCCTTGACATCGGAATTACTCAAAATCCAAGTATGATTTAATGCGTTCAGTTTAGAACAGAAATTTTTTAATCGAACTTGTTCACCATCATCAAACTCATCTTTTGAATAGGAATTAAAACTTGATGTGTTGCTCAAAGGTTTATATGGAGGATCGAAATAAAAAAGTGAATTTGAAGTAGCAGAATCTAATGTTTTTTCGTAATCCCCGCATAATATTTCTACTTTTTTAAGCGCATTGCTTACAGCAAAAATATTATTTGAATCACAAATTGTTGGTTTTTTGTAGCTTCCAATTGGGACATTAAATCCATTGCTTCTATTAACACGATAAAGACCGTTAAAGCAAGTGCGATTTAGAAAAATAAACAGAGCTGCTTGGGTGCTCTTTTCCGAGTTTCTAGTGTTGTATAAATCACGTTTGTTGTAGTAATATTCCTTTTTGAGTTCTTGATTTTGATCTAAAGAATGAAATTCCGATTCAATAGATTCAAGAATAGAAACTAGTTCATAAGGAGCTGATGCAATAATTTTATAAGAGTTAATCAAATCACTATTAATATCATTTATTACCGCTTTTTCCATTTTGGGAAAGTTATTTAACATCCAAAATAGTACAGCACCACTACCCACAAATGGTTCTATATAAGTGAATTTTTTATTTAAATTTTCTAGGGGAAGTGATTTTTCAATTTCTGAAATTAGTTGAGTTTTACCTCCTGCCCATTTTAAAAAAGGTTTTGCGATATTATTTTTCATGCTAATGATTTTAAAATTGTTTTGGCTTTATTTAATCCTTGAAGTGCAAAGGGGTCTTTGTCAATTGTATCTAAGACCTTATCACTGAGCCAAAATGTTAAAAGTATTTCTTCTGAAACATTGTAATAAACTGAAAGTTTTATTACCTGGTCACGTGTTAATCTACGTTCACCTCTTTCAATCTTACTAATTAATGCTGTATCTATTTCTAAATAAGCAGCAACTTGTCTCAACAAAATCCCTTTTGATTCTCTAAGCGTTCTAATTTTTTCTCCTAATGAATTCATTGTACAAAATTTGGTTTGTCAAATTGTGTCAAATATAGTCTAAATTTTTTATTCTAATACAAAAAACAAACTCCCACAGGAAATCTGTGGGAGTTTTACCAGAAAGGGGGGCTTAAACTGGTAATTCCGTTGGAATACTTAGGAATCCATAGGGAATATCTTTAGAAAGGCAGGGTAATTTGACGGTATTCTTGCGGATTTTCAGGGGTTCTTTCAATTATTCCTTTCTCTCGCATGAATTTTATATAAGCCCTGGCAGTTCTTTCCTTCACATCCATCTGTTCCATTACAGCCTGAACTAATTGTTGATTAGGAATAATGACTTTATCTCTGAAAATTTCGGAGGCTGCATCTTTTAGCTCATTAGTTTTTCTTAAATCAGAATCTTCTTTGCTCTTTTCACCAAGGTAAACATGACGACCTTCTGTTTTGCTCCAACCAAATTGTACCATTGGTACATCTAATGGTGAACCGTCACGAACTTTAAGAGCTTTTACCACGCTGCAATTATTGTTTTCGTCCTTTTCAATCAATAAAATACCGGCAGCTTTACGTTGAACCTCTGAACCAAGGTGTCCACGTAGTTTCATTCCTGAAGGTGCTAAGTGAAGTACACAAACAATTACAGTATTGTAGATTGCTGCCATGCGAAATAGTTCCTCGACAAGTTTTACAGAGCTTTCTTCATCATTCACTGCTCCTAATAAGTCTGCAATTCCGTCAATGACTACCATGTGAATGCCACCGTATTCGTAAAAGAATCGATCCATCGATTCCAGGATAAGATTCATTCGCTCACTTCTGGAAATACCTACTAAGCAAAATGCTTTGAACCAGGATGGAGGTCGTTCTAGTGATGACCTTCTGAGAATGTAAGTAAGGTTTTTGTAGAGCTGAAATTCTGATTGCTCTGTATCATAAAGCAAAACAGCTCGTTGGTCGATGTTTTCTTTAATTGTTGTCCCAAGCGTATCAATATCTATACCATAGGGCTTAATTGCACCGGATAAAATCCCTCCTAGGTAGTTTGTTTTACCACTACCTTCTGAACCTGCAACGCAAACTAAGTTTCCAGGTGTCCCAATGGTCACATCGTTTATCGTCAGTAACGGCTCCGGTGCTTTAGGAGGATTTTCAAAATCTATTTCACAACTTTTCATAACCGCAATAGTGTCCTCGTAGATTTGGTCTAACATTTCTCGAAACAGCATCATCAAATCTTCAGCGGAGTGTCCCAATTTGAAAAAGTCCGAGATGTCCTTTTGTGATTTATCGCCTGATAATGGTAATCGCAAACTTTTGAGTTGATATTCTTTAAGTGAAGTGGTATGCTTTTCCATGGATGCAATTCCTGTCTCATCTACATCATAGAGTAGGGTTATGTGCTTGAATCGATAACCCAATCCACGAATTAAGTTCTTAGGTATGTGGGCTGTTTCGCTGTTGAAACAAATAGCATGAAATCCATGAGAAACCAAGCTGAGGACATCTTTTTCGCCACCGGTAATAAAGAGAACATCACCTCGAATAGGTAACTGGTCAAATCCGAAAACATAGCTTTCAGTCATCTCACCTGTGTACAAGAAACGCAGCTTTGAAAATGGACGGTACAATTTGGTGTGTCTTCTACCTTGATAGCCAAACATAGGCTGTTCATCAGTGCTACCTAGCGCATATTCGTTTCCGTCTTTTCCTATTCCAATAAAGCGTTCTATGGCGATAACATTGAATTGATGTAAGACTTCGCTTGTAATTCCATATTGATTCCAAAAGCCTAATTCTTTAGGCGTGAATTCTCTTGTTTGAATTGGGAGTTTGGATTTTGCAGTTTCAAATCCGTCATGAATGGACGGTAATTGAGAGGCTCGTTTTACCTCACCTTTATTTTCATGAATTAAACGGTCTACCTTTTGGTCTTTGTCTTCTAGGCATAAACCGAGTTCCCCATCCACGATTAGTAGGATGCGAATAAAGTCATGGCGATCATCACATGAGAGTGCAAATATTTTACTTACGAAGAAGAAACAATCTCCGCTGAATTCGGCATCTCCAAAATCTTTGAATTTGTAAACGCCAGATTTTTTATCAAAATAAACATAGCATGATGCTTTGTTGTCTTGATAGAAAGGGCTTTTAAAGGATTTACCAACCTTTGAAAATTTGCTTCCAAGAAAATGCTTGAAAACATTTAAACCGTTATTTGTTGCATTAAGTACAGATTCTTTATTGAGTGACATAGTGAATTATTGAAGGTTAAATGATAGATTTCTTTGCAGGGATGTAATTCTTTTCGCAGTATTTGAGAATATCTGCTAGAATCAATCTCCGGTTGCGACCCACGTATGTATAAGGCAAATGCCCCTTGTTCATGAGTTTGTAAACCTGCGCCCTGCATAGCCCTAGAAATTCTCCAGCTTCTAGGACATCCAGGTATTTCATTTCCTTCGGTGGTTCCTTCTGTATCTCTGTTAGCTTGTTTATTTTCGCTTCAAGCTTTGTGATTCTGTCTTCCAGTGATTTTATACTGGGTTTCGTTTTTTCATTGGATTCGATTTGCCACATATTGCCGTAATTTTAATTAGGCTGCAATGCTAGCAAGACTTCCAAGCATCCATTGTATACTCTACAATAGACTCTACGAAGATTTTTTTCTAATCTCGATTCAAGTAATTAACGAAAAGTTGCTGAAGCTCTGCCAAATATGGAGCTTGTTCGATTTTGCGATGTTTCATAGAGTGTAGGGAATTTTCTAGGTTAGGTATTTGAATATTGAAAAACCAGGATAACAATCCGAAGAATTCTTTCTTGTTAAACTTTTTACCGTCTATGCTTTTTACAGCCTTGCTATCATAAACGGATAAGAAAAGTTCAAGGAAATCAACCTTCTCACGTTTCCATTGAATTAAGGTCATTCCGCTATCTTTAGGGAATAATGACAGCTGTCCTGATAGATACGCTGATAGTTCTTGCCTTGTAGGTAAGGATTGGTCAATAGGTAAGTTTAAACCGGCTTGTCTCTGACTGTATTTGTCAAGGTGGGTGATTCTGTGTGAGTATAACTTTTCAAGCTGCTCTAGTAGGTGGTATTGAATGGTAAAAAAGTCAAGAATTTTTTTTTATTGCATCGTCCTGTAAAAGCTCCCTAGGAGTAGAACGGTGCAACTGAATTCTTTGGAACATGACTTCCGCATAATCTTTGGGAAAGTACCGCTGCCTGAATTCCTGTACTTCAAAACAATAAAGGTCAAATTGCCTTTTAATTGAATCAGGATGATCCAGTGAATTATTCAGAAGTTCATCTGCTTTTGCTTTGCACTGATTGTAAGGGCCATAAATTTTTTCCTGGTAAATAGGAAGTGATTTACATCCATTAAACTCAATATCCGGTAAATCCTCAACTTCAAATAGGGATACCTGCTTTCGGTGATTGTGTTTGCCGATAAAAATATCAGCTTGTTTTAATTGCTCTAAGGCATTGTTAAGTAACTCTTTCATGATTTAAATGATTTTTAAAAATGATATTACATATAACAACGCAAAAGGTGTTTATTAAATTAGATAAATCTATAGTATAAAGACATCAAAAAGACGGTAAAATCACCCTGTGGCAATTGGCAAGGATATATATATATACCTTGCCATTTGCCAACCTAGATATGATTTTAAAAAATGCCAATTTGCAACTGCCATTTTAGAGAGATAAAAATCCGAAACTACAAGGGGTAGAGGTAAACACTTATTTGAATCTCCAATGTTCATTTGTTCATTTATTCACTGTTCACTGGGGTATGATTTGGATAGTCATTTGTTGTTGTGATCATTTTGAACTTGGTGAACACATGAACATTTGAACAAATGAACATAGAAAGTGATTTTTTCAATTAGGTTCATTATCTTTGTGAAACCAAAAGAAATCAACACGGACAATCAAGCCCTCCTTTTGGACGCTTGGTTTCTAAGGGGGTTTCCAAGGGAAAAACGATAGATTAAAATCTTGATATACAGTGAGTTGATTGGATAGGTTCATTATCCTCACTCTCCGCCAAAGAATTAAAAAGCTAGCCGAAAGGCTGGCTTTTTTGTTTTATAAGCGTCAAAAGCTTGCTTTTGTAAGTATGGTGAAGCAAAAAAGGGATCAAGACCAAAACCTGGGGACTACGCATAAATTTGCGTTAATCTAAAAAGGAAAAAAGCGACGTTTCTTACACCTCTGAACTGCGCCCTAAATGCTTTGATTTTTGCATTAAATGATTCTGCGGAGGCATTGGTAGATCGGTTATCAAAGTAGTTGAGAATGGTTTTGTAGTGATTCATGATCGTTCGCGAGATGGTGTTGAAGGATTTGAAGCCTGATTGCGCTACTTTTTCGTGCCATTGTGCTAGTCGTGTATAGCCATAGATTTTGTCGGTGGTAGTTTCAAAAATCCAATTGAGTTGTTGAGAGAGCAGATAGGCAGCTTGGATATCTGGATATAGGCTAAATAGCAAGTCGGCACGTCTTTTTTGATCAGGAGTCCAACTCTTAGCTTTCTTGTATAAAA
>JACCDQ010208093.1_pt1 | contig 15175 bp, 8 predicted proteins | sample 7446031 | NCBI WGS metagenome assembly JACCDQ01 (sample SAMN15323442, study PRJNA562643) | freshwater metagenome | isolation source: river surface water | place: USA:Blue River Watershed | collected 2017-08-17
CGGCGGCCGCGAAATCGAATGGTTCAAGGTCGACGATGAATCGGAACCCTCCAAAGCCATCGAAAACGCCAACAAACTGGTGCAGCGCGACAAGGTCGATGTGCTGATCGGCACCGTGCACTCTGGCGTACAGATGGGCATCCACAAAGTGGCCCGCGACAGCGGCGTCATCAACCTGATCCCGAACGCCGGTGTGCACATCGCCACCCGCGCCCAGTGCGCGCCCAACGTGTTCCGCACCAGCTTCTCCAACAGCCAGCCCACCATGGCGCTGGGCGAGGCCATGGTCAAGCGCGGCCACAAAAAGGCGGTCTGGATCACCTGGAAATACGCCGCTGGCGACGAAGCCTACGAAGGCTTCAAGGAAAGCTACACCAAAGCAGGCGGCACCATCGTTAAAGAGTTGGGCCTGCCCTTCCCCAACGTCGAGTTCCAAGCCTTGCTGACCGAAATCGCTGCCCTCAAACCCGACGCGGTGGCCTGCTTCTTCGCCGGTGGCGGTGCCGCCAAGTTCCTCAAGGACTACGCAGCCGCTGGCCTCAAAGGCAAGATTCCGCTGTACGGCTCGGGCTTTTTGACCGAAGGCGTGCTGGACGCCGCAGGCCCTGCTGCTGACGGCGTGCTCACCGCCCTGCACTACGGCGACGGCATCGAGACCCAACGCAACAAGCAATTCCGACTGAACTACGCCAAGACCTTCAAGATGCAACCCGACGTCTACGCCGTGCAAGGCTATGACACCGGCTTGCTGCTGGTGCAAGGGGCCAACGCGGTGCAAGGCGATGTCAGCAAGAAGGCCGCCATGATCAAGGCCATGGAAGTGGCTGTGATCGACAGCCCACGTGGTAAGTGGACCATGAGCAAGTCGCACAACCCGGTGCAAGACATTTACCTGCGCGAAGTCTCGAACAAAGAGAACAAGGTGATTGGCGTGGCCGCCAAGGCCCTGGCCGACTCGGGCGCAGGCTGCCGCATGTGATGCCCGGCGCACGGCTGGCCGTGCGCAGCTGTGGCCCAGACGGCGGACACGTTCCGCCGTTTTCATTTTTCCAGCGCCTCTGCCCGTTTTGTTCTTCTAACCTCGGCATTCTTCATGGACCTCGTTAATTTCCTGATCCAGCTGCTCAACAGCGTCCAGTACGGGCTGCTGCTGTTCATGCTGGCCGCTGGCCTGACGCTGATCTTCGGCATCATGGGTGTGGTCAATCTGGCGCACGGCAGCTTTTACATGCTGGGGGCCTATCTGGCCTGGTCGCTGGCGTGGCTGCTGGGCAGCTTCACCCTGGCCATCCTGGTGGGCACCGCCTTGTCGGTGCTGTTTGGCCTGTTGCTTGAAAAAGTACTGTTCCGGCACTTTTATCACCGCGACCACCTCGACCAGGTGCTGCTGACCTTTGGCTTGATTTATGTGTTTGAAGAGTTGCGCTCCATGCTGTGGGGCGACGATGTGCACGGGGTGCAGATTCCCGAAGCGCTGTCGACCTCGATTGCGCTGACCGACACCCTGTCTTACCCGGTCTACCGCCTGTTCATGTCGGGCGTGTGCCTGTTGCTGGCGCTGGGTCTGTACCTGCTGATCTCCAAAACCCGGCTGGGCATGAAGATCCGCGCCGGTGCCTTCAACCACGAGATGACCGAAGCGCTGGGCGTGAACATCCGCCTGATCCATGCGGTGGTGTTTGCGCTGGGTGTGGGCCTGGCGTCGATTGCGGGCATGATTGCCGCCCCCATTTCGAGCGTCTACCCCAACATGGGCAGCCAGGTGCTGATCATGTGTTTTGTGGTGGTGGTCATTGGCGGCATCGGCTCGGTGCGCGGTGCCCTCATTGCCGCCTTGCTGGTCGGCCTGGTCGACACCTTTGGCAAGGTGCTGCTGCCCCAGGTGGCGGGCATGCTGGTCTATGTGCTCATGGCTGCGGTGCTTTTGTACAAGCCCGAAGGCCTTTTCAAACAATGATGACAACCCACCCATGAGCGCCCCCCAAACCCACCTTGAAACCCTGCCGCGCAGCGTGCAGTTCGTGCTGCTGCTGGGCCTTGTTGCCCTGCTGGCCTTCCCCTTTGTGGGCAGCAACTTCTACATCGACATGGTCAACCGCATGATGATCCTGGCCATCTTTGCGATGAGCCTCGATTTGCTGCAAGGCGTGACCGGTCTGGTCTCGCTGGGCCATGCGGCCTACTTTGGGCTGGCCGGGTATGCGCTGGCCTTTCTCACCCCGCAAGACACGCCAGTGAGCCTCTACACCAGCTTGCCGCTGGCCATCGGTGCATCGGCGCTGGCGGCGCTCATCATCGGCTTTTTGGTGGTGCGCACCCACGGCATCTACTTCATCATGGTCACCATGGCCTTTGCCCAGATGGTGTTTTTTGCCTTTTTTGACAACAAGATGCTGGGCGGCTCCGACGGCATCTTTTTAAACTTCAAGCCCGATGCCGTGCTGATCGACCTGGAAAACAAGCAGGTGTTTTACTTCTTCACATTGGCCTGCCTGGTGGGCGTTTACGCCTTCTTGCGCCGCCTGCTGTGGAGCCCGTTGGGCCGGGCGCTGTCGGGCATCCGCGTCAACGAGCACCGCATGCGCGCACTGGGCTTTGGCACCTTCAGCCACAAGCTGGCGGCCTTCACGCTGGCCGGGGCACTGGCCGGTCTGGCCGGTTATTTGTGGGCCGCCCAAAGCGGCTTTGTGAACCCCGAACTGATGGGCTTTCACATGAGCGCCCACGCCATCATGATGGTGATCCTGGGCGGCATGGGCAACTTTGCCGGGGCCATCGTCGGTGCATTCAGCTTTGAGGTGTTGCTTCACCTCTTCAAAGACTTGCCCGATGTGGGCACGTTCAAGACCGGCAAACACTGGCAAATGTGGATGGGCTTGTTCATTGTGGCCCTGATCGTGTTCGCACCCAAAGGGATTCTGGGCCTGATCCACCGTGCTTTCCCCGGCAAGGAGGCTGGCCATGAGTGAAGCAAAAGTCCTGCTGTCGGCACGCCAGCTGACCAAACGCTTTGGCGGCCTGGCCGCCGTCAACGAAGTCAACGTCGATTTGTGGCACGGGCGCATCCACGCCGTCATCGGCCCCAATGGCGCTGGCAAATCCACGCTCACCAACCTGCTGTCGGGCGACCTGCCGCCCACCTCGGGCCAGATCACGCTGGACGGCCACAACATCACCGGCTGGACACCCGAGAAAATCTCGCGCCACCGATTGGGCCGCAGCTACCAAAAGACCAACATCTTCCGCAGCTTCAGCGTGTGGGACAACGTACGGCTGGCCGCCCAATCGCGGGTACAGCCCTCGCCTTTCAACCCGCTGGGCTGGCTGGCTCGGGCCGCAGGCATGTCGGCGGTCAACGCGCAGGCCGAACGCGCCATCGAACTGGCGGGCTTGCAAGACCGCCGTCACACCCTGGCCGGGGCCGCCAGCCATGGCGAGCAGCGCCAGCTGGAGATCGCCATGACGCTGGCCACCGAACCGGTGGTGCTGCTTTTGGACGAGCCGCTGGCCGGCATGGGCGTGGCAGAAGCCGAAAGCATGGTGCAGCTGTTGCTGCGCCTGAAACAGGACCACGCCATGATGCTGGTCGAACACGACATTGACGCGATCTTCACCCTGGCCGACCACCTGACGGTGATGGTCAACGGCCAGGTGATTGCCAGCGACACCCCTGCCGTGGTGCGCGCCGACAGCGGCGTGCAGGCGGCCTATCTGGGTGAGGAACATTGAGATGAGCGAACTCCTGATCAACGCCCAGGGCCTGAACACCTTTTACGGGGCCAGCCACATCCTGCGTGGCATCGACTTTGGTGTCACACGCGGCGAAACCATTGGCCTGATGGGCCGCAACGGCATGGGCAAAAGCACCCTGCTCAAGTCCATCATGGGCATCGTGCCACCGCAAAGCGGCACCGTGCAGATCAAGGGCCAGACCATGAATGGCCGCCCCACCTTTGAAGTGGCGCAACTGGGCATTGCCTATGTGCCCGAAGGCCGGGGCATCTTTGGCAACCTGAGCGTGGTGGAAAACCTCAAGATGGCCGCCCGTGCCGGCACCCGTGGCCAGCGCGACTGGACCTATGAGCGCGTGCTGGAGACCTTTCCGCGCCTGACCGAGCGCCTGAACCACGGCGGCCAGCAACTGTCGGGTGGCGAGCAGCAAATGCTGACGATTGGCCGCGCCCTGATGACCAACCCCGATGTGCTGATCCTGGACGAGGCCACCGAGGGTCTGGCCCCGCTGATCGCGCGTGAAATCTGGCGCATTTGCAGCCTGATCAAAGAAAGCGGCATCAGCGCCATCATCGTGGACAAAAACTGGAAACACGTCACCCAGATCACCGACCGCAACGTCATCCTGGTCAAAGGCCAGGTGGTGTTTGAAGGTTCGTCACAAGCCCTGCACGACGACCCCAGCGTGCTGGAACAGCATCTGGGGGTGTGAGCCCGCTGGCGAACACTGCGCCAACAAGGGTCTTCACCAGCGTGCAAACGCGCTGACCCTGCCCAAGCCGTTGAATGGAGGGCACTTGCGTCAAAGCAGCGGCCGCAGCTCGCGGGCTGCATCCAGCAACAGGGGCAACCATTTGCGCTCCACCGCGCTGTCAGACAGTTGATCGGCTGTACCCACCACATTGAGGGCCGCCAGCGTGCGGCCCTGCATGTTGCGCAGGGGCACGGCCAGCGCGTGGATGCCCAGCTCGTGGGCGTCTCGAGCCAGGCAAAAGTCGTCTTGTCGCACCTGTGCGATGAGGGTCAAAAACCGGTCGGTGTCCACCTCGGTTTGCGGGGTGATGCGGGCCAGCGCATGCGCCTGCAGCCAGGCCGCCAGCTCGGCCTGGGGCCAACTGGCCAGCAGCACCCGCCCGGTGGACGTCGCGTGTGCAGGCAGCCTGGCCCCCAGGTGCAGGCCATAGGCCAGGTGCCGCACCGGCTCGGCCACGCCCGCGCTGCGCGCCACGATCACGCCTTCGTTGCCATCGAGCACCACCGCGCTGAACGCGGCTTGCGTCTGCTGCGCCAGCCGGTTGAGGGTGGGCTGCAAGCTGCGAGGCAGGCGCGAGGTGGCCATGTAACTGCCCGCAAAGCGCAGCACCCGCGCTGACAACCAGTAATGGCTGCCATCGGTTTCCAGATAGCCCAATTCGGTCAGCGTGAGCAAATGCCGCCGGGCCGCAGCCCGGGTGATGCCGGTACGCTGCGCGGCCAGCGTGGCGTTCAGGCGCTGGCGTTCGGTGTCAAAGGCTTCGAGCACGGCCAGCCCTTTGGCCAGGCCTTCGATGTAGTCTGCTTTGGCGATGGTCATGCTGCGGGGTATCCAAGTGAGATGTCGGGGCTGAAGCCGCCGACCTACCGTCCACCTTGTAGGTCGGCGGCTTCAGCCCCGACATGCATTGATGGGCATCAATTTGCGCGATCATCGCACAAATTTTCCGGGGATCGCACAAACTCAGTCCACCACATGCTGCAACGAGGCGAACAACTCCTAAGCTTGCAGGCACTGTTTTGACACCCTCGAGGAGACACACACACATGACCCAAGCCACCCGCACCCAGGTTGCCATCATTGGCGCAGGCCCTTCAGGCTTGTTGCTTGGCCAGTTGCTCTACAAAGCCGGCATCGACGCCATCATCCTGGAGCGCCAAAGCGGCGACTACGTGCTGAGCCGCATTCGTGCGGGCGTGCTCGAACAAGTCACGATGGACCTGCTCGACGAAGCCGGTGTGGGTGAACGCATGCACAAGGAAGGTCTGATCCACGGCGGTTTTGACCTGCTGTTCAAAGGCCAACGCCACCGCATCGACATGAACCAACTCACGGGTGGCAAAAACGTCATGGTCTATGGCCAGACCGAAGTGACCCGCGACCTGATGGACGCCCGTCAGGCCGCAGGTTTGCCCACGGTGTACGAGGCGCAGAACGTGCAGGTGCATGAATTCGACACCGCCAAACCCCGAGTGACCTACGAAAAAGACGGCCAGACCCACACCATCGAGTGCGACTTCATCGCGGGCTGCGATGGCTTTCATGGCGTGTGCCGTGCCAGCGCCCCCAAAGACAAGATCCGCGAATACGAAAAGGTCTACCCCTTTGGCTGGCTGGGCGTGCTGTCCGACACCCCCCCTGTGCACCATGAACTGATTTACGCCAACAGCACACGCGGCTTTGCCCTGTGCTCGCAGCGCAGCGAAACGCGCAGCCGCTATTACCTGCAAGTGCCCCTGACCGACAAGGTCGAGGACTGGAGCGATGAAGCCTTCTGGGACGAATTGCGCAACCGCCTCGACCCCGAAGCCCGCGCCAAGCTGGTCACTGGCCCCAGCATTGAAAAAAGCATCGCCCCCCTGCGCAGCTTTGTGACCGAGCCCATGCGCTTTGGCCGCATGTTCCTGGCCGGTGACGCCGCCCACATCGTGCCACCCACCGGGGCCAAGGGCCTGAACTTGGCGGCCACCGACGTGAAATACCTGTCCACCGCCATCATCGAGTACTACAAGGACAACTCCGAAGCGGGCATCGACAGCTATTCCGAGCGCTGCCTGCGCCGCATCTGGCGCGCCGAGCGTTTCAGCTGGTGGTTCACCAGCCTGATGCACCACTTCCCGGAAAACGGCGACATCGGACAGAAGTTCCAGGATGCCGAACTGGACTACCTGATCCACAGCGAGTCGGGGGCCAAAACCATCGCGGAAAACTACGTGGGCTTGCCGCTGGATTTCGGGGATTGATGGACCTGCAGGAAAGTCAATCTCCACACATGTGACAGCACTCCGTCAGCGCCTTGCCGATAATCCGTGGCGATCGGCGCCGCATTGCGCGGAGTCCTCCACTCAAAAAATCCACCCATGTCCTCACTCAAGCCCCTGCGCGGCACGCGCATTGTCAGCCTGGCCCTCAACCTGCCCGGCCCTGCCGCCCTGATGCGGCTGGCCGACATGGGCGCACGCTGCACCAAGGTCAACCCACCCGCTGGCGACCCGATGCAGCACTACACCCCGGACGGCTATGCGCAAATGCACCGGGGCGTCAAAGAAATCGCACTCGACCTTAAAGCCCCGGCGGGCCAGGCCAAATTGCTCAAACTGCTGGCTCAGACCGATGTGCTGCTGACTTCGTTCAGACCCTCGGCCCTGACCAAGCTGGGTTTGGGATGGAAGGCCCTGCACAAGCAATTTCCCGCGCTCAGCCTGATCCAGGTCGTGGGCGCGCCCGGGCCGCTGGCCGAGATTCCCGGCCACGATTTGACGTACCAAGCCGAAGTGGGCCTGGTCAATGGCATGGATTTGCCTGCCAGCCTGTTTGCCGACATGGGCGGTGCGCTCATGGCTTCGGAAGCCACACTCAAAGCGGTGCTGAACCAAAAAACAACAGGCAAAGGCAGCCTGCATGAAGTGGCGCTGTCAGACGCCGCCGCCTGGCTGGCGATCCCGCGCCAGTGGCGCATGACCACGCCCGATGGCGCGGTGGGCGGTGCGCATGCGGGTTATCGCCTGTATGCCTGCAAAAACGGCCGTGTGGCCGTGGCCGCACTCGAGCCGCACTTTGCCGTGCGTTTGTGTGAAGCCGCCGCAATCACGCTGACACACCCGGTCAAAGACCTGTTCAAACCCGCGACACGCCTGGCCATCGAAACCTTCCTGGCCAAGCAGACCCGTGCCCAGCTCGACAAACTGGCCACGGCCAAAGACATTCCACTGATGACACTGCCGCGCTGAGACTGTGCGGCCGGGCCATCTGGCCCAAGCGTTTGACAGGGCCGTTTGCTGCCCCGACGAGCGCATCAACCCCCATGGACTGCGGCCCGGTCACGGGCCTGGGCCAGTGCTTCGATGCCGCTGTCTTTCCAAACCTGATCGCGCAAGCGCAAAAACTCGGCCAAATAAACGGGATCGCCCGATTGGGCATGGGCCAACTTGAGTGCGTTGGCCATGACCGCCTGCGATTTGAACTGGTTGAGCGGGGTGATCGAGCTGGGCAAGCCAAACAGGTTCCAGGCCTTGGATTTGAATTGCGGCCCGGCCAGCAACATGTTGACCAAGCGCTCTTGCACAAAGATTTTCTGAGGCAACGGGTCGTGGCTGTAAACCACGCTCTGGTTGAGGGACTGCGTGAGCGCCCCCTCTCCATGCTCTGCGCTGCGGTAGAGTTTTTCACCCAATTCGAGCCAGTGCAGCCAAAACCGCTTCTTGGCCACAAAGCTGTTGCAAAAAGCAGTGTTGTCACCGTGCATGACCAATTCGGTCAGGCGCAAATCCAGACCGGCCGAGCGCGCAAATTCCTGCGAGCAATCGAGCAGCCCCGGATGGAAAAAGTCCCCTTGCACAAACGAGTTGACAAACAGGCTGTTGAGATCCCAGAACGGACTGAAGATCAACACATCGTGATCCTGGCCGTGCTGCTGCACAAAGTCGCGGATTTTCTCCGCATCCAGCATCTGGCCACCGGTCATGTGCGGCGCAAAAAATCCATAAAACACATCATCGTCGAGCACATGGTTCATCAGGTGATCGCGGATGGGCCCGAATTCGCGCCAGTCGGGTCGCCCGGCAGCCAGGCTGCTGAGCGCCGTGAAGCCCGGGGGGGTCTGCTGGCGCATGTCTTCGCTGTAGCAAATCTGGAACAACTGAACATCGGTCGCCACCGGTGCGGGCAGCAGCGGCGATGCGTCCTGCTGGGCGGCACTGCGATCGAGCAGCTGGGCCAGCGCCTGCCCGACAGGCAGTGCCTTGGGTTGCGGCACCAGCATCGGCAGACAACCTGCTTTTTTCTTGAGCGACAGCTCGACCACCTTGTCTTCGTATTCGACATGCGAGCGGGTGGCGTTGCTGGCGGCATCCAGCGCGCTCATCACACTCAGGCCCATGCGCGAAACCAGGGTCTTGCCATAGAGCGTGACCAGTGGCACGCCCGCATGGATCACATCGTTGGTCGTGGAGCCGCAGTTGTAAGGGTAGGTGTCCAGGTACACATCGGCCAACTTGAGGCGGGCACAAAACTCCGGGTGCGAAGTGCGCGGTGTGAAGATCAGGCGGCTGGCCTGCACCCCTTGCGCCGTGGCCTGCGCCCGCAAACTGGCGGTGCTGGCCTGGTTGTCGTCAATCAACCAGAGCACCGCATCGGGCATGCGACGCATCAGACGCATCCAGGTGGCGAACATCTCGGGCGTGATTTTGTAGGTGTTGCCAAAGGCGGCCATCACAAAAGCGTCTGGCGGCAATTGCAGTTCGGCCCGGTTGACTTTGCGCTGCGGCTCTGCATAAGAGACGCTGGGCAAAAAGCTGCCTTCCACATACAGGGGTTTTTCGGTGAAAAACAGTGCCAGGGCCTCGGGCAACACTTGGCGGTCGGCCAGCACAAAGTCAAACCAGGGCATGCCTGTGGGGCCCATGAACCCCAGATAAGTCCCCTGTTTGGGGGCCGGGTGCAAGGCAAAAATGCCTGGGCGCGCGCCTGAACTGAGGCCGTGCAGATCAATCAGGACATCGATCTCATCCGCCAGAATCAGCTCGGCCGACTGGCGATCCGACAGGGCGTGGATGGAGCGGAAATGGTCAAACTGGCCTTTGAGGCGCTGGCGCAGGCCCGTGTTCTCTTCGGGGCTGAAGTCATACGCGAACAACTCATAAGCGTCACAGTCATGCCCGTCCAGCAGCGAGGGCAGCAAAAAGCCCACCGCATGCTCGCGAAAATCGCCGGACACATAACCCACCCTCAACCGCGGGTGCTGGTACGCCCGGCCTTCGCACAAGCGCTCTTCATGCAATGAGTAGGTGCGGGCCACGAACGACTGGGAGCTCAGCAACTGCTCGGCCGGGTCTTCGGTGAGCGCCAGCATGGCCAGCGGCGAGGTGTAGCGTTTCATCTCGGCCATGCTGATGCCCGGCAAGCTTTTGTAGACCGGCCACTGGCAGGCCTTTTGCCGAATGTGGACCCAGTGCTGAATCACCCCGGGTTGGGCCGGGTTGATGGCCAAGCTCTCTTCCAGCGCCTGCTCGGCCTGAGCATAGTTCTTGAGTTTTTCCTGCAAGCGCCCCATGTGGTTGAGCGCCATGGTCAAAAACTCGTCAGTGGGCGGTTTTTCCAGATACTTGCGGCTGACCAGTCGCAGCCAGGTTTGCAATGCCAGCGCATCACGACCCTGCTTTTCGTGGAGCAAGCCCAGATTGATGTAGGCCTGCGGGAACTCGGGCTTGAGCGCCATGCAAGCTTCATAAGCGGTCACGGCATCGTCAAAGCGTTGCAGGTTTTGCAACATACCGCCGTAGTTGAACAGTGCAAAGTGCTTGTCAGGCGCTTGGGCATGGTTGATCCACAAGGCATACAGGTTGGCCGCAGCACGCAGCTCACCCACGCTCTCCAGGTACTGGACGTGCCCCATCAAATCCAGCTGGGACATGCGTCCCTGGGCCAGACTGTCAACCAGAGGGGTTGACTCCGGGGTCACCAGCGCTTGGGCTGGCCAATCGGATGTATCAATTCGTGCGTTCATGGATCAGACCTTTATCAGGGTTGCCTGCATGAAAAACCAGCAAGCCGGGTGCGCCTGGTGTTTTTCGACATGAACAACAAGCAATAAGCGTACCCGCTCAAAACACGTCAATTTCTGGCCCGTAAATTGCTTTGGCAGGCCCAAGGCGTCCCCCAAATACCGGATCACCCCCTTGTTTGCGAAGTCACCGGCAAGTCTTTGCCGAGCCGAAACAGCTGACACGGCAAAAAATGGCTCAAGTAATCCGGTTTGGGGCCGACTCACAGAGGTCACTAAAGCATTTCCCGATGGGGTGGTGCTGGTGCGCGGACACAAACAAGCCAACGGAATCCCGGCGTCGGGGCCCAGGCCAAAGGAAATACCATGTCGTTGATCAGCTCCATTTCCCCCAACCAGATTCAGAATCTGAGCACCACCCAGATCAGGGATTTGTCGACTGCCGACGTGAAATTGCTGTCCACGGCCCAGATTGCCCAACTGAGCAGCGCGCAGATTGCTGCCATCGAAACCCGCGATGTTCTGGTGCTGACCAGCGGGCAAATCAGCGCCTTTGATGCCAGCAATTTTTCGGACGGCATCCTGGTTTATGGCGGTAAAAGCTCCTTGTTGACCGCCACGCAAGTTCAGGGGCTGTCCACAGCGCAGCTGAACGCCTTCACCAGCGCGCACCTGGAATTTTTCGACACCCTGGACATTTCCAAACTGAGCACCCTGCAGCTCAACAGCTTCCAGACCGATGTGATTGCGGCATTGAGCACCCAGCAGGTCCAGGCACTGACCACAGGGCAACTGGTGGGCCTGAACACCGAACAGTTCGCCAGCCTGTCCACCGCCAGCTTGCAGGCGCTGACCACGTTGCAAATCAAGGTTCTGACCACCGATCAGCTCAACAGCCTCAGCTCGGTACAAATTGCCGTACTTGATAGCGGCGATGTGGGTGTCCTGAGCAGTGCGCAGGTGGCGGGTTTGTCCACCGATGTCATCACGTCGCTGACCACCGCCCAGGCCCGCTCATTGAGCACGGCCGCGCTCAACGCGCTCACATCCGATCAGCTCAACGCACTGGAAACCGTGGATCTGGCAGCACTGAGCACCAACCAGATCAACAAGCTCTCCACACAGCAGGTGGCCCGCTTGAGCACCGAGCAGATGGTGGCTTTGGGCACAGCGCAAATCAGCGTCCTGAGCAGCGCGCAAATGGCCAGTTTGACATCGGATCAACTCAACAACCTGGCCAGCGAAGATCTGCAGGTCCTGAGCACCACCCAGCTCAAGGCATTGACCAGTGACCAGATCAGCAATCTGACCAGCAGCCAGCTGAACCTGCTCACCACATCCCAGGTTCGGTCGCTCACGACCCAGCAGGTGGCTGCGTTGACATCCGAACAGCTCAACAACCTGGCGAGCGAAGACCTCCAGTCACTGACATCCACCCAGATCCGAGCACTGACCAGCGCCCAGATCGCCAATCTGGCCACTGATCAGTTGCAGACCCTGCTGACCAGCCAGATCGCCGCGCTCAACACGAACCAGGTCAACAAGCTGACCACCGAGGGCATCGCTGCCCTCACGACCGACCAGGTCAAAGCACTCACCACAGCCGGTCTCAACCAATTGAGCAGTGACCAGCTGGCGGCCATTGAGACACAAGACATTGCCGTGCTGTCGACCGCACAGACCAGCAAACTGGCGAGCGCACAACTGGTCAAATTGAGCACCGACCAGATCGCAGCGCTGACCACGGCACAAACCCAGACCCTGACCACGGCCCAGGTGGCAGCACTGACCTCGGACCAACTCAACGCGCTGGAATCTGATGATTTGCAGGCCCTGAGCACCAGCCAAATCAAGGCACTGACCACCGGCCAAATCAGCACACTGAGCAGCAGCCAGGTGGCCCTGATGGAAAGCGCCGATGTGGCCGTGCTGAGCACCAGTCAGGTTGAAAAACTGAGCACGGAAGCCATCAGTGCACTGACCACCGACCAAGCACGCGCCCTGAGCACTGCGGGTCTGAACGTCCTGACATCCAGCCAGCTGGCGGCCCTGAGCACCGACAACATGGCCGCGCTGAGCACCGCCCAGCTGAGCAAGTTGAGCACCGCCCAGATCGCCAAACTCAGCACGGACCAGGTGGTGGCACTGACCACTGCCCAGACACAGGCCCTGTCGACGGCACAAGTGGCCGCGTTGACCTCTGACCAGCTCAACAACATGGCCACCGATGACCTGCAGGCGCTGACCACGTTGCAGGTCAAAAATCTGACGACCACACAAATCAGCACACTGACCACTGGACAATTGGCAGCCATGGAAACGGCCGACATTGCCGCACTGAGCTCGGCTCAGGCCGCCAAACTGTCCACGGACGCGATCGCCGCCCTGACCACCGACCAGATCACGGCACTGAACACGGCCGCACTCAACGCACTCAGCAGCAGCCAACTGGCCGCGCTTGAAACCGAAGATGTGGCGAAATTGACCACAGCCCAACTGAGCAAGTTGAGCACGACCCAGATCGCCAAACTCAGCACCGATCAGCTGGTGGCCCTGGACACAGCCCAAACACAGGCTCTGACCACTGCCCAGATGGCCTCGCTGACCTCGGCCCAGCTCAACAACATGGCCTCGGAAGACCTGCAAGCCTTGAGCACGGCGCAAGTCAAGGCCCTGACGACCGCCCAAATCAGCAGCCTGAGCACAGACCAGCTCAACTTGCTGACCACGGCACAGATTCAGGCACTGTCGACCTTGCAAATCGGGGCCTTGACCTCCAGCCAGCTCAATGGCCTGGCCAGTGAAGATCTGCAAGCCCTGACCACCGCACAACTGAGCAAACTGTCCACCACGCAGGTTTCACAGCTGAGCACCGATCAAATCGTGGCCTTGACCAGCACCCAGGTGCAGACCCTGAGCAGCGCGCAAGTCGCAGCACTGACCACCGACCAGCTCAACAGCCTGGCCAGCGAAGATTTGCAGGCCCTGAGCACGGCACAGATCAAGGCCTTGACCACCGCACAGATCAGCGGCTTGAGCAGTGACCAGCTCGCCACCATGGAAACAGCAGACATCGCCACCCTGAGTGCAACCCAAGTGGCCAAGCTCTCGACCGATGCCGTGGCCGCATTGACCACCGATCAGACACGTGCCTTGACCACCGCCGCACTCAACGCGCTGACCAGCGACCAGCTGGCCGCCCTCGAAACCGAGGATGTCGCAGCGCTGAGCACCGCACAATTGAGCAAGCTCACCACCGCACAGCTGGCCAAACTGAGCACCGATCAGATCGTTGCGCTGGGCACCAGCCAGATTCAGACGCTGAGCTCCTCACAAATCTCGGCCTTGACTTCCGATCAACTCAACAACATGGCCTCGGAAGACCTGCAGGCCCTGACCACCGCACAGATCAAAGCCCTCACCACCGGCCAGATCAGCGCTTTGAACACGACCCAGATGGCGCTGCTTGAAACGGCAGATGTCGCCACCTTGAGCTCGGCCCAAGTGGCCAACTTGTCAACCGCTGCGATTGCGGCGATGACCACGGATCAGGTCAAGGTGCTGACGTCTGCGGCACTGAACGCATTGACCACTGCCCAACTGGCGGCGCTGGAGACCGATGACGTCGCCGCACTGACCACCGCTCAGCTGGTGAAACTGTCCACCAGCCAGCTGGCCAAACTCAGCACGGACCAGATTGTGGCTCTGGACACAGCGCAGGTTCAGGCCTTGAGCACCGCACAAGTGGCTGCACTGACGACGGCCCAACTCAACAACATGGCCAGCGAAGATTTGCAAGCGCTGAGCACGGCTCAAGTGAAGGCATTGACCACGGCGCAAATCAGCAACCTGACCACCGACCAGCTCAATTTGCTGACCACCCAACAATTGCAGGCACTGAGTTCGGCACAAATCACGGCACTCACGTCGGCACAGCTCAACGGACTGACCACCGATGACCTGCAGGCATTGACCACCAGCCAACTGGCCAAGCTGACCACAGCCCAAGTGGCCCAGCTCAGCACCGACCAGGTGACGCAGCTGACCACCGCCCAGATCCAGTCCCTGACCTCAGCCCAGGTCGCGGTCCTGACCTCGGCTCAGCTCAACAACATGGCCTCGGAAGACCTGCAGGCGCTCACCACCAGCCAGATCAAAGCCCTGACCACGGGACAGATCAGCACCCTCAGTGCTGACCAAGTGGCCTTGCTGGAAACCGCCGATGTGGCCACCCTGTCGTCCACGCAAGTGGCCAATCTGTCCACAGCAGCGATTGCTGGCCTGACTTCCGATCAGATCAAGGTCCTGACCACGGCCGCGCTCAATGCACTCTCGAGCAGCCAGCTGGCGGCCATTGAAACCGAAGATGTCGCGGCTTTGACCACCGCACAGCTGAGCAAGCTGAGCACCAGCTTGCTGGCGCAGATGAGCACCGACCAGATCGCAGCCCTGACCACCGCCCAGACCCAGTCCCTGACATCGGCACAGGTGGCTGCACTCACCTCACTGCAACTGAACAACATGGCCTCGGAAGATCTGCAGGCACTGACCACCGCCCAGATCAAGGTCTTGACCACTGGCCAGATCAGCAACCTGGACACCGCACAGGTGCAATTGCTGCAGACCAGCCAGGTCGCCACCCTCAGCTCTGAGCAAATCTCCAAACTGAGCACGGCCGCCATCGCTGC
>JACCDQ010799162.1_pt1 | contig 15166 bp, 16 predicted proteins | sample 7446031 | NCBI WGS metagenome assembly JACCDQ01 (sample SAMN15323442, study PRJNA562643) | freshwater metagenome | isolation source: river surface water | place: USA:Blue River Watershed | collected 2017-08-17
TAGCAACCACACTCACATCTCCTTCCACCGTAGACAATTCCCAACTTTCCCCAACTGTAGAAGATTCAATGGGTTTAGCCAAAACTGTTTTTAATTTTTCACCTCCCCAAATTCTGTCTTTCAAAATAGGCTCAAACTGTAATGGGTATATATTCTGTATCATTCTTTTATATTTTTATTTCGAAACAAAAATAACTACAGTACATCGCTTTCAACAAGTACTATTTAGTCATTTCTATAGATTATTCCGTCAATTTTTCAATCATTTTCGCGACATGCTTCATTCCCATCATACTATCAAAAATCATCTGGATTACTCCATTTTTATCAACCAAATAAGTGACTCTGCCTGGAAGTAAACCAAACAATCCCGAAGGAACACCAAAAAGCTTTCGAATAGCATTATCCGAATCAGACAAAAGCCTAAAAGGCAAATTAAATTTTTGAATAAATTCCTGATGTGAAGCCACACCATCAGCGCTTATTCCGATTACATCAACACCAAATTTTAAAAATTCATCGTAATTATCACGAAATCCGCAAGCCTGAGCAGTACATTGAGGTGTATTATCTTTAGGATAAAAATAAATTATGACTGCTTTTTTTCCAATAACAGTCCGACTATCAAACAAGGCTCCTCTTGCTTCTTTAGCAGTAAAATCGGGGATTGTATCACCTACTTTAAGTCGCATTACAATCCTTTATAACTAACAAAATTTCGAGGAGTTTCATAAAGAACAACCTCCAACTCAAATTCAGATGCTACACGTTTTCTGATTTTATTCCAAATAACTACTACAATATTCTCAGCAGTAGGATTTAGATTTTCAAATTCAGCCACATCCAGATTCAAATTTTTATGGTCAAAAGCATCTTCTACTTCTTCTTTGATGATATCTGCTAAAATCTTAGCATCCATCACATAGCCTGTCTCCGGATTAATAGCCCCGGTAACACTTACTATTAATTCATAATTATGACCATGAAAATTAGGATTATTACATTTTCCAAAAACAGCATTGTTTTGTTCAAAAGTCCAATCTTTACGATACAAACGATGAGCCGCATTAAAATGTGCTTTTCTACTTATTGTTACTCTCATGATGCAATTACTTTTAAAGTTTATGCGCTTCTAAATAATGATAAAATTCGTCAAAAATAATCCTGAACCACACTGTATAAGCTTCCGGATTAATCAAAATATCCTCTTTTACTGCATCAATCCCCATCCATTTCCATGATTCCACTTCATCCGGATTGATTATTGGACTTTCATCATAATACCCAATCATTACATGATCCAGCTCATGCTCAGTCAAACCATTATCAAAAGGTGCTTTGTATATAAAATGAAACAACTCTTTCAAGTTTGTCTGAAATCCCATTTCCTCCATCAGCCTTCTGTTTCCGGCCTGAAGATTAGTTTCACCTTCACGCTGGTGACTACAACAGGTATTAGTCCACAACATTGGGGAATGGTATTTATGATGTGCGCGCTGTTGCAACATCAATTCATTTTTATTATTCAATACAAAAACCGAAAAAGCACGGTGTAATACCGCTTTTTCATGAGCTTCTAATTTTGGCATTAGCCCTATTTGCTCATCTTTTTCATTAACCAGTATTACGTTTTCTTCTGTCATATCTTTTTATAGCCAGACAAAAATACAAAAAAGATAAGGAAAGATGCCCGCTTTAACGTTCTGTTTCGAATTATATACCCAAAACTCAAATTTGGCATAAAACTCAAAAAAACATGAACTCAATTCAGCACAGACTGATTGGTCATAAAAAACCAATCAGGTTATTTTTTCGTAAATAAAAACATAAAACAATTTATAAATAGCTGTTAAAATGCAAACTAAGTAAAATCAAAAACCTATTTGAATCCTATCTTTGTATAAGATTACTTTATCCAAAAAGCTATCAACGTCTAAAAAACAATGCAAAATGAAAACGAATCCTTTTATAAACCTGCTGTTTTTATTGCCCTTATTTATTTTTACCGCTTGCGGACAAACCAAACCCTCTCCGGAATATCAAAAGCAAACAACAACAAATACTATTAACAAACCGGGAAATCCCTATTATTCCAATACTGACACCACAAAACTCAACCTCAGTGATGCCGAATGGAAAAAAGTACTCCCCGAAGATGTGTATCTGGTAATGCGACACGCTGAAACCGAAAGAGCATTTACCGGAAAATATTGGAATACGGACGAAAAAGGAACTTACTACTGTGCCGCCTGTGGCAATCTGTTATTCCGTTCTACTGCTAAATTTTCCAGTAGTTGTGGTTGGCCGAGCTTTTTTGAACAGGAAAACAAAAAAAGCATTATTTTTAAAAATGATTTCTCCTACAATATGGAGCGTATCGAAGCACTTTGCGGCAGATGCGGCGGACACTTAGGCCATCTTTTTGACGATGGTCCTGCCCCTACAGGAAAAAGATATTGCATGAATTCCATTGCACTTGATTTCATCCCTGACAACAACACACAACAAAATGACATCCCTCAAAAATAATAGTATGAAACAATCATTTTTAATCATCCTTCTGATTTCACTAAGCACTTTCAGTCAAAAAAAAACCGCTAAAGAAAACACTAATCTGGAAACGATCACACTTGGAGGCGGTTGTTACTGGTGTATCGAAGCTATTTTCGAAAACCTGGATGGAGTAAAAACAGTTACTTCAGGATTTTCAGGAGGAACAACTAAAAATCCAAGCTACGATGAAGTTTGCAGTGGAAAAACAGGACATGCTGAAGTAGTGCAAATCACTTATGACAAAACCAAAACCAATTTGGATGAAATCCTGAAAGTATTTTTTACAGTTCATGACCCAACCACTTTAAATCGTCAGGGAGCCGATGTAGGAACACAATACCGTTCGGTAATTTTTTACAACAATGAATCACAACGAAAAACAGCTCTGGAAATCATTAACGAATTAAACAAAAATAAAGTTTACAACAATCCAATCGTTACCAAAGTAGAGCCGTTTAAAAACTTCTACGAAGCTGAAGATTACCACCAGGATTATTACGCCTACAATAAAAACAAACCTTATTGTCGTTTAGTAATCCAGCCTAAATTAGAAAAATTTGAAAAGGTTTTTAAAGACCGATTGAAAAAAAAGTAATAAACACAAATTACACGAATTATCACAAATTTTAAGCGTTTTAATTATTTCAATAGCTCTTCATTTGACAAATTAGTGAAATAAAAACAATTCTCTTTCGTGTAAATTGGTGTAATTCATATAAAATATGAAACCTTTACTTCCTCTTACTAAACCTCGATTAAGAAATTATTCGAGGTTTTTTATTTAAAGATTCACCAATCATCAAAGCGCATTTTTCACCATCAATTGCCGCCGAAATAATTCCGCCTGCATAACCTGCTCCTTCTCCGCAAGGATACAACCCTTTAATTTGCAAATGCTCTAATGTCATTCCGTCTCTCGGAATTCGCACTGGTGATGAAGTTCTGGACTCAGGCGCATGAAGAATCGCCTCATTGGTCAGATAGCCTTTCATAGATTTCCCAAAAGCAGTAAATCCTTCACGCATTATTTGCGTTAGAAAGCCCGGAAAAACCTGTCCTAATTCTACGGAAGTGGTCCCCGGAACATAAGATGTTTTAGGAATTTCTTTCGAAACTTTAGACTGCGTAAAATCAATCATCCTTTGGGCTGGTACCTTTTGAGTTTCACCCGCCAAATGCCAGGCTTTTTGCTCGATACTTTTCTGAAATTCCATTCCGGCTAAGGCTCCAAATTTAGCAAATGGCTTAAAATCTTCTAATTTTAATTCAACCACAATTCCGGAATTGGCCGTTGCCTGATCTCTTTTAGAGGGCGACCAACCATTAGTAACCACCTCTCCCGGACTCGTAGCACAAGGCGCAATAACACCTCCGGGACACATACAAAACGAATACATTCCTCTTCCACCTACTTGCTTTACAATACTATATGGAGCCGGTGGCAATAATTCTCCACGAAAATCGCAACTATACTGAATACTATCAATTAAAGATTGTGGATGCTCAGCACGAACGCCTAAAGCGAAAGGTTTTGCTTCAATTACTATTTTTTTTCTGTCCAATAATTCGAAAATATCTCTGGCAGAATGTCCGGTAGCTAAAACCAACTTGTTAGCTAAAATTTTATCCCCGTTATGAGTCACCACACCTTCTACTTCGTTATTTTTTACCAAAATATCTGTAACACGAGTTTCAAACAAAACCTGTCCGCCACATTCTTTGATTTTTTCTCGAATATCTTCTATAATCTTTGGCAATTTATTAGTTCCGATGTGCGGATGCGCATCCACTAAAATATCCGGAGTAGCACCAAAAGCCACTAATAATTCCAATATTCGGTTGACATCACCTCTCTTTTTGGAACGGGTGTACAGCTTTCCATCCGAATAGGTTCCTGCACCACCTTCTCCAAAACAATAATTAGAATCTTCGTCTACAATATGATCTCGGTTAATCGCTTTTAAATCCCTACGGCGACCACGAACATCTTTTCCTCTTTCAATTACTATAGGCTTTAAACCCAACTCAATCAATTGTAAAGCTGCAAAAAGTCCTGCCGGACCAGCACCCACCACAATTACTTCCTGCGCATTGGCTACATTCGGATAATCTGGTAGTTGCAGTACATTTTCCTGATAAGATTCTCCTTTTAAATAAATAAGCACTTTCAAATTGACTTTTACCGTTTTCTGGCGAGCATCAATGGAACGTTTTAAGATAACAACATGCTGAATTTCATTAGAAGCAACTTTTATCTGTTTAGACAAATAGTCTTTTAGCAAAAAATCATTTGCTGCAATTTCGGGAGTTACCTGAAGTAAAAGTTCTTTGGGCATGATGTCTTATTTATTCTGTTAGCTTTTCTTTTTATGAAATGAGCATAACCATAAATTGGTTACAATCACCAATAGCAGCTATACGAATTACATATGCCCGATAAAAACAATAGATATCTGCATATGAAAAGAAGCTGCAAAAATAACATTTTCAAAACAGACTTTGTAACTTTGACACTTCAAAACTTTGCACCTATAAAAAATGTCCAGAAAAATAAAATTGATATGGGATTTTCGCGGACCTGCTTCCGCAAAAACAGCGGAACATCACGAAATCCACCTGAAAGAATACATCGTCATTGAAAAACTTCCTTTAAACATTACCGGATTTGAAATCTATGACGAAATGTACGCTATCGCCTTTATGGTAGTAACTGATGAAAATATGATTCAGGTACGTGATGCTTTAAAGCCGCATCGAGGAGAACTTTTTACTGAATAGAATACAGAATACAGATTTCAAAGACAGAAAGCAGAAGGCAAAAAAAAGATTTCAGATTTTAGTTTTACAACCTCCTCTGAAATCTTTATTCTTTTTTCTTTTTTCTATATTCTTAATTCGCTACTTCACTAATAAATTTGATTCGCATTAAACGCAATTCATCAATATCATAATCACCATCAAATTCTTTTAAGGCTTCTTCAATTTTATCAGTTTTAGAATCCATAAAATAATCATGGATTTCTTCCTGCTGATCTTCATCCAGCATATCATCAATCCAATATTTAATATTTAGCTTTGTTCCGGAATAGACAATTTGCTCCATCTCTTTAATCAAAGCATCCATAGTCAATCCTTTTGCTTTAGCAATATCGTCTAGAGGTAATTTTCTGTCTATATTTTGAATAATATACAATTTATTAGCCGAATTGGTTCCCGTAGACTTCACCACCAAATCATCCGGTCTGATAATATCATTATCTTCTACGTACCTATTAATTAGAGCAACAAATTCAGCTCCGTATTTTTTAGCCTTTCCTTCACCAACACCATGGATATTAATTAATTCAGTCTGAGAAATTGGATACTTCAAAGCCATATCTTCCAGTGAAGGCTCCTGAAAAACCACAAAAGGCGGAACACCCAGTTTTTTAGCCACTTTTTTACGCAAATCTCGCAGCATTTCCATCAAGGCCTCATCAGCTGTACCTCCGGACTTAGATGCAGCTACTACCGTTTCATCATCAGCCTCACTGTATTCATGATCTTCTGACATCATAAAAGATTCGGGTTTAGCAATAAAATCCAAACCTTTTTGAGTGATTTTCACAATACCGTAGGTTTCAATATCTTTTGACAAATAACCTTCTACCAAAACCTGTCTCAATAATGCCATCCAATATTTCTCGTCATGCTCCGCTCCACAACCAAAAAACGATTGGGCATCGGTACGATGTGCTTTGATAACCGCATTAACACGACCTATTAGTGTAAAAACAATTTCTTTAGACTTATATAAATGCTTAGTATCTCTAACTACTTCCAGCAATTTTACCACCTCGTTTTTAGCTTCCACTTTGGTTTTCGGATTGCGAACATTGTCATCCATATCAGCTCCTTCTCCGGTCTCACTGTCGAATTCCTCACCAAAATAATGCAATAAAAATTTACGTCGGGACATTGAAGTTTCGGCATAAGCCACTACTTCCTGCAACAAAGCAAAACCTATTTCCTGTTCGGCCACCGGTTTCCCCGACATGAATTTTTCTAATTTTTCCACATCTTTATACGAATAGTAAGCCAAACAATGCCCTTCTCCTCCATCACGACCGGCACGTCCTGTTTCCTGATAATAACTCTCCAGAGATTTAGGAATATCATGATGAATTACAAAACGCACATCCGGTTTGTCAATCCCCATTCCAAAAGCAATGGTTGCTACCACCACTTCAACATCTTCCATCAAAAACATATCCTGATGTTTGGCTCTGGTTTTAGCATCTAATCCTGCATGATAAGGAACAGCACTGATACCATTCACTTTTAAAACCTCAGCAATAGCCTCTACTTTTTTACGACTCAAACAATAAATAACTCCTGACTTACCTTTGTGTTGACGAATAAAACGAATAATATCTGATTCAACATTTTTCGTTTTAGTACGTACTTCATAAAACAAATTAGGTCTGTTAAACGAAGCTTTGAAAGTAACCGCATTAGCCATATCTAAATTTTTCAGGATATCTTCCTGAACTTTTGGAGTAGCTGTAGCAGTTAACCCGATAACTGGCACATCACCTATTTGCTTGATAATATTTTTTAGATTTCTGTATTCCGGTCTAAAATCATGCCCCCATTCTGAAATACAATGTGCCTCATCAATAGCAACAAAAGAAATAGGAACACTCCTTAAAAAACTGACATTTTCTTCTTTAGTCAAAGACTCCGGAGCAACGTATAATAACTTAGTTAAACCTGAAGTAATATCCTTTTTAACCTGAGCGATTTCTGTTTTAGTAAGAGAGGAATTTAAAACATGGGCGATACCATTTTCTGATGACAAACTCCTTATCGCATCGACCTGATTTTTCATTAAAGCAATTAATGGAGAAACTACCACCGCAGTTCCTTCCTGAATTAAAGCAGGCAGTTGATAACACAAAGACTTCCCTCCTCCTGTAGGCATTATCACAAATGTATTTTGCTTCTTCATTAAGCTTGTAATCACTTGCTCTTGCAATCCCTTAAATTGACTAAAGCCAAAATATTTCTTTAATTCTTTATGGATATCAATTTCGTTTGAATTCATTCTTTATTATCTGGTATTTTGTATAAATTTGCATCACATAAAGATACAAATTTCTTTTACACACACAAATTTTAAACATTCTGTTTTGATATCCAGCGAAAACATATTGGCTATTGCCAAAAAAACCATACTCTCTGAAAGTGAAGCAATTATAAAATTGACCGAATATTTAGATGAAAATTTTTCAAAAGCTGTAGAAATTATCTTTCAATCAAAAGGTCGCTTAGTCGTTACCGGGATTGGGAAAAGCGCCATCATAGGTCAAAAAATGGTAGCTACTTTTAACTCTACGGGAACACCGTCAATGTTTCTGCATGCAGCCGAAGCCATACATGGCGATTTAGGAATGATACAAAAGGACGATGTTATCATTTGTATTTCTAAAAGCGGAAACAGCCCGGAAATTAAAGCACTTATTCCTTTATTAAAAAGAGATGGAAATCCGTTAATCGGAATTAGCGGAAATAGCAACTCAGCACTTGCTAAAGGTTCGGATTATGTTCTAAACACCACTGTTGACATGGAAGCCTGCCCAATCAATCTGGCACCAACTAACAGCACAACAGCACAACTGGTAATGGGAGATGCTTTAGCCGTTTGTTTAATGGAAATGCGTGATTTTAAACCTGAAGACTTTGCCAAATACCATCCGGGTGGCGCTCTGGGCAAAAAACTATTGCTCAAAGTAAAAGACTTAATCGAACACAATCAAAAACCAATTGTTACCCCTGACACTCCTGTCAAAAAAGTTATTTTTGAAATTTCTGAAAAAAGATTAGGTGTAACAGCTGTAATCGAAAACAACAAGGTAGTAGGTATTATTACCGATGGTGATATCCGAAGAATGTTGAACAACCGCGACAGCTTTACCGATTTGACAGCTAAAGACATCATGTCCAAAAATCCAAAATTTACTCAATCAAACACTATGGCGATTGATGCTTTGCAAATTTTAGAAAACCATTCGATCACACAACTAATTGTTGTTGACAATGATGAATACAAAGGAGTTTTACATTTACACGACATACTAAAAGAAGGAATCCTATAATGGCAAAAAAAAATACAAACGAAATGTCGTTTTTAGACCATCTTGAAGACCTGAGATGGTTATTAGTTAGAAGCACAATCGCAGTAATCATAATGGCTTTTGTTGCTTATCTTTTTAGTGATTATTTATTTGACACCATTATTTTTGGCCCTACAAGAGCCAGCTTTTTCACCTATGTCTATTTTTGTGAATTATCACACTCTTTGGGTTTTGCCGAAAGCATTTGCATTACCGAAATGCCATTCATTATCCAAAACACAGAAATGGAGGGGCAGGTAAATGTATTTATATGGATGTGTGTGCTTTTTGGATTCGTACTCAGTTTCCCTTATATTTTATGGGAAGTATGGAAATTCATCAGTCCGGCATTGTATCACAATGAAAAAAAGAATGCCAAAATATTCATCTTTTTTTCGTCTTTATTATTCTTTTTAGGAGTTATATTTGGTTATTACGTAGTGATTCCAATGTCGGTAAATTTCGTAGCTACTTTTACCATTAGCCCTACGGTACTCAATCAATTTACCCTGGATTCTTATATTGGAATGGTAAAAACCTCTATCATAGCAAGTGGATTATTCTTCGAATTACCTATCATCATTTATTTCCTCAGCAAACTGGGACTTGTAACTCCTAATTTCTTAAGAAAATACAGAAAATACGCCATTGTCATTGTATTAATCATTGCAGCGATTGTAACTCCTCCGGATGTGGTGAGTCAGACTATCGTTGCCATCCCAATGCTTTTAATATACGAAGCAAGTATTTTCATTTCTGTTTTTGTTTCCAAAAAAGAAATTGAAAAAGAATAATAAATTGTTAATGTCACTATTTGTTTTTGCGGTTATTCGTTAATTTGCCGAACAATCCAATAACCAAATATTCAAACAACCGAATACACGATGATTTTAAGAGCCGACAATTTAGTTAAAACATACAAAGGAAGAAGTGTTGTAAAAGGCATTTCGGTTGAAGTAAATCAAGGAGAAATCGTTGGTTTATTAGGTCCTAACGGAGCCGGAAAAACCACTTCTTTCTACATGATTGTTGGATTAGTAAAACCAAATGCCGGAACTATCTATCTCGACGACACAGATATTACGCATTTTCCAATGTACAAAAGAGCACAACAGGGAATTGGTTATTTAGCACAGGAAGCTTCTGTTTTTAGAAAATTAAGCATAGAAGACAACATCCTAAGTGTTTTACAACTGACCAACCTTTCAAAAGAGGCACAAATAGCTAAGATGGAAAGCTTGATTGCCGAATTTAGTTTGGAACATATCCGTACCAACCGCGGTGATTTATTATCAGGAGGAGAACGTCGTAGAACTGAAATTGCACGCTGTCTGGCTACCGACCCAAAATTCATCCTGCTTGATGAACCTTTTGCAGGAGTTGACCCTGTGGCTGTTGAAGATATTCAAAGAATTGTTGCCCAGTTAAAAAATAAAAATATCGGGATTTTAATTACCGACCATAACGTTCAGGAAACACTGGCTATTACCGACAAAACCTACCTTATGTTTGAAGGAGGAATCCTAAAAGCCGGAAAACCCGAAGAACTTGTGGAAGACGAAATGGTCAGAAGAGTTTATTTGGGACAAAATTTCGAATTAAGAAAGAAGAAATTAGAATTCTAGATTTCAGAAAGCAGTCAGCAAAAATTAGAAAGAAAAAAAGATGGAGCAAGAGGAAAAACCTAGTAAAGAAACCCTAAAACAATGGTCTAACGACCCTAACAATTGGATATGGGGAATGTTTTATTACAACCCAAAAGACAAACGTATTTTTCCTCCGAAAAAAAATCCCTGGATGGGCTGGACAGTAAATTTTGCCAATCCAAAATCCATAATTGTTTTTATTATTATTTTTCTTTTACTTATTTTTAGCTTACCTATAATCTTTGGACACTAATTATTCTTTTGTAATAAATCGAAGCTGCTCTAAATCACCATTAAAGATATTGACATCTACATTACCTTTAATTCCTGAAACGGATGCTTTTTCGGTAAACTGCCAAAACAGCCAATCCTCGTCTATCTTTTCACGGTAAAAATTATAATTGGCTATCCAAAACAGATAATCGGAAAATTCTTTTTTTAGAAAATCATCATAGTAACGCTCACTGGTATAAATAATCGGTTTTACTTTGTAATGCGCCTCAACAGCAGTCAACCAACGTTTCAAACCCACTTTTAATCGTTCCATAGATTGATTTTCGGGTAATTTTTCAATATCTAAAACAGGTGGTAAATCCCCCTTTTCCAAACGAACTGTTTTAATAAAAAGTTCCGCTTGTCCCAACGAATTTTCATTAGGTCGGTAATAATGATAAGCTCCACGAATGAGCTTATTTTCTTTAGTTTGAAACCAATTTTCCTTAAACCTTTTATCCAATCGATCGTTTCCAACAGTAGCCCGTACAAAAACAAAAGACAATTCATAATCATCATCTAAGGTTTCTACTTCTTCCCAATCGATTGTATCCTGATATTCCGAAACATCAATTCCAAGAGCTTTACCCTCATTTTTCTCTAAAACCTGATAATTTCGCACATCCGACAGCTGTTTTTCCTTAGCGTCCTTATCTAAAATCTTATCCGTTTTAAAACTAAAATAATACGCTAAACCATTCCGATAATGATAAATAACTCCTAAAAAAAGCATTATACTCGCCGCTATAAATCCGATCTTAATAAGCTTTTTTCGAAGAACAAAGGGCTTTTTTTTCGGTTTTCGGGAAGTAGTACTGCGTCTATATTTTTGCTTTGCCATCTAAAGAAAACCTGTTATTCAATACTGATAATAACACATAACTAATTATAACTAATGGAACTCCGGCGTAATGAAAAAACAACACTAACAAAACGGAAAGCGTAATAAAAATAATTTGAAGCAAATTATCCTTAAGCGTAAACTTCTTGATTTTTAATGAAAACAAAGGAATCTCGGCATTTAAAATAAAAGCACTAAAAGCAGTAATTAATATCAAAACCCACTGACTGGTCAATATTTCGAAAGCGACTAAAGAATCGGAATATTTTATTACCAAAGGCAAACTCAACATAAACAAAGAATTAGCTGGAGTAGGCAACCCGATAAAAGAATCTGTTTGACGCGTATCAATATTAAAAAAAGCCAAACGGTAACAAGACCCCATAGTAATTACAAATCCTAAAAAAGGGAAATAAGGACAAGCTGTTATTTCGTGCTGACTATTAACTAACAAATAATACATCACATAACCTGGAACTACTCCGCTGGTCACCATATCAGCTAATGAATCCAATTGTAAACCTAATGCTCCCGTAACTTTAAACAAACGGGCAAAAAAACCGTCGAAAAAATCAAAGAAAATCCCCAAAAACACAAAGAAAAAAGCAATTTCAAACTCCTGTTTACTTACAAAAACCATGGCAATACAACCACAAAAAAGATTAAGTAACGTTATAGCGTTAGGGATATGTTTCTTGATATTCATTTGACTTGGGCTTTTTAAGAACAGTTACAAATTTAATATAATTAATGAATGCCAGCACTTTTAGGAAACATCAATTATCAACAGAAATTATTTGACTATTAACTTAAATACAGAAATTAGCTCGCCAAAAAATGATACTTTTGAAAAAAATAGCAATAACAATCACTATGACGAATATTTTTACTTCCAAAAAAACAATATTTCTGCTGTTCTTTCTTAGTTTTTTTAATGCTTTTTGGGCTCAAAACATTCAACTATCCAAAGATGCAAAAGTTAGTGTGATTACTTGTGGCCTGGGAAACGAATCGTATTCACTTTTTGGTCATACAGCCATTCGAATCAAAGATGATATCAATTTTGTTGATGCAGTTTACAATTACGGTGCATTTGACTTTAACACTCCTAATTTTGTCCCAAAATTCGCCAAAGGAGACCTCCAATATTTTGCTGTTGTAAACCGTTATACCGATTTCATCAACCAATATACTTACGAAAACCGTTCTGTTGATGAACAAGAACTTCAAATTCCGCTGCACTACAAACAAAAGCTTTTTGAAAATTTAAACACCTCTTTAGCATCCGGAGACAGCCATTATACGTATAAATTCATTGACAAAAACTGCACGTCGATGGTAGTGGATATTATTAATAAAAGTTTAGGAAGCGATATTATCACAAAAAAAACAGATACAGAACTGAGCTACAGAAGTATTTTATTTCCTTATTTTGACCACCACTTCTTTGAAAAACTGGGAACAAGTATCATTTTCGGTTCAAAAGTGGATGCTTTAGGAACCCAACTATTTTTACCACTGGAATTGCAAAAAAGTTTAGCACTAATTCAATACAACAATCAACCTTTGGCACCGAAAAACCAAAACCTGCTCCATTTTGAAGAATCCCATCCTGTTTCCTGGTGGAACAATCTATATACTTATTTGATTGTTCTGGCATTGATAGTGATTTGGAATAAAAAAGGAATTCATTATTTCTATTTTTCACTGATGGGAGTACTTGGTTTGTTTTTTATTTTCATGGGATTTTATTCCAATCACGCAGAATTGACAAACAATTACAATGTACTTTTATTCAATCCTTTTCTTCTTGTTTTACTGTTTTTTTATGCAAAAAAAAGCAGCGTTTGGACTTATAGATTTGCCCTGCTGAATCTTTTTTCGCTAATGATTTACCTGATTTTATTATTCAACAAAGCGCATTTATTAATTGTATTGCCTTTAATACTCACTTCAATTTATTTCTTAATTCAAATAGCATTAAAAAACAAAAAACCAATACCAATTATCATTTAAAAACTATTGCCCTCGATAAAACAAAATAGTTGTAATGGTCTTTAAAGCAATATTAAAATCCAGATAAAAACTCCTGTGTTTGATATAATACAAGTCATATTGTAATTTAATCAAACTGTCATCAATACTTTCGCCATAGGAATAATTCACCTGTGCCCAACCCGTAAGTCCCGGTTTTATGATATGACGTGTTTCATAAAAAGGCATAATTTGCGCGATTTCTTCAACAAAAAAAGGTCTTTCAGGCCGTGGACCAATTGCTGCCATTTCACCTTTTAAAATATTAACAAACTGAGGGAATTCGTCTATTCTGGTTTTTCGCATAAACCTCCCAAAAGCTGTAATTCTACTATCATTCAAAGTGGCAAAAACCGCTTTTTTAGATTCAGCATTTTCTATCATGGTGCGAAATTTCAAAATCTTAAAAATCACACCGTCTTTACCCACACGCTCCTGAGTATAAAACAAACTTCCTTTATTGGCAACCGCATTCATTATAAAAATAAAAGGGATAAGCAACAGGGTAATCGCTAAACCTATAATCGAAATTATGATTTCAAACATCCTTACTATCGATAAATACAAACGATTTTGATTACTCCTGCTAAAGGGAAAAAAAAGGTAAAAATCACGTTCCACATGTTGTACAGGAATACGTTGCGTTTTAGCCTCATACAACTGTGTGTATTCTCTAATTACTTTTCCTGATTCCAGTAATTTCAAAAGTTGTTGGTATAATTCGGTAGTAATAGTACCTTTCTTCTGACTGGCAACCACAATTTCAGTTATCTGATTTTTTTCTACAAAAGGGACTATTTCTGCTAAAGATATTCTTTTCAAAAAAACATCTGTTTGATTTTCTACTGAAACAGACTTAAAATCACTCAAATACGCAACAATTTTATAATGCGGATCAATTGTTTCAATACCTGAAACCAACTCGTTTAGCTGTTCTTCATCACATACCAACAAAGCATTTTGATGAAAACGTTTGGATGCCAAAAAACGCACATAAAACACTCTCCACGAAACCAGTGAAAAGAAAACAACCAACAAAAAAGCAATAATCTGGAGTCGATTAGAAGGCAGGACAGGTGAATAAATTGGCGTTAAAAAATAAGCTAAAACAGTAGTTGTAACTGTTAATATTGCACTTCTGCCAATTAAAAACTCATTACTGGAAACCTGAAGATTATAAAGTTCAAAAATAGCGCCAATAACCTTTAAATAAAGAATTAAAACAGTTAAATACACCCAGTTAGACACTGAGGATTTCAAATATCCTAAATTGAAAAAATAACCAACTACATGCAATGCCAAAACAATACAGACGACATCCATGAAATGCAGTATCATTTTCCTTTCGGAAATTTCAAAATGGATTTTATTTTTTTGCATTCTGTACTTTTTTAGCAATTTAACTTTTCTCTCAAAAAAAAGCAACTCAAAAATGCGCTTTTAAATTGAATACCGGCCCAAGATTATAAACAAATAAGAAATGCTAAAATATATTCTTTCAAGAACTTAAAATTCAGTTTAAATGCTGATTTTAGTCTCTAATTGTTCTATTGGCACTGTTTTTTCAACAGGCTCAAAACGGATACTTAACAAAGTTAAAGCATACACAAAAGCCGGTGCCGCAATTCGCATCGCAGCATGATTAATGGTAAGCAGCCAAAATA
>JACCDQ010272074.1_pt1 | contig 15163 bp, 14 predicted proteins | sample 7446031 | NCBI WGS metagenome assembly JACCDQ01 (sample SAMN15323442, study PRJNA562643) | freshwater metagenome | isolation source: river surface water | place: USA:Blue River Watershed | collected 2017-08-17
CCCACGCACTGGCGAAGCCTTGAAAATCGCAGCTGCTGTGGTGCCTCGCTTCACTGCTGGCGCAGCCTTCAAAGCTGCTGTGAACACCAAGAAGAAGTAATTCTTCGCGTTCACGCACAAAAGCGGCGTCGGGCAACCGAGCCGCTTTTTTTACGTCTGATTCAAGTTGGAGACATACATGTTCACTCACATTTTTTTAGGCGCCAAGGACCTAGAAGCGTCACGCCAGTTTTATGACGCTGCCCTCGGCGCATTGGGCCATGCACCAGGCGCAAATGCAGGCACACGTTATGTGTACCGCACACCCACAGGCACGTTTGGCATCACCACCCCCATCAATGGCGAGCCAGCTACGTTTGGCAACGGCAGCACCTTTGGCTTTGCAGCCAAGTCGCCCGCTGAAGTAGACGCCTTTCATGCCGCAGGCATAGCCAATGGCGGCGTGACTTGCGAAGACCCACCGGGCCCTCGCACCAACCCAGCGTTTAGCTACTACATCGCTTACTTACGTGACCCATCGGGCAACAAGATTTGCGCGATGTGCCGCACGGCTGCATAAGCAGCGCCAAGCGATCTGCCTCAGGCCTGACGCATCTCTCGTAGCTCTGCGTTGGCATGGCGCAGGCGATCTGCAATGGCCAGAGCCACCGCACGCATGACGCTGATGCTCATGAGCGGATCGCCTGCAGCCACCGCTGCAAAGGCTTTGCGGTCAATCGAAATCAGCTCGGTCTCGCGTGTGGCATACACATCGGCCGAGTGAGCGCGACCATCCAAGAACGACATCTCACCAAAGAACTGACCACGGCTGAACGTGGTGAGGTGAATGGTTTTGCCATTGGCCAATGGCAAGCTCACCTTCACCTCGCCGCGGCTAATGAGCATCAGTTCATGACCGGTGGAATCTGCACCAAAGATCAACTCCCCCGCCTCAAACACATGGTGTTGGGCACAGCGCTCTAGCGCAGCAATTTCTTCATCGTTCAAACCGTGGAAGAGCTCAAACTTGCCTAAGGGGATGCCTTCTTTAGACACATGGGCGTGACCCGCCAAGGTCAAGGTTTCGTCTTCAATCCACTCCAGCGCTTCATCGAACTCGTCAAAAATCTTGGCCGTGCTGTCAGACAACAAACCAATGTGGTCCACATAGGTGCGCAAGTCGCGCCCGCTAGGCAAACGCTCGGGCACACGGGTCAGCACGAGCTTGGCATGTCGCTCAGCCAGCATGTTGCGAATGCGCTCAATCATGTGGCCCGCTGTCATGTCCATCGACTGCACACGCATGAAGTCGAGCACCACAAACTTGGCAGCGCCAAGCTCGGGCTCAATCGCGGTGTAGAGCTGATCAGTGGTGCCAAAAAACAAACTGCCTTGTAATTCAAAAATCACCGTGTGGCTGCCTGTCTCGGTCAGCACTTCGCGTTCGTGCTGGCCACGCACGCGTGACGAGAACATGGTGTTGCCAAACGATTTGCGACGAATGGTGGTGGTGTGAATTTGCTCACGCAAGAACAACATGATGGCCAAGGCCACGCCCACACCAGATGCCGCAATCAGGCTCACGGTGTTGGCCACGATGACCACGGTCAAGATGACCGCAAAGTCAAGCATGGTGTCTTTGGCTTTGAGCAGTTGCAGCGAATGCCAGTCGATCATCTTGAAGCCAATGACGATGAGCAACGCAGCCAAGGCCGCCACAGGCACCCACGCAATGAGGGAGGTCAACAACAAAATAGCCAACAGCGACCACACGCCTTGAAACACACCCGACAAATACGTGGTACCACCGCTGGCCTTGTTCACCAAGGTCGCGCCCATGGTGCCTGCTCCGGGTGCGCCACCAATGAGCGAGGAAGCCAAGTTGCCCAAGCCTTGGCCAATCAATTCTTTATTAGAGTCGTGGCGTGAACCTGTCATGGCATCAAGCACCACACAGGTCTTGAGCGTATCAATGGACAACAGCACAGCCAAGGTCAAAGCTGGAAACAAGATGTGCGTCCACGGCGGCATGCCGGATTCGCTCAAGCTACGAAATGGGTCGAGCAACGACTCAAAGAAACCTTCACCACCCACCGCCAATGGGCCAATGATGAATGGGTTGTCATGCAGGTTGCGCAACTCAGGCCAAGCGCTGAAGGCCAGCAACCAATAAGAGACCATGCCACCAAGCAAACCCACAATCACGGCAGGCACCTTGGTCGAGATGCGTGGCGCCAACAACATAAAGGCGGCCGTAGCTGCCCCCACGATCAAGCTAGGCGCTTGCCACAACTCCATCGCGTGCAAACCTTGCCACCAGTTCATGCCTTTGGGCAGCGCCATCCACTTGGGCAACTGGCTCATGATGATGATGAGGCCCACACCGCTGAGATAACCACTCACCACAGGGAAAGGCATGTACTTAATCAGTTCACCAATGCGCAACAGGCCAAATGAAATTTGAACCAAGCTGCTGACAAATGCCACCAAGAACAAGGTCAGCACCACTGCACCTACGCCTGTGCCCTGCTGTGTCATTTGAATAGTCAGCGCCGACAGCACAGCGGCCGCTGGTGCACAGGGTGCCGAGATGAGACGCTGGGTGCCACCAAAAGTGGCGGCAATCAAACCCAGCGCAGTAACACCCAACATGCCTGCCAACGCACCCTTCGCGCCAAACTCTGCACCCAGTGGGGAAAAGATGGTTACGCCAAACGCAATGGCCGAGGGCAGCGCCACCAACATGGCGGCAAAGCCGCCCCAAATATCGCCAGACAAGTTGGCGCGAGAAAGTGTGTGTGATGAGGACATGGCAAATATGACAGTTTTTTGTCAGTATCGCAAAATTTGCAACACACAAAACCCGCTTGATTTATCTCAAGCCAAAACAAGGCTAAGCGTGTCTAATCAACACTTCTTTAGGAGAAATTTATGACAGCAAACGTTGGCGGCATTGACCGCATCTTGCGCATCGTCGCAGGCTTGGTTCTGATTGCATTGGCTGCCACAGGCGTGGTCGGTGCTTGGGGTTATTTGGGCGTGATCGTGTTGGCCACAGGCGTGTTCCGCTTTTGCGGTGCGTACACCTTGTTCGGTGTCAACACCTGCCCAATGAAAGCTGTGGAAGAAGAGCCAGCGAAGTAAGCGGCTTCTGCTTCACATCAGCCTCAGCGCTTATTAAGCGACTGAGGCTTTTTTACGCGCCAACCACAGCAAGCCTGCGCCGGTGATCAGCACAGGCACCAACGAACCCCAGTTGAGCCAAGCCCAACCTTGGGTGGTCACCAAGGCACCCGACGCAAACGAGGTAACAGCCATGGTGGCAAACACGCAAAAGTTAATGGCGGCTTGGGCACGGTTTTTCTCTTGGGGTGTGTAGGCCTGCATGGACAGCGTGGTGCTGCCGGTGAACAAAAAGTTCCAGCCCACACCCAACAAAAACATAGACCACAAAAACTGGTGCAAGTCCACGCCAGACAAAGCCACAGCAATGCAGGCGATGTTGAGCAACACACCCACGCCCATGATGGGCAATACACCAAAACGTTTGATCAGGTGACCCGTCACAAAGCCCGGTGCAAACATGCCGATCACGTGCCACTCCAGCACCCAGCCTGTGTCTTCAAATGACAAACCGCACACCTGCATGGCCAAAGGTGTAGCGGCCATCAGCAAATTCATTACGCCGTAGCCTAAAGCTGCAGCCATCGCCGCCACCACAAAAACAGGCTGACGCATGATTTCGCCCAAGGGGCGACCACCCGTGTCATCCGCCTTCACAACAGGCGCAGGTGGAAAAGTGATGAAGCTCATCACCGCCATCGACAACACAGCCACCACCATCAACGCCACATAAGCACCGGCAAACGGCATGCCCAAAATACTCTTGGTTTGGATGGCCAAGTTCGGACCAATGACCGCGCCAATCAAGCCACCAGCCATCACCAACGACACCGCTTTTTCACGATAGTCGGGCTGACACAGCTCAGCTGCAGCAAAACGGTACAACTGACCATTGGCGCTGTAGTAACCCGCCACCAAGGTAGCGGTGACTAACAACCAGAAAGATTGCGAGAGCACGGCAAACGCACCCAACGCTGCTGACAGCAAAGCCACCAACAATCCCAACTGAAACGAGCCCTTTCGGCCAAAGCGCTGCTGCGACTTCGCCACCAAGCCCGTGCTGAGTGCACCACCCACCACATAGCCCATCACTGGCAAGGTCGCCATCCAAGCCTCGGGTGCCAAGCTCAAACCCACCAAACCATTGATGGCAATGAAGGTGACGTTGTTGGTCAGGAACAAGCCCTGTGCGATAGACAGCAATACGAGATGACGGTTCATAAGGACCTAGAAAATTAAAGTGACCAACCCAACCGACATGGCCAAACCATGCACCACCGAAGCAGCGATGGTCAGCACGATGGCTGATGTCAAACGTTCGGGCTGCTCTGCATGTTTGTACAACAGCACAAACGCCCACAGCGACAAGGGCATGGACACCAAACCCCACAACGCTGGCTCTGGGTGAATGAACAACCACACACCTGCCGCCAACCACGCATACGCGAGCAGAGCAAAAACCAAATACGCCCAAGCAGCCCAACGCGGGCCTAGGCGAACCACCAAGGTGCGCTTGCCCACTTGGGCATCGGCCTGCGCATCAGGGAACCCATTGATGACCAAGATGTTGCCCACCAGCAAGGCATAGCTCACGGCGACAGCGAAAGGAATGACAAAAAACTGGCCGCGTTGCACATAGTCAGCCCCAACCACCACCAAACCCCAAGCGAGCGCAACCGTCAACTCACCTAATCCGCGTTTCATCAAAGCCAGTGGCGGCGCTGAATAAGCCCAGCCCAACAGCAACCCCGCCAGACCCAAACCTATCAAACCACCACCTGTTTTGACAGCCAGCCACAAACCACAGGGAATCAAAAACACAATCAGGGCTTTGGCCAAATCATGTGTGTCTTGCAGGGTGACATGGCCGTTTTGAATCAGGCGTGCACCGCCTGTGAACGGAAACAAGCCTTGGGTGTTGGCGTCATCCGCACCGTTCAAGGCGTCGTGGTAATCGTTCAACACATTGGCTGCGGCATGCATGAGGACTGCAAGCACCAACGTGGCCAGCGCGATCCAGACATTAGGACCATGGCCACACACAGCAGCCACCGCAGTGCCCAACACACAGGCCACTGCTGTGATGACCAAGAATCCTGGCCGTGTCATCTGCACCAGCGTGCGCCAAGGCAGCTGGGCAGATGTGTTGTCAGCCGAGGAAGCCGTCAATTAACGCGGCACCAAGAAGACCGACTTTTCATGAATCACATCGTTACCAGATGTGTCCTTGATATCAAAGTTGATCTTGTGTGAACCCGCATCAGCCGAACCATAGGGAATGGTCACGCGCAACACCACCCAATGTGCTTGCGCAGATGCCACCTTCACTTCAGTTTCCGTTTCGATACGAATGTCTTTCATACCGTCGACAGAAATTTGGAAGGTTTTATCTTGCTCGGCCGCATTCATGACCTGCAAGCGGTAGATATTTTCAATGCCGCCGTTCTCTGTGATGCGAGCCAAGGTTGCGCGGTCGCGCACCACGTCAACCTTAAATGGGGTACGCGTGGCCAACGAAACGCCTACTGCAATGATGAGCGCCATCAAGATAGAGGTGTAAATCAACACACGGGGACGCGCCACACGCATCAGCGTTTGTTTGGTAGTCCACTTGTTTTCCATGGCGTTTTGCGTGGTGTAACGCACCAAGCCCTTGGCATAGCCCAGCTTATCCATCACGGTGTCACACACGTCAGCGCAAGCGCCGCAGCCAATGCATTCGTATTGCAAACCGTTGCGAATATCAATACCGGTAGGACATACCTGCACACACAAAGTGCAATCCACGCAAGCGCCCAAATTGGAAGCAACAAGGTCGGTCTTTTTAGAACGTGGGCCACGTGGCTCGCCGCGCTCTGTGTCATAAGTGACGATCAGTGTGTCATGGTCAAACATCGCGCTTTGGAAGCGTGCATAGGGACACATGTACTTACACACTTGCTCGCGCATGAAGCCTGCATTGCCGTAAGTGGCAAACGCGTAGAAGAACACCCAGAAGAATTGCCAAGGGCCAAAGCTCCAAGCCACAGCAGTGGCCAACAACTCTTGAATCGGTGTGAAGTAACCCACAAAGGTAAAGCCAGTCCACAACGACAACACAATCCAAGCGGTGTGTTTGTAGACTTTCTTGCTGAGTTTTTTCACAGAAAAATCAGCATCATCCAAGCGAATACGTGCAGAACGATCACCTTCGATCTTGCGTTCTATCCACATGAAAATTTCGCTGTACACCGTTTGCGGACATGCGTAACCACACCACAAACGACCGGCCACAGCGGTGAACAAGAACAGCGATAAGGCCGAGATGACCAACAAGCCCGTCAAGTAAATGAAGTCTTGCGGGTACAGCACCAAACCAAAGATGTAAAAGCGGCGCGCTTCCAAGTCAAACAACACCGCTTGACGCGTACCCCACTCCACCCATGGCAAACCATAAAACACGATTTGCGTGATGGCCACTGTGATCCAACGCCAGTAGGCAAAGATGCCTTCGACGGAGCGTGGGTAGATTTTTTTAGCCGCCGCATACAGCGACACCATTTCTTCGCTGTCCTCGACTGGCACAGCTTGAATTGGAATGACTTTTTTAGGTTCTTGGTGGTCGGTGGTCATAGCAGTCAATCTTAGTTATGTATCGTGGATCAAGCCAAAGTGTCCCAAGCCTTGAGGGCTTCAGCGGAGTACATCAAAGCGGGGCCGCCACCCATGTAGACGCAAATGGTCAGCATCTCTTCCAGTTCTTCACGGGTGCATACCAGCTTGCGCAAGGCCTTGACATGAAAACCCACACAGCCTGAGCAGTGCTGCGTGATACCAATGGCCAACGCAATCAGTTCTTTGTTCTTGGCACTGATCGTGCCCTCTGCCATGGATGCGCGAGCCAACTGGCCAAAGCCTTGCATGGCTTCGGACTGCGATTTGCGAAATGGGGTGAGGCATTCGTTGATGCCTTGCATTAAGTTGGCGTGATCAAACGTACTCATCGTTCATCCTTCTTCAATTACTTCAGTTGCTGGCCTGCGCTGTCAAACACTTCCACCGTAATAGGAATGCCTTGACGGACACTTTGGGTCACCGTGCAAAACTCTTCAAACTGTTCCAGCACATGGCTCAACTGCCCAAGCGATGCAGCCAATACCCCCATGCGAATCTGAGCTGTCATGTGCAACACACGCAAACGGTTGTCGTCGTTGCGTCCTACCTCGGCCGTCACCACGCATTGAATGGGTTCTGGCACTTGCTTGAACTTACGAAACGCGAACAACAACGAATCCGACAAGCAGTTGCCCACTGCAGCGCAAAGCATTTGCACGGGCGAAGGGCCTAAGCCAGTACCTAACGGTGCAGGCTCATCGCTGGTCAGCAACGGCACGTCGTTGCCAAATGCTATGTCGAAGCGGTAGTCATTGCGTTGCGATAGCTCAACGCGTATGGTTTTTCCTGGCATATGTCAGCCCGTTTATTCAAATGAAGGTTGTGCGGGCTTGTAGACCTCGTGGCCAGCCGCCACCCAAGCATCCACACCACCCGCGATGGACTGCACATGGGTGTAGCCCATATCAGCCAACGACTTGGCGCTCAATGCAGCGCGGCCACTGGTTTTGCAATACAGCACGATGTTCAGGTCACGTGACTGCATCTTGGGGTTGCCCGCCATCTTGAACTCCAACATGCCACGCGACATGTGGATAGCGCCTGGCAAATGACCTGCTAAGTATTCTTCGGTTTCGCGCACATCAATCAATACGTCACACGACTGAATGACCGTGACAGCTTGATCGACAGAAATTTCTTGAACGGCTTGCTTGGCTTGCACAACCAAATCGTGGGCGGTTTTCATGCGGCTTTCCTTGTGGTGGTGTTACGTTTTTTGGGGGCCATGGCTGTGGGCCACGCTTGCTCTGAATGCTGCTGGGCAATGCGATCGCACACCAAATCACACAGGGCGTAAATGGTTGGGTCAGCGATTTGGTAATACACACTGGTGCCACGACCTTCACGCTTGACAAAGCCTTGCTGCATCAGCACAGCCAAGTGACGCGACATGTTGGCAGCCGTGTAGCCGCAGGCCTCGGCCAACTCACCCACGTTGTGTTCGGCCTCGCGCAGCAAATTCAAGATGCGCAGGCGCGTGGGCTCAGCCAGCGCTTGGAAGTAGTTGGCCACGCGATCAATGGCTTGTTCTGGAAGTTGGGTCATGAACAAATTGTAGTCTTATTTAAGTTGTTAATTATTTAATTGTTTAGTTAAATAATCAGTTAATTATTTATAGAATACGCACCATGACTGATTCCAAACTTCGCATCTCTGGCCGATTGGCTCGTTTGTTTCAAGCTTCACAAATCACACCCTTGCTGGCTTTGGTGTGCTTCTTGTTAGGCGTCTTCGCCGTGGCCGTCACGCCGCGCGAAGAAGAACCACAAATCAATGTGACCATGGCCAATGTGCTCATCCCCTTCCCAGGGGCGTCAGTCAAAGACGTGGAGCAAATGGTCTCGGGCCCTGCCGAGCAAGTGCTGTCGCAAATTGCAGGCGTGGAGCATGTCATGTCCGTCTCGCAACCTGGCATGTCAGTGGTGACGGTGCAATACAAAGTGGGCGTGCCGCGCACAGAAGCTTTGGTGCGCTTGTATGACACGGTCAACTCACATGCCGATTGGCTGCCCAAAGGCTTGGGTGTGTTGCAGCCGCTCATCAAACCCAAAGGTATTGACGATGTGCCCATTTTGTCGCTCACCTTGCACGGCAAGGACACCGACCTGAGTGCCTTTGAACTCGAGCGCATTGCACAAAACATTGAGATCGATTTGAAACGCGTCAGAGGCACACGCGAGGTCACCACCGTGGGCGGCCCATCGCGCGCCATTCAAATTGACATCGACCCTGCACGCATGCAAGCCGCTGGCATTACCGTGCCCGAGCTGCGCATGGCTTTGCAAGCGGCGCATTTGGGCGCACCTGTGGGTGATTTGCTGGTCGGCCAACAAGCCATTGCCATCGAGTCTGGCCCCTTCTTGAGCAGCGCCAAGGATGTGGCTAGTTTGGTGGTGGGCGTGCGTGCGGGTACACCTTTGCACGTGCATGACATTGCCCAAGTGCGTGATGGCGGCGCTCAAGCCAACACCGCCGTGTGGCACGGTGTGGCAGGAGCCAAGCCTAGCGAACGCACGGCGGTGACCATCGCCATCACCAAGAAGCCCGGCGAAAACGCCATTGAGGTGGCTGATGCTGTGTTGGCGCAAGTGGCCACACTCAAGCAAAGCAAGATTCCACAAAACGTGGAAGTCACCACCACGCGCAACTATGGCGAAACCGCCAATGACAAGGCTAAGAAGCTAATTCAAAAGCTGCTGTTCGCCACAGCCTCCGTGGTGGCCTTGGTGTTCATTGCCTTGGGTCGTCGCGAAGCTGCCATTGTGGGTACTGCTGTGATCTTGACCTTGACGGTCACTCTGTTTGCATCGTGGGCTTGGGGCTTCACGCTCAACCGCGTGTCGCTGTTTGCGCTGATTTTCTCGATTGGCATCTTGGTGGACGACGCCATCGTGGTGGTGGAGAACATCCACCGCCACCAAGGTTTGTTTCCTCATAAAACCCTCACACAAATCATTCCAGGCGCAGTTGACGAAGTGGGTGCACCCACCATTCTTGCCACCTTCACCGTGATTGCAGCTTTGTTACCCATGGCGTTTGTGACTGGTTTGATGGGGCCTTATATGAGCCCAATCCCAATCAATGCCAGCATGGGCATGTTGTTGTCGCTGGCTGTGGCCTTTGTGGTGACGCCTTGGTTGGCACGCATTTGGATGAAAGCCGCACCAGCGCACGGCGCTGAGGATGACAGCGCATTCAAACAATGGCTCAAGCGTTTTTTCAATGGCGTGTTCACACCGTTCTTAAACGAGCAGTCTGGCCAACGCAACCGCTGGAGCCTTGGTGCTGCAGTGCTGGGTGCGATCGTGGTATCGGTAGCTTTACCAGTGGCGGGCTTGGTTGCCTTGAAGATGCTGCCGTTTGATAACAAGTCTGAATTCCAAATCGTGGTTGACATGCCCGCAGGCACTCGCGTGGAGGAAACCGAAAAAGTGCTGCGCGCCTTGGGTGCTCACTTAGCCACCGTGCCAGAGGTGACGCACTACCAAGCCTACGCGGGCTTGAGCGCCCCGATCAACTTCAACGGCTTGGTGCGTCAATACTATTTGCGTAGCGGCGGCAACGTGGGTGACATTCAAGTCAACCTGCAAGACAAGCACTTGCGCAAAGCGCAAAGCCACATCATCGCCATGCGTGAGCGTCCTGCCCTTCAAGCCATTGGCAAGCAGTTCAATGCGAATGTCAAAGTGATTGAAGTGCCACCAGGCCCCCCCGTGTTGGCCCCCATCGTGGCCGAGGTGTATGGCCCCACAGACGAAGGTCGCAATCAAGTGGCCAAATCTGTGCGTGCGATGTTCAGCGCACAACAAGGCGTGGTGGATGTGGACGACAGTACCATCAGCGCAGCGCCTCGCCAAGTGCTGTTGATCAACCGCCAAAAGGCAGCGCAAATGGGTGTGTCTCAACAAGCCATCGTCAGCACCTTACGTGCGGCATTGGCGGGTGAGTCAACCGTCTACGCACACGACCAAAACAAATACGCAGGTGCCATTGTTATTCGCTTGGCCAAGAGCGAACAAGACTCACTGGACAAACTGCTCAGCCTTGGCGTGCGTAACTCGCAACGCGAAATCGTGCCCATTCGACAGCTCGTCACCATCAGTGACACCCTGCGCGAACAGCCGATTTATCACAAAGACTTGCTGCCCGTCACCTACGTGGTGGGTGACATGGCAGGCAAAGTCGACAGCCCGCTGTACGGCATGTTTGGCATGCGCAGTGGCTTGAACCAAATTCAAGCCCCCAATGGCAAACCTGTAGCCGAATACTTCATCCAACAACCTGCTGACCCTTACCAACACTACGCCATCAAGTGGGATGGCGAATGGCAAATGACTTACGAAACCTTCCGCGACATGGGTGCCGCTTATGCCGTAGGCTTGGTGCTGATTTACTTGCTGGTGGTGGCGCAGTTTGGTTCGTACCTCGTGCCACTCATCATCATGGCGCCTATCCCGCTCACCATCATTGGTGTGATGCCAGGCCACGCTTTGCTAGGTGCGCCCTACACCGCCACATCCATGATTGGCATGATTGCCTTAGCCGGCATCATCGTACGCAACTCGATCTTGCTGGTCGACTTCATCCGCTTGCAAGTCTCGCAAGGTGTAGCCCTGAAAGATGCTGTGGTGGCCTCGGCCATCACCCGTGCTCAACCCATTGTGTTGACCGGTTTGGCCGCCATGATGGGTGCGTTCTTTATCTTGGATGACCCGATCTTCAATGGCTTGGCCATCTCGCTCATCTTTGGTATTTTTGTCTCGACCGCACTCACCTTGTTGGTGATTCCGTTGCTCTATTTCATGGCTTTCAAGAACAAGCCTGCTTCTGTCATTTCTGGAGAACACGCATGAAACGCTTGCCCCTCATTGCCACACTCGCCTTGGCTGGCGTCACCTCTGCTGCACACGCCGCCGACTTGATAGGCGCATGGCAAGCAGCGCTTGCCCGTGATCCAGAAATCGCAGCCGCACGTGCCTTGCACGAGCAGGCCACGTTCAGACAAGAACAAGCCAAAGCCCTGTGGGCACCCATGGTGTCAGCCGGTGGTGCTGTGGGCATAGGCGGCGCAGACAGTCGCATCAAAGGAGCTGAAGTCCCGGGAATGATGAGCGACATGACATTCAAAACGAATGTGAATGCAGGCGCATTGACACGTGCCAACATCGGCGCACAAAAAGCATGGATCAGTCCAGAGCGCGAAGTACAAAGCAAGCAGCTGGAGTTGTCTGCACAAATCGCACAAACCCAATGGCAACAAGCCCAGCAAGCCCTCATCATGCGCACAGCGCAACGCTACTTTGATGTGGTGGGCGCTGAGCAAACCCTTACCGTACTGCAACGCCAGCAAAAAGCTATGCAGCAAGCTGCCGCCGAAATCAGCAAGCGTCAATCCGTGGGCGATGCCAGCGTCATGGATGTGCAAGAGGCCAACGCCCGTGTGTCTGAAATTCGCGCCCATGTGCTCACACACGAAAACAACTTGGCCAATAAGAAAGTGGCCTACCGCCAATTGACAGGCCAAGAGCCCACGCAATTGCTGCCCATCGGCAACATCCATCTGACACCACCCAACTTGGCTGATGCCAACACTTGGGTTCTGCGAGCCAAACAACAATCCCCCAGCATCCAAATGATGGGCTTGCAACAGGCCATCCAAGGCCAAGAAGCCAAGCGCGTCAAAGCTGGCAACGCCATGACCGTGGATTGGGTCGCTCAAGCCCAAATGGACCGCCTATCCGGTCAAGGCATGTATGGCAGTGCCAGCAACCAAACTGCGCAATACATGGTGGGCATTCAGCTCAATGCTCCCCTCAGCACAGGCGGCATGGTGGAGTCACGCGAACGCGAAGCCTTGAAGCAAGTCGAAAAACTGCGCTACGACCAAGAAGCGGTTGAGCAACAAGTCGAGCAACAGGTGCGCGACGCGTGGCAAAGCCTGAGCACCGCGCAAGCCCGCTTACACGCCTTGAGCCAATCCGAGCAAGCCAGCAAGGCGCGTCTGACATCGACCCGTCAAGCTCACCGCACCGGTGCGCGCACCACCAACGAACTGTTAGGTGCTGAGCACGATGCCGCACAAGCCGAGTTGGCCGTGGTGCAACTGCGCATACAAACCGCCATGGAGCAACTGCGCTTGTCTGCCGCAAGTGGTGAATTGGGCGAAGCCCAGTTACGCCAACTGAATGCATTGCTGAAATAAACCATAGTTATGTCGCGACTCCTCCACACGTTTTTGCTTGCTAGCTTTTGGGGCTTGGCGGTAACGCCTGCTTTTGCCAGTAGCTGCGCGGAGGACATCGCGGCTGTAGACAAAGCCTTACGCAGCCAATACGGCGAAGACCGTAAGTGGTGGCAAATCATTGCCTGCCCGGTGGTCATGGATGGCCAACTGCGCAAAGACGCGGTAGTCAATGTGGAGCAAATCAAAGAGATCAGCTACTTTCGCAACATCGCGTACATGCAGCACGCGCGTGGCGACGACAAGATGTGCAAAGAATCGTTGGTCAAGCCCAAACGCATGCTGCGTGTTTGGTAAAAAAAGCCATCCACAGCAGGGAAACCCCTTGAAAAATCTCAAATTAAGATTGCTAGAATTTATACATAAGCAACTAACGAATTAGATTTCCTGAGGATTGAAGATGAAGAAATTGACAGCCGTCACCCTTTTGGCGCTCGCCAGCACTGGCGCATGGGCAAATGCCGATTTGGCCAAGAAAAACAACTGCTTGGCTTGCCATGCTGCTGACAAAAAGATTGTTGGCCCAGCCTACCAAGATGTCGCCAAGAAATACGCTGGCCAAGCCGATGCCGAAGCCACACTCGCAAAAAGCATCAAAGCTGGCGGCAGCGGCAAATGGGGCCCTATCCCCATGCCACCACAGGCACAACTCAGCGATGCCGATGCCAAAACCCTCGCCGCATGGGTATTGGGTGGCGCAAAGTAATACGACTGGTACTCGTACCTTGATGAGCTTCCCTCGGGAAGCTCTTTTTTTAGCACCTTGCATACAAAGAAGACTATGAAACTCAACATCACCCACCTCCTCGCCGCCCTCGGTTTGGCCGCCTTGAGCCTCAACAGCGTCGCCGCTGACCCTGAATACCTGCGCATCATTGGCACTGACACCAAGTTCGTGGTGAAAAACGCCAAAGGCGAAGAGCGCGAAATCAAACGCGTCATGACACCGTGTGCCAAAAACAAAGGTTGGTTGCAACCTATGGTGCCGGTGGCTGGCGTGACACCTGTTGGCGAAATTGAAATGCTCAACGCCATGAATGACCGCGACGCCATGTTGGTCGACATGCGTGAACCCGAAGACCGTGCCAATGGCACCATCCCTGGCTCTCACCACATCGTCTACACCGAAGTGGCTGCACGCATGGACGAGTTGGGCTGCAAGAAAACAGCCAAGGGCTGGGACTGCGCAGGGGCCAAGAAAGTGTTTGCTTTCTGCAATGGCCCCGTGTGCCCACAAAGCCCTAGCGCCATTCTGGCTATGACACGCGATGGCTTCCCAGCGTCCAAAATTTATTACTATCGCGGAGGTATGTTGGACTGGGCAGCATTGGGCTTCCCAGTTCTTAAAGGCGATTTCTAAAGAGGCACTTCATGCACACCAATTGGATCCAAGACACACAGGCCCTGCTCAACAGCAAGGATGAATCAGCCCCCACACGCCGCTTGGCGCTGCAAACCGCATTGGGTTTGGGTTATGCCGCATCGGCCGCACCGTTGATGGCACAAACCGCCGTCAAAACATCTAGCGAAGGCTTGATCGAAGGTGAAGTGGTGATTGACGTCAACGGTTTCAAAATGCCAGCCTATCGCTCGGCCCCCAAAGGCAAAACCAATTTGCCCGTGGTCTTGGTGATTTCTGAAATTTTTGGTGTGCATGAATACATTGCCGACGTGACGCGTCGCTTTGCCAAAGCAGGCTACTTGGCCATTGCACCTGAGTTGTTTGTTCGCCAAGGCGACCCGAGCTCGTATGGCGAAATGGGCAAGCTCATTGCTGAAGTTATCTCTAAAGTGCCAGACGCCCAAGTCATGAGCGATCTTGACGCCACTTTGCAGTGGGCCAGTAAAAACGGTGGCAACGCCAACCGCGCAGCCATCACTGGTTTTTGCTGGGGTGGACGCATCACGTGGCTCTATGCCGCACACAACCCCAAGCTCAAAGCTGGCGTGGCTTGGTACGGTCGCGTAGAAGGCCAAACCAATGCCAACAACCCCAAGCATGCGGTGGACTTGGCCGTCCAATTGAAAGCCCCTGTGCTGGGCTTGTACGGTGGCGATGATGCAGGCATTCCTGTGACATCCGTCAACAACATGAAAGAAGTGTTGGCCCTGTCTGCCAGCCGTGGCAACAAAGCAGCCAAAGCTTCAGAGTTTGTGCTGTACCCC
>JACCDQ010153375.1_pt1 | contig 15158 bp, 24 predicted proteins | sample 7446031 | NCBI WGS metagenome assembly JACCDQ01 (sample SAMN15323442, study PRJNA562643) | freshwater metagenome | isolation source: river surface water | place: USA:Blue River Watershed | collected 2017-08-17
GCTATAAATATATTATATGTTTTAAAAAAGGAGAACTAAAATGATTAAACATAATAACGATTTTTCAGCAGTTGAAGAATATCTAAGTAGACACCCAATTTTTGATAAAATAAGAAATAATTATACTTGTTTAGATAGTATAAATGTAACCATATATGAAAACAGATTAGATTTTGATATGGTTATTGAAACAGTTATTAAAACAAAAACAAATAATGCTATTGCTTATAAAATATCATTAAATCAAAATCTTTTCTTTGCTTTTGCTGGAAGTCCAATAGATTTTATTGTAAGAGATGTTCAGATGAATTATGGTAAGTATGAAGATATTATAATTGGTGGCTTAGATAAAGAACAAAAGAAATATGAAACATTACTATTGGTTAATCAACTTGATAAAGAACTTCCAAAAAAAGAAGAAGAACCTAAAAGAAAATTAAAGATTTAATATTGACATTTAATAAAATTATGCTATAAGTATATTAGTAGACTTAAAAAAGGAGAAATAAAATGAGTTTTACAAAAGAAGTAGAAAAAAATAAAGAAAGATTTAATCAAGCATTAGATACAATTCAGTTTAAATATAATTGTTTTGATGATGTTTTAGTTTTAAAAGATAAATTTCCACATTTGTATAGAAGATTATCTATATTATTTTCAACAAAAGATTGTCATGATTATATTAATGATTTAATTGTTCATGATAGAAACAAAAGGCAAGGTTTTCCATCTGGAATATGGTTATTAATACAAAGAATTAAAACTGAAAATGAACAGTTTTACAAAGAAGAAGTTAAATGTGTATGGGATTTGATATGAATGATTGTTATAGAGCATTAAAGTATTTTTATTTAAAATATAAAAAAGATAAGTTATTTATTGTTGGAGATTGTTATTGTTATTTTTCAACTGTTAAAGAAGATAATATACATTTTGATATAGAAAATTCAATGTTTTTTAAAGAAACAAGCCAAGATTTAATATTTTGTTATGTATCCATAGAAGAATGTAAGTTTTGTATTAAAGAAAATGTAGATATAATAGATTTTCCAAATTTTGAATTGTTTGATATAAGAAATAAAGATATTAGTTTAGATAAAAATTTTGAAGAAACATTGATTAAATTTTATAAAGCATCCAAGTTAAAAGATAAGTTAGATAAAAATTTAGGTAAGAAAATTGATAGTTCGGTAGTGAAGCCTTCAAAGATTTAAGTGATAGTTTGGTAGTAGTACGGTATTAAAGAATTGGTCAAAAGTTGTTTTTTGGCCTTTTTTCTTTTTTTGTTTGTTGTTTTTTTATTGTTTTTTTGTTTTCTGTAATTTATTAGGGTTTACCATTAGTCTTATATAAGAGTTAGGGTTTACACCAGGTTATAAAAATATTTAAAAATAATTTGATTTTGGCCTTGATTTTTGTTTTTTTTATGATTAAATGGAAGATATAACAACAATAAAAAAAGGAGATACAAATGGAACAAGAAAAAATAGCGTCTATATTAGAAAAGTTAAAACAAAAAGACTTTTTAGATTTATTCTTTACAGAGATTGAAGAATATAAAAGTAATATAGACTTTGAAAACGATATGGATAAAGCAATGTTTGTAATTTATTTTAAAGCAGTAGTTAATCATTGTTTTGAAGTATATGATAACTTACAAGAATACAAAGAAAGTTTAGAAAGCAAGAAAACAAAAAGCAAGGAAGATTTAGAAAAATTAAATAAGGTTAATAAATATATTTTTAGTTTAGAGTTAGAACAAGAATTAAAAGTTAATGGAACAAATAAAAATAAAAATAAAGTTAAGATATGAAAAGGGGAACAAATGAAAATAGAAGAAAAGTTATTTTTAAAAATGAAAAATAAAGGGTTATTCTATATGAAAACAAATGGCTATTATTGTATATTTATTGAAAATGATAATGATTTTATTTTTAAAACACAATGCAAAGGAATTGTTAGTTTTTGGAATTATATAGAATATAATGAGATTGATAATATATTTGAAGAAGTTAAAAAAGAATATATAAAATTTAATTATGAAAAGTTAAAAAATAGTATATTAAAAAAGGAGTTGATAAAATGATTGAAGTAATAATTTTTGTGTTAATAAGTTTTCTATTATTAATATTTACAGTATTGGCTGGAATAAAACAAAAATATACGGAAGAGATAAAAGAACACTATTTAGAAGAAAATTGAAAATAATTTAAATAAGTACTTGATTTTTGATTTTAAATTGATATAAGTATATATAAGAATAAAAACAAAAAAGGAGATGTAAAAATGGAACTTATGATAGCAATGACAATTGTAGGAATAGCAATAAAAACAAAAAGAATATTTTTGACAGATAGAAGTAAAATAATTTTTTAAAAACTATTGACTTTTAAAAAATACACACTATATATAAATATATAACAATAATAATAATAAAAAGGAGAATGTTATGAAAAAAGAAAAATTAGAAAGAGTAAAAAGTTTATTAAAAACTATAGAAGTAATAGATTTTATTAAAACAGTAGGAATTGAAAGTATTAATACCTTAGACTATATATCTTATGGCAATTATTATAGGAGTAATTATGACAATAGACTATATGGAGATAAAGAAGAATTTTTAGAAACTTTTAGAGATTTAGATACTTCAATGAAACATAACAAACAAGAACTTTTAAATTATATAAGTTGGACGCTTTGTAATGAAAATATAAATTTGTTTGAAGAAGAATATATTGTTTATTTTGACGGAAATTTTGAAGATGTTTATCAATGTTATAATGAAAAACAAATGAATTATTTAATTGATTTAATTATACAGTTGAAACAGTTAGCAAATGAAGTTAATTTAGATTTTATTGATTTTGACGAATTATGGAACAAGACAAGGCAAGATATAGCAAATAATGACTACAATGAACATATTTTCTATAATGAATATGTTGATATAATTTTCAATAAAGAGTTTTTAGAATTAGAATTAAATAATAAAAATAATTTAAACAAAAAAGTAAATAAAGTTTGAATAAGTATTGACAATAGAAAAATAGACGCTATAAATAAATATATAACAATAATAAAGGGGAATATAAAATGAATTATAATAACGAAGAGTTAAATATTATTTGTAAGATAATTGAAAAAAATGTTGAAAAACACGGAACATGGGAATTTGAATATTTAGAAAATAATAAACATCATGGTTATAATTACAGAGTATATAAATTTAGGAATAAATATAAATTAAACCAAACAATTAAAAACTTTTTAAATAATAATTTTTTAGGTAATGGAAAGGTTTTTAATGATATATTAGAAAGTCCTATTGTTTTGTTATGGTTAAAAGAACATATGAAAGAATATATTATTGAATACAAAAAAGAAAAGTTAGAACAAGAATTGACAAAGAAAGAAGTAAATAATAAAAGGTTAATTAAAGTATAAAATATTTTATTGATTTATTACAAAAACGACTTATTGGAGTATATATAAATTGATATATTTTGATAGGTCTTTTGTCTTATATAAGAGTTAAAAAATAAGGGTAAAATAAGGGTTAAACGATAGGTTGAAAATTGTTGGAGATAACGATAAATAAAGGGTTTGAATAGATTGTTGGTAGGTAGGTTGAAAGATTGGTTGAAAAAGATAGGCGTATTTGATAAGTAATACTTTTTAGCGTTAAGTGTACGGTTTTTCATTGAAGAACCCTATTTTTATTGACTTTCAACACAACTACACTTATCAATTCCACATTTTCTACCCATTCTTCAATCTGTAAACTGTTGTAAAAAAACAACACCTTATATTGCACTGCACAATATCAATAGATTGTTACTTACTTGACTTTATGCACTTTTTAACTCTTAAATTATTTTTAATTATTTTTTAAAAAACTATTGACTTTGAAAAAATAGACGCTATAAATATAAGTATAGCACAACAATAACAACAAGGGGGACGCTATGAACTTAAACAACTTTGAGCAAAATAAAAAAACAATACTTGACATTTTAGATATTGAAAATAACTTCTCTTTATTTTATGTTGACGAATATAAAGACGGTTATGTTGAAAATATAATAACATTTAAAAAATATGATAATGACATATCAATTGAATATGCAATAAATTACAACAAAAAAGACCCTTTGCACACAAAGGAAGACGAGTTTTTTGTATATAATGATATTAGAAAAATAGACATGTTTTTAAAATATAAAAGTTATTTTAAAAATTTTAATGATATACTATTAAACTATTATTTAAATAAAAAATTAACAACAAAAACAACAACAAAAAAAGCAATTAAACTATAATAACAAGGGGGACGCTATGAAAATAACAAAAATTTTAAACATTGGACTTGATACAACAACAAGACACAAAAACAAATTGACAAATGCACAAGTATTAGCAAGAATAAAGAACGCTTTAAATAATGCATATATTGACTATTATATAAAATTAGCAGATAGCACAACCGAGAAAACTGCAATAGTATATGTATGGGGTAATATTAGCAATAATTTATTGGCGTTTTTATCTATGATATGCAAGCAAGATTGTATAGCAGTATATGATACAAAAGAAAAACAAGGCAAATTGATAGGAACACACAAGCACCTTTGGGGAAGTTTTGAACTTCAATACTTCCTTGGCTTGAATATTAAAACAACATTTTTAAATAGGGGTATAAAATGAAAATAGACGAGTTTATAATAATAGCACTTTGTGGTGTAGCTTTAGCAATTATAACAGTAAAATTTATTTAAGGGGTATAATATGAATATAAAAGAAATTAACAAGGCTAAAAAAATAGTAAACTTATTGAAAAAGGAAATTATAGAAATTGATGCACAATTATATTATAAGGGTAAAAAAGAATATTTAAAAGAATATAGATATGCACAGCCTTTTATCGTAGACTTTAAAAATATTAATGTTTTTACTAAAAATTTATTAACCAATAGGGAAGTAAACGAAAATATATATCTTAATGATTATTTAGTGGATGCAATAAAAGAAAAATACGGCTTAAACATTAGACAAATTGATTGTTTAACATCAAAAAAATACTTTGATTATATAGCAGAAAAAGCAGAAGAAGGGGACGAATACTGCATAAATAAATTAAAAGTAATCATTGATAATTTTTATAAAGGTAATGCATGATATTATAAGATAGAAAAACAATAATTTAAACGGCTTTAAAATAGGCCGTTTTTCTTTTGCAGTGGTGTAATTAATAGGGTGGAAGTGGTGGCGCTTGAATAGGTGTAATATTTATTTATTTAATAAGTGGATTGATAATTGATTAAATAGGTATTGAATAGGTGGGAAGTGGTGGAGAAGTAGGGGAATTTACAGATAGGAAAAAGGGGTAAGTGGTGAGGTCGGTGTAGGGTTTTTTGTGGTTTGCTATATTTTTTAAGTGGGTCAAATTACTGGCAAAATTTTTTCAATACTCAATATTTATTCTTTAAACAAAAAAGACCAGATTTTATTCCAGTCTTTTAAGGTTAGTTTATTATTCAGTTTTTTATATTAAGCCTGTATACCAACTTAACAACCAAGGTGTTAACTAACATCAACCATAATTAAGTCATTCTATACTTCTGTTTATTAGATACCATTTATAAACTCCGTATAGAACTAATAACAATGTAGAAAACTGTACTCTATTTTGGTATCTTCAACTTTGGCATAACAATTAAGTTATGTGTTGGACTATAGTTTAGAAGGAAGATATACTAATAGCCACATTATCACTAAATTAAGTATATCAAATATGTTTTATTTGTCAATATTTAATTTATTTATTTCATATTTAACATTAAATCTTATAAACCATTTTACATCTTCTTTTCTTAAAAACATTTTATATTTTATTTTATCAAAAAGATAATCTCTATAAAGCCTTTCAATATCAATACTGTGATTAACCATATAGTTTTGATTTATAAAATTAACTAAACATAATGTTCTTTGGTTCATAATTACTCTAAATTAACATCAATCTTATTTATATATTCTTCTAAAATTTTAACACAACAACCCATATAAATAGAATAATCTTCTAAACTAATATTGTTTATATCTTTACATAATTCTTTAAACATATTTTTAAGTTTTTCATTGTCATTTAATACTATCTCTAACAATAATAACCTTTCACATTCAACCATATAAGAAAAATATGGTAAAGTTCTATTATTTTTATCTTTTGTTATCTGTTCAAATTGTTTTTTTAAATTAAATGTTTTCATAATTTAACCTTAACTTCTCCACCAGTAAAACTTACTACTTCATTACTGTTTATGTTTAACTTCTTTTCATTCAATTTACTTTTTAAGGACAATTTTCTTATTTCCTTTAAGTGGACTCTTCTTTGTTTTCTTCTTTGGTGCGCATTCATATATTATTCAATTTCTATTAAACTTTAAACCTTTGAGTAACTGTTTTTGCTAACTCTATTTTATTATTTACTTTTTCTATTGCCAATGCTACTTTTAAAACCCTAACATCTTCTAACAATTTAATTACTAACAACCATGGAAAAGCAGTAAATAATAATCCAATTAAAAAAATAAATATATCTAAATTACTCATCATAAGCCTTTCCAAAACCTAAATAAATACTAAATTTAATTAAACAAATGTTTACTGAAACATTGTGTGGAAATCTATCAAAATAAATTCCTAATCCATAACCTTGCATTTTTCTTATTTCAAATCTATCTGGTGAACCCATAATATTTTCCTTTGTTATTTTGTATATATACATATTTTATCAGATTAAAACCTAATGTCAATAGTTTTTGGATTGCGATAGCAAAAATAACCACTTACTCTCAACGAGAGTTTATAAACTCATTTAAACCACTAAATTTTAATGTGTTATTAAATTCTTACATAAATTATCAAAGTAAAATTAACTCATTAAAAAAAAGATACCTTTTATGCGTTAGTTTTAATTTTAAATTACTTTAACATTCAAAATTCTTATTTACATTATTTAAAACTCATTTAAACTATCAAATTTTAACATTTAAATATTTTTTTGAGTAAATTATCAAATAAATTATAACTCATTAAAATTTAACTACTTTTGATAGGTTATTTAAAGTTTTAAAAACAATTAACAGAATAAATTTTAACAAAGTTGTTTTAAATAACTAAATCTTAACTTCGTGTTTAAATTTATAAAAAATGAAAGATTGTCATTTTGGCTTGTCCAAATGACGAGTAATATATTTATATATTACGATATAATATATTATAATATATATATGTAACTATATACATTTTTTTCAAAAGTTTAAAAATTATTTATCAAAACTGAAAAAACCCAATAAAATCAATGACTTACAAGATGTAAGGCTTTCTGTAAGGCTTACATAAATTTAGACATTTTTTCTTATGTTTAAAATACAAATTTTTATCAATTTATAAAAAAGTCAATGTTTATCGGTGTTTCAAGACTGTAAGGCTTTCTGTAAGGCTTTCTGTAAGGCTTACATAACTGTACCAATTTAGTATTAGTTAAAAATAAAAAACTCAATAAAATCAATAACTTACGATATGTAAGGCTTTCTGTAAGGCTTTCTGTAAGGCTTACATAAATTACTATTGACTTGTGAAATTTATCTGGTATAATTTAATCAAGGAGTTAACAGTTTATGTTTACAAAACAACAATTAGAAATTATTAAAAACATTGGGAAAGAAGGCTTATCTCTTCGCAATGCTGCTTCTTCATTAAAGATGACTTATAGTAAATTCATGGAAGAATATGAAGAAAGTGAGCCAGCACAATTAGCATATGAAACTGGTCAATCAGAATTAGAAGTTGAAGTCGTTACTGTTGCTAAATCTAAACTATTACAAGGAGATAGAGATAGTTTTAATTTCTTGGCTAATACAGTTCTTAATATGGACGGAAAGAACTCAACTAAAACAGTTCAATCTAAACAGAAAAAAGCAAGTGTTCCAAGTGTTCTTTTAAATCCATTACAGATACTTGAAATAGATGATGATGAGATGAAAAGAAAAGCAGAATTGAAAGAAGAAGAAAGAAGACGCAAAGAAGAATTAGAACTTAAAAATAATAAAGATAAGGAAAAAGAAGATGAATGATTTAGAATTAGAAATTATACAACTAAAAGAAAGATTAGAGTATGAATTTTTTCAGAAAGAATTCTTTAAAAGAAAATACGAAGAACTTCAATTAAAATTATTTTTAAGTAACTTTACACCAAAAGAACAACAAGAAATATTAAAAGAAATTAACTAAAATAAAAAAAGCCTGTTAATTCAGGCTTTTTTTATTCTAAATACTTCTTTATTGACTTTGTTAACATTCTAATTAATCTAACTAAAACATTTATTAACCATACTGTTGTTTTAACTTTAATTATTACATAAGAAAAATATATTCTATCAAGTAAACCTTTTCCAGTTATTTGTTTTAGAGATATTTCAGTAAATAGGAGTAGTATTGCTACCATCAACAAGTTGTTCTGCATTTTTAATTCCTAACGAATAATAAAATTGAGTTTGTTTGATTGGTGTTATATCTTTGATTAACTCTCCAATAATAGCATATTTAATTAACTCAATTTGGTGTTTAATTTGACTATCATACTTTTGTATAAATGAGTCTTTGTTTTCTAATGATGGTAAATCGTGTATAGCCATTACTGTATCAATAGCATCTTTACTTATTTTTTCAGCAACCATATTCATATCAATTGCTCTTATGATTACTACTTCTCCAACTTTTAGATTTGGTTTATGTTTAACTTTTCTTGCTCTTATATTAAACTCTAATTTTTTATTTAATACAATGTCATGTTCACAGAATATACCGTTTAGTTTAATTCCAAATTCTATAATTGATTTTTTGAATTCGTGATTAGTCATTTTGATTTTGTCCTTTGTTTTTAAAGTAAAATTGAATAATGTCATTAAATACATCACTTCTATTAATTATGTTTCCTTGTTTAGCATTGTCTGCTACATGTCCATCTAATAGTGCTAAGTTTTCTTTTGTTATAAAACAACTTATTTGTTGTTTACCTTCTTTTTTGTTTGTTTCAATATATCTTTTTTGCCAATTCTTGGCTCTCTCATTATCTCTTTCTTTTTGAGTGAGTTCATCTTTTTTCTTAACTTTGCTTTCTTTTTGGTCGTTAAGTTGTTCCATTTGCTTTAAGATATTATTTTTAATTTCTTCTATTTTCTTTAAGTCCATTTGACAATATTCCTATAAATTGTTATTATTTCATAATATTATACATAAAATAATGTATATGTCAAACAACAATAATAAAAGGATATTATGGAAATAGATAATACTTATTATTCAAAGTTTTTTAGCAAACAAGAACTTGAATTAAGAAATAGACTCTTACAAACCAAGACAATTCAAGAAGCAGTGTTAATTTGGAATGAATTATTATATCCAGAAAAGACTATTGTTAATGGTAAACCTTTAATGGATAGACCACTTAATGTTCAAGAAAGAAATGCTGTTATGGCTCTATTGTGTAAGGTAGATAGAGTTTATTTAGCACTTGTTGTTGCTGCTGGTGAAGAAGAAGCATTAATGAGAATAGCAACTCACCCATGGTTATTTGATAGATGTAGAGAAGTTCAAGCAAAACCAGATGGACATTTGGATTTATGGCCTCGTGCTCATTACAAATCTACCATTATTACTAAGTTAGGTGCTTTACAAGAATTATTGATAAATCCTAAATTAAGTATCCTTATTATTACTTATACAAACAAATTCGCATTAGAAGTTTTATCTTTTATTAAGAAAACATTAGAGTTTAATGATACATTAAAAGATTTATTTCCAGATATACTTTATAAAGACCCAAAAAAAGAAGCACCTGCTGGAACATGGATGCAACATCAAATTTATTTAAAACCAGCAGTGTCTAATAATGCTGCTTCTATTGCTTATTCTGCTATTGGTGGTTCACAAAAAACTGGTTATCACGCACAATTAAGAATATATGATGACTGTGTAGTAGATAAATCAGTTACTACTGCTGACAATAGAGAAAAAACAATTAGATACATTAACCAATCTAAAAACTTAGGTTCTCCTGGTCAATCAATAGACAGAGAATGGTATGTTGGAACTCGTTATCACCAAGATGATGCTTATGCTTATCTTATTAGTCGTGGTGCTGTAACTCCAAGAGTATATACTGCTACTAAAAATGGTAAATTAGATGGTGAGTTAGTATTTTTAACACCAGAAGAATGGAAAACTAAATATCTTACACAAGATGAATATACATTGTCTTGTCAACAGTTCATGAACCCTACATTGTTAACAAAAAGTGCTTTTAGTATTAAGTATTTAAAGCCATACAATGTTATTCCACCATGTCATATATTTATTTTTATTGACCCTGCTTCTACAAAGAATAAAAACAGTGATTATACATCTATTGCTGTTATTGGTGTTAGGCCAAGACAAATAACAAGTGGTTCTTCTACTGCTTATTTAACAGATAAACAAAAAGCAATGAATTTAGAAAAGTATTTATTAGATGGTGTTAGAGATAGAATGAATTTATCAGAAACATGGGAAGCATTAAAGAATATTTATTTAAAATGGGAAGAGTTTTTAAGTTTGTATGGAAATAATAAGTTTTCTTTAAATGTATATTATGAAAAATATGGACAACAAAGAGATATTGAAGTTTTAAAAACATTACAAGAAAGAGATAGTATATTTTTTGATATAAATGTTTCTGGTGGTAAATCTTCAAAAGAAGACCGTATAGGTAGAATGATACCAGACTTAAAATTAGGAAACTGGAAGATACCTTTTTATGTTGAAAAGTTTGGAGATATATCTTCATGGAGATGTATTGAAAGTTCTCCAGATTTTTATGAATTAACTTATCAAAAAGAATTATTAATTAAAGATGGTAAGTATAGATTTGAAAAATATGAAGATTTTGTAAATAAGAATTCTTATGATTTTACTATACAAGAAAGAAAATGTTATCCTTTAACTAAAATTGGAACAGATAACCTTAAGTATGACTATACATTGTGTTTTATTGATGAATTTACTAACTTTCCTTATGGTAAACATGATGACATATTAGACTCTATATCTCGTTTATATGATGTTGAAGATTTAAGTCAATATGCTACCAACCTAAAAGTTTACTATTGACTTATATACATTATATTGTATAATAAAATAATAACAAGGATAATAAAATGGTTAAAAAATACTGCTCTGGACTAAAAAATGATACAATTTTAGGTGTTAATATATCAGAGTGTTGTAAAAAACATGATAATGATAGTGGACAAGCAGGAGATTTTAACTTTATAAAACATGCAAAGTGTTTTTATAAGTGTTTAGTAAGAAAAAATATAGAAAGTAAGAGTGCATTCATAATAACAACAGTAGCAACATTTTTTGTGTTGTTAAAAATGCCTTATTTAATATATAAAAAAATAAAATTTAGAAATGAACAATAAAAATAAAGGAAATAATATGAAAGATAGCATAACATTACATGAAGAAACTATTGACGATAACGATGCTGAAAAGTTTTTACAAGAATATAAAGACTTTTTGCTTGAACAAGATACAGTAGAAAGTGTTGCTGAAAGAAAAGAAGAATATATCAACAATAATATATTCAAAAAAACACATCAAGCAAAGTATTTAATTAAGAATGGTGAATATTATGAGAACTTAGCGTCTAATATTCTTTTTACTTATTTTCCTGCTCATATGTGGAGTGCTGCTTTTGACAAAAAAGACAAGATTTTATATACTATGAACTTAATATGTCCAGAAAACATTCCAAGTTTCTCACTAAAAGGTATTAAATCTTTAAATGAATTTACTAAACTTGTATTGGCTGCTGGAAAAAAAATTTTAACAGAAGAAAATCTTGATAGGATTATTTCTGATGAAGAATTTAACGAAAGATTAAATAACGCAAATAAAGTTGCTGAAAAATATAAGGACAAAGTAAAATGAATGGTTTAAAAGACACTGTGCTAAATGCTGTTAAAGACGAAACAGAAATGGATAGCAAATCAGAAAGATTTTTTAAGAAATCTCAAAAGGCTTGGAGTATATCACAAAACTATCTTGATAATTTTAAAGACAAAATTATTCGTAGATATAAAATGTATAACTCACAGCACGATTCAGATGAAAAGTATTGTGAAGATGAATACAAAAGAAATTCACACTACATTCCTAAATCACATGAATTCGTTAAGAACTCTGTATCTCAAGTTGTTCAAGCATACTTTTTAAATCAAGAATTTATATATTTAACACCAGAAGTAAATGATGATATTGTTGCTGCAATGTCTGCTGAATACTTTACATATGTATTAAATAAAAGATTAAAATCAAAAAACAATTGGTGGTTAACATTTATTGAGATGACTGCTCAATCTGGATTTATTCATAACATGAGTATAGCAAAAGTTGACTGGGATATTGACGGTAAATATTCTATTGCTGTTCCAATCATGTTAGAAAGATTAAGAATAGACCCATATGCTGACCCATTAGACCCTATTGGAACTTCTTCATTTATTATACATCAAATTGAAATGTATGTTGATGATTTAGTTGCTAAACAAGAAGAAAGTGGTTGGCTTCCATTCTCAGTTGAAGACTTACAAGAAAACTTTATTTCTTCATTAAGTTCAGAAGAAGAAGTTGAAACATCAAGATTTCCAGAAGGATATAATCCAAAAGATGGTATTGATTCTGTAGATAATGAATTAAAGAAAGTTTTTGTTCATGAAAACATTATTCGTGAAAAAAATAAATATTATGTTTTCTATACATTAGGAACAAGTAAAATGTTAACAAAGGTTATGAAACTTGAAGATATTTATCGTCAAGGATTGCCATTTGTTATGGCTCCTTTATATCCAGAAGAAATGAAGGTTTATGCTACTGCTCCGTTAGACCATGCTTATCCAGCACAGAAGTTAATAAATGACTACACAAACAGTGCTATGGACGCTATTGACCAAGTTGCTTGGCCAGTTAATATTATTAAGGCAAATTCTGGTTTTGATGCTAAGAAATTGAAAAAAGTTGGACCAAACTCATTTATTGAAGCAAGAAATCCACAAACAGATATTATTCAATTAACTAAGCAAGCACAACCACAAGCATTAAGAAGTGAAATTCCTTTCTTGATGAATAACTTTGATTCTACTGTTGGTGGTTTACCTAATTCTACAGTTTCTACTGAAGGTGGAGATACCACTGCTACTGGACAAAACATGAGATACCGTTCACAATCTCAAGTTATCAATATGTATTTAATGAACTATAATGAAAAGTTTATTGAACCAGTTTTAGATTTAATGTTAAAGTGTGAAAAAATTTATGGTTTAAAAGAAACAAAATTTGTTGAAAAAGTATTTAAAAATACAAAATTACTTGAAAGATATACTGATAAACTTGCTGAACAAGGTATTGATGCTAACGATTTTGAAGTAGATAAAGAATTTGCTGATGCTGATACAGTTTTATCTGTTAATGTAGGTATGGGTGCTGTTTCTCCACAAATGAGAGTAGAACAGTTCTTGGCTTCTTTAAATGCTATTAGAAACTTAGTCCCTAATGTTCAAACACAATTAGATGTTAAAGAAATTATTAAAGAATTAATGTCCCTAAATGGTTATAAGGATTATAATAGATTCTTTGTTACACAAGATGACCCAAGAATTGCTGAAATGCAAGGAATGATACAACAATTACAACAACAATTACAACAGAAGAAAACTCCAGAAGAAATTGCTGCTGATGTTGCTGTTAAGAATGCTACAGCACAAGAAAAACAAGTTAAATCTCAATTGGCTGCTGCTACACTCAACAAGATTGATGCTGAAACTGTTGCTATTAAGGTTAATACTCAAAAATCTGCTATTGAAACTGGTGAAAAAATAGCAATTATGCCAGAAGTTACTGGTGCTGCTGATGTTATCATGGATAATGCTGGATATGTAGACCCAACACCACAAGATGGATATTTTTAAGGAGAAAATAAGTGGAATTTTTAATTGAAGATGAACAAAAAGAACAAATAACTGAAATTATTAATTTTTTAAAAAGTGATTCAGGAAAACTCTTGATTACAATGATTGAAGAAACTAAAAAATCAAGAGTTAATGAATTAATTTACGCAAATAAAGAAGATATATTTAATTGTCAAGGTGAAGTTAGAGCCTACAGTGATATATTAAATTTAATGTCTGAAGAAACTTTATTGATAATAAGACAATAACCATAAACGCTAAAAAATATTTGATTTTACTTGACTTTTTTTAAAAGGATTTCGTAAGATACACATAATTATAGCATATACAAAACAATAACAAAGGAAAAAATATGTTTGACGATTTAGATATTGAAAAACTTGAAGCAGAAGATGCTAAAAGACAAGAAGTTAAAAAGCAATTTGAACAACACGGACCAGATGAAGTTTATCTTGCTCAAATGAGAGATGGTTTCTTATCAAAAACAAATGAAAAGAATGCTCGTAATTTGGAAAGAATTGAAGAAAGTTCAGAAGAGTTTGGCTCAAAGAGTGTCATATCTGATGAAGTGGAAAAGTTTTCAGAAGAGGAAAACACAACAGACAAAGTATCTGATAATACTGAATCTGTTAATGAAGAGATAGAAAATAAAGAAGAAAAAGACGAACATGTTGATGTGGAATCTGAAACTGTTAGTCAACCAACAAATGCTTGGGAAAAAGAAAAAGAAGAATTAACATCTTTAATGAAACAAAAAGATGAGTTATTGATAAAAATGTATAATGAGATACAGAATTTTTCAAAACCACAAGAAGTTTCAGAAACTAAACCAAAAGAAGAAATATCAGAAGGTATTAGTGAAGAAGAGATAGTTAATCAAGCAAAGGAAATAATTAAAAATATTTCTTATGCAGAAGAAGATAATGCTTCAGAAAAACTTGCTAAATTACTTTTAGGTTTGGCTAAAAATAATAAAAAGCAAGATATTAGTGAAGAAAAGATTGAAGAATTACTTTCAAAAAGAGAACAAAAGAAATATGTTGAAAAATTTGAGAAAGTAAAACAAGATTTTCTAAACTCTGAAGA
>JACCDQ011894497.1_pt1 | contig 15143 bp, 15 predicted proteins | sample 7446031 | NCBI WGS metagenome assembly JACCDQ01 (sample SAMN15323442, study PRJNA562643) | freshwater metagenome | isolation source: river surface water | place: USA:Blue River Watershed | collected 2017-08-17
CGGGTGATGTGACTTGGACAAGTGGCGCATTTGATGGATCAGATAACGTGACGGGTGTCGCGACAATTGGTGCTGGTAAAGTAACCAATAGCATGTTAGCAGGTGGAATTGACCTTACTTCGAAAGTAACGGGTATTCTTCCGTTGGCTAATTTGCCGGCCGACTTGACCGCACGGGTGAACATTGCCAACACAACGACGACGGGTTTATTGTCTTCGACAGATTGGAATACATTTAATGGGAAACAAAATGTGATTTCGGTAACGAACACAGGGTCTACTGGAGCTGCAACGCTGACAGGTTCGACCTTGAACATCCCGAATTACAGTTTAGGTAATTCAGCAGGATTCACAGGTAATTTATCGGGTGACGTGACGGGAACACAAACTGGAACGGTTGTTTCCAAAATCAATGGCGTTTCATTAGCCGATTTGGGAACAGGTATCCTGAAAAATACGACAGGTACAGGCCAACCATCGATTGCGGTGGCTGCCGACTTCCCTATCTTGAATCAGAATACGACTGGATCTGCTGCAACTGCAATCGCTTCGTCCACGCAAGCCTTAGGTGATTCGACAACGAAGATTGCGACAACAGAATTCGTTGCCAAAGGTTTGGTAAGCAAAACCAACAAGACCTATGTTGATAATGCCTTGACCTCAAAAGCCAATTTGGTATCTCCTACATTTACAGGAGCTCCATTAGCGCCTACGGCTGCATCGAATGATAGTTCGGCTACCATCGCGACGACTGCCTTTGTTAAAGGAGGTTTAGTTGGCAAGGCAAGCAAGAGCTACGTGGATAATTTGAATGCGTCGAAAGCTAACGTAGCTTCTCCAACCTTTACAGGAACACCAGCAGCGCCAACAGTTGCTTCGACGGATAGTTCGACGACATTAGCTACTACGGCTTTTGTTAAGGTTGGTTTAGTTTCAAAAGCGAACAAAAATTATGTTGATAACATAGTTGCTTCTAAAGCGCCAAGTGCTTCTCCTACATTCACAGGTGTGCCAGTTGCACCAACCGCAATCTCGTCTGATAGTTCGACGACATTGGCAACGACAGCCTTTGTGAAAGTGGGTATCGCTTCAAAAGCTAATAAAACCTATGTTGACAACGTAGTTGCTTCCAAGGCTCCAAGTGCTTCACCTACATTTACAGGTGTGCCCGTAGCACCAACATCCATCTCGTCTGATAGTTCTACAACGCTTGCGACGACTGCTTTTGTGAAAGGTGGATTGGCAGGTAAAGCATCAAAAGCCTATGTCGATAATGCGAAAGCATTGATGGCGCCTTTGGCTTCGCCGGCACTAACAGGTACTCCGACAGCTCCTACGGCAACTGCGGGCACAAATACGACGCAGGTAGCAACAACGGCTTTCGTAAAAGCGGCTGTTGATGCAGCGGTAACAGGTGCTAATGGTACTACTCAAGCAGCGAATGATAATTCAACGAATTTGGCTACGACTGCGTATGTAGATCGTGCGGATGCATTGAAGGCAAATTTGGCTTCGCCTACATTTACAGGTACTGTGGCAGCGCCTACTGCGACATCTACAGATAGTACAACGAAAGTGGCAACGACTGAATTTGTTAAGGTTGGTTTAGCTACCAAAGTGAATAAAACTTATGTTGATAATGCTATTGCCTCAAAAGCAAATATAGCGTCGCCAACATTTACGGGTACAGTTTCTGCACCAACAGCTACATCTACGGATAGTACAACGAAAGTAGCTACTACAGCATTTGTTAAAGTAGCTATTAAAAAATTGAATATCAAAAAAGGTATAGATTATAATGAATCCAACAATGGAGTTACAATTTCTGTAGGAAATATATTAGATGATGGTATCTATATCTATAATCCTACAACCAGCGGTTCAACGACCAATAAAACATTAACAACGCCTACAGCAGTCGATTTAATTGCTGGGATAAGTAATGCGGCAGTTGGTGATGTTTTTAGTGTAGTAATTATTAATGCTAATGGAACTAACTCCATAACATTAGCAGGTGGTACTGGATGCACTTTCGTTGGAAGTAAATCGATAAATTCTGGAATTAGCCGTATGCTCTATTTTAGAATTACAAATATTACTTCAGGTAGTCAAGCTATTACTATATATTAATAACAACATGAAAAAACATTTAACACTCCTTGTTCTCTGTTTGATAGTTTGTTTGACATCCCGCGCGCAAAAGTTGATGAACTCAACTTTAAGCGGCGGTGGTGTCAGCAAGATGGTCAACGGACGGTATTTTTCAGGTGTAGTTGGCCAATCCAGCGTCGCGGGATCCTTTAAAAATGGGAATCTATCCGTCCGACAAGGATTTAAGCAACCCGGTATCATGGTTAGCTATAAAACGCAACCCATTGCCTCGGTGACGAATACGAACAAGGATCCCGATAATGATATTACGTTTACCGCTTACCCTAACCCATTCCTGGATCATGTTACGATATCCTTATCGGATGTGATTGATTATCCTACGCAAATTGCCATTTATGATTTGACAGGTAATATCATCTTCGAAAAGTCCTTTCCCAATCTAATTAAGGATATCGAAATTACGAATTTAGGTAGTCTACGCTCGGGTCAGTACATCTTGTACATCACCCAGAAGGACAAGCCTACCACAATGGTTTTAGTTAAACAACTATAAGATACTAGTTAAATACATTAAAGTTATTTTTAGAACTAGGAATACCCAAAGCTAATTCTCTCTGAGAATTAGCTTTATTGTTTTTGGCCTATCCCCTATTATTTTGTAAATTGAAATCTGAATAAATTTAGATGTCAGATTTAACTTTACCCCTTCCTGCGCATTTTGAAGCCATCTTTCACGAAGCTGCTATTGGTATTATCGTCACCAATGCGTCCTTTGAAATGATCCTTTCCAATGAATATGCCCATAAACTTTTTGGATACTCGGGGGAAGAATTAAATGGACAGAATATAGCCATCTTGATTCCCAACCATCTTAAATCAAGACACGAAGGCCATCTAAGTAAAATCAACCACAGTCCTGTCTCCCGTCCCATGGGCGTCGGACTTGATCTCAAAGCCAAACGCAAAGACGAATCCCTCTTCCCCATTGAAATTTCCTTAAGTCATTTCAAATCCGGGAACGATATGTTTTACATCGCCTTTGTCAGTGATGTCACCTTGAAGCGTAAGGTGGAAATGGAATTGATTCTGCGTAATCAGGAAATCAACCAACTCAATGAATCACTCGAGGCGGAAGTCGAACATCGTACCCAAGCCCTGAAAAATACCTTGGAGAAATTGGAGTTACAGACCCAAGAACTCGAAAGCACCCTGCAAAAGGAAATCGAACTAGGTGATCTGAAAACCCGTTTCGTTTCCATGGCCTCCCATGAGTTTCGCACGCCGTTGACTTCCATCTTATCTTCCGCTTCCTTAATCGAGAAATATAGCCAGACCGAAGATCAGGGAAAACGGAGCCAGCATATCCAACGAATCAAATCGTCCGTTGCACACCTCACCGAAATCCTCGAGGAATTCTTGTCCGTCGGTAAACTCGAAGCCGGCAAAGTCGAAGTCCGCCCGGATCAATTTGACATTTCCGAATTCCTAAACGATCTCGTGACCGAATTAGACGGTATGCGTAAACCCGGTCAAACCATTGACTTGCAAATCGAAGGAGATTTGGCCGAATTTACATCAGACACCTCCATGCTGCGAAAAGTACTCTTGAATGGACTTTCCAATGCGCTGAAATTCTCGCAAAGAACCGTTTACCTCAAAGCAAATCGAGATAAGCAAAAATTGAAAATTCAAATCATCGACCAGGGAATCGGTATCAGCGAGGCGGATCAAAAACATTTATTTGAACGATTCTTCCGCGGAGGCAATGCCAATGTAATTCCCGGTACCGGTCTTGGTCTGCACCTGATGGATCGGTATATGCGCCTCTTAGGTGGCGAATTGACTTTATCGAGTGAACTCGGACTCGGAACTACGTTAACCATTACTTTACCCAATTTGAGCTATGTCCACTAAAATCCTAATCATTGAAGATAATATCGATATCCGCGAGAACACCGCGGAATTGTTGGAGCTTTCTGGTTATCAAGTCGAAACAGCCTCCGATGGAATCGAAGGGGTACGCTTGGCAAAAAGTACCTTGCCCGATGTGGTCATTTGCGATATAATGATGCCGAATTTGGATGGCTTTGGCGTTTTGCAGGTATTCTCGAATCATCCGGAATTAGCGCGTATTCCCTTTATCTTTCTAACTGCTAAAACAGATCGGGCCGACATGCGTAAAGGCATGGAAATGGGTGCCGATGACTACCTCACCAAACCTTTCGAGGAAGTTGAGCTTTTGCGCGCCATTGAATCCCGTTTAAAGAAACAACGCCCTGCCACGGTATCTTCCGAAGTAAATCCATCCGAAATCGCCTTTGCCGAGGAGGCCTTATCCTTCTTGGATTTCGAGAACTATGTCGCTGAAAAGAAAAATCAAAACTTGCCGAAGAAGGCTTTAATTTACCATGAGGGAGATACGCCTAATCGACTCTATTATTTGGTCAAAGGGAAAGTAAAAACCTATCATACGAATCGGGAGGGCAAATATTTTATTACGTCCTTCATCAAACCTGGAGAATTCTTTGGTTTCGTTGATGTATTAGAAAATCAATCCTATCGGGAATCCGCGGAGGCGCTTGAAGATGTGCAAATTTTGAGTATTCCCGTTCGTGATTTCAAAGATAAATTAACCCAGAACATTCACATTGAGATTCATTTCCGCAAAGCATTGACCGGATATTTGTTGACAAACGAAGCCATCCTCTTCTCCATGGCTTATCAATCACTCCGCAAGCGAGTGGCCCAAGCTTTGACTGAATTAGTCAAAACCTATGGTGCTTCCATCGACGGCCCAGTTATCATGCGCTTATCCCGTGAAGACCTTGCATCTCGCGTGGGTACGGCCACAGAATCCGTTATTCGTACCTTGAGTGATTTCAAAAAAGAAGGATTAATCGATGTAAAAGGTGGCGAAATGACCATTCTTAAGCCTACCGAATTGGAAAATCTTAAATATTAGAAAAGGGATGGCAGATGATGGGACTCAAGGGGGAATGCTGTAAATAAGCTGATTGAGTCATGGCAATTCCCCAGGCTCCTCTGAATAAGAGCAAAATTGCCACTGCCCATGCGATGTATTGGAAAACATGATTGTAGCGGCCTACTTTATTCATCCCCCAAAGCGTGAGTTTCAGAGCTGGCAAGGTAGCCACCCCAAAAGTAAGCATGCTCAAAGCCCCCAACCATGCCTGGGGTTGCAACAAAGCGATACTCAAACCTCCCAATACCAATCCGCAGGGCAACAAACCATTGCTCATCCCCAGGAAGAAATAGCCCGAGCGACCCAATTTCTTTCCCATCCTAATCAAAAATCTCCCCAAGCTTTGATGTAAAAACTTCAAAAAATGGTCGCCTATTTTTTTGCTCAATAATAATACCAAAATCAATCCGGCAAACAAGTAATAAATATGCCACCAAGTTGGGAATAACCAAATGGAGCCCACTTTGGAAACAAAAAATCCCAAAATTCCATACATGAATACTCGTCCGCAGGTGTAAATCCACATCCGACTTGTTTGTACTCCTCGTTGTTCTATTTGCTGCATAATCGGTCCACACATGATGGCGCAATGCCAACTTCCTGCTAAACCAATAAAAAAGGCATAATACCACGTATTCATTATTTCTTATTCGAGACAATTCGATCTTCTTGCAGATAGGTTTTGCCATTTACCTGCCAAGATATTGTTCTTTTCCATGGGCCAGGAACCAAAAAATTCGTTGGCATCGTCCATATTTTTCCCAATGTCTGCTTCCAATCAATCCTTTTATCAAGCATAGCATTCGACGGTCGGAAAAATTGGACATTCGCAGATTCACAATCCTTGGGTAATTGGATCAATAAAAAATCATCATTGGCAATCCGCTGAACGATAATCTGGTGCTCTTGTGGTATCGCTTGATTTTGTAAATTGATCTTCGACTGATAGGCTTGTCCATCTGCATAGTAATTTTCTCCTACCAATTCGATTTTTTCGTGGGACATATTGATGTAAAAATAGGCCATAAATGTGCCAAAAAACACAAAGGTGAGAATGATTCCGTGGCCCCAGTTGAAGCCTTTTTTTGCTTTGTTAGTATCCATCAGGTTGTATAAAGCTTGTTTTTAATGTTTCTTCCTTGCCTTCTCCATTGCGTATATGGATCGAGATTTTCTCCCCTTGTTGCCAAGCTCCTATTTTCGTCCGAATGAAAAATTCCGTTTTGACTTGCTTACCTTTTTGAACTTGTTTGATTCCCTCCCCAATCCAAATGAGTTCAAGCGGCTTGTCGACCTGTACATTAAATTCCTGGTCCTCCATCGACTTGTTCAGTATTTCTAAATTATAAATATTGCTCACTGTATGCAATTTTTCATCCACTTGAAAGGTCATGCCAGGTGTTCTCAATAAGGTTGATTCCCAATTCCGACGGGTGATTAATAAATAACCGAGTATCCCAAGTATCAACAACAATACAGTCGTATAGGCACCAATCCGCAGGTTAAATTTAAGTTTGGTCCCTGTATTGACCCCATTCAACGAATCATAACGGATGAGTCCTTTGGGCTTCTCGATTTTCTCCATGACCGCATCACAGGCATCGATGCAGGCGGTGCATCCGATGCACTCCAACTGGTTACTGCCATTTCGAATATCAATACCTGTCGGACAAACGCGCACACACCAGTGACAATCGATGCAATCCCCTTTGGATTCGGATTTACTGACTTTACCTCTGGGTTCACCACGCTTATGATCATATTGGACTAATATGGAATTGTTATCTAATAAAACACCTTGGAGTCGGCCGTAAGGACAAACCACCATACATACCATCTCACGAAACCGGGCAAATACAAAATAGAATACAGCGGTAAAAATAAGCATCGCGAAAAGGCCTTTGATATGCTCCATTGGACTTCCTTGTACGATTTGTAGCCATTCCTGCTTTCCGATCAGGTACATCAAAAAGGTATTGGATATGGCAAAGGCAAGAAGGACAAACAGCGAATGTTTACCCCCTTTTTTGATGATTTTTTCCCGAGTCCAAGGCGATTCATTCAAACGTCTTTGAGCCTTATCATCTCCCTCAATCCAATATTCAATCTTCCGGAAAAGCATTTCCATGAAAATCGTTTGGGGGCATGCCCAGCCACACCAGATTCGACCGAATAATACGGTGAACAAGCTGATGAAAATCAAGAAGCAAACCAAGCCCAAGGCCACCAAATGGAAATCCTGCGGGAAAAAAGGTACGCCCCAGAAAATGAATTTTCTTTCTAAGACATTAAATAAAAAGATCGGTTGGCCTTTGTGCTCCAACCACGGTAAGCCGAATAATAACGCTAACAAGAGATATGAAACATAGCTCCGATATCGATAAAATGGACCGATCACACGTCCTGGATAAATCCAAAGGCGTTTACCATCCTTGCTCTGGTTATAGAGATGATTACGAAAATCATCATTTTCAATACTAAACTGGGACATAAAAAAGAAGGTCCGAGAAATCGGACCTTATTAAAATGTTAGAAAGGGGATTTCTCTCGACAGGTGCTGATGCCAAAGGGTTTGTACAGCAAACAAATGCGAAATACCCCTGATAAGGCAATTAATACCGAAACAATATAGGTAGCCAAGCTTAAAAACGAAGGAATAATTCCTGAATATGCTAAAATAACCAAGCTAATTGCGATAGCGAATCGAAAGATGCGATCCATTTTGCCGACGTTCTGTTTCATATTATCTACGGTTTAACGATTATTTCACTTCTTCACCTTGTGGTTCTTTGGCCCCTGGAGGATTTGTTCCTTGCAGTGTCAAAATGTAGGAAGCTACTTTTTGTACTTGCAAAGGATTCAGTGTTTTTTCCCAAGCAATCATCCCTTTTTCAGGTACGCCATGCGTAATGGTCTTGAATAAATCCTTGATGCCACCTCCATGTATCCAAAATTTATCCGTCAAATTAGGTCCTACGCCTCCTTGACCCTTATCGCCATGACAAGCTACACAATTTGTTGAATAAATCTGAGAACCCTCTGTTAAATCTTTTGCCGCTGTAGATGCCGTGACATTGTCTTCATTAACCGAATTTGCAAATTGCTTCATATAAGCTTCGCGCGCCTTCTCCGCAACTGCCACCTCATTTTTGTACTCAGATTCCTGAATATTCCCATCTTGGTATACATGGTAATAACCTAGGTAAATGACGCCAAAGATGATCGTCATGTAAAATAAATACATAAACCAGGGCGGCGTAGGATTATCCAACTCCGCTATGCCATCGTACTTATGTTCCATCAATAACTCGCCTTCCTGCTCCAAGGGTTTCAAACCCTTAAATTTCTCCCACCAAGAGATTTGCTCCGCTTGGGGAGCAGTTGGATTGTGAGTCAATTTCTTAAGTGCTGCGTTCAGTTGTAAGGTCACAACCAAAATGATGATCCCGGTTAAGAAGACCAAACTAATCAGCCATATTTCCATAAATGTTAAAGCCATAATATTCAATTTTAATTCCATTAAACGATTCGCTATTTCTCAAAGGGTAGGTTTTTCATCCGGTCCACATGCTTGCGATCCATCCAAAACATGTAGATGCCTACCGCGGTAAAAAATACCATGAAGGTCAATAAAGAGAATATCATGTAAGAGTCTGCTCCTGGGATATTCGATATAAATTGCTTGAACATAGTGTTATTTTTTAGCGATGTCTGTTCCTAATCTTTGTAAGTAAGCAATCAAGGCAATGATCTCTTTGTCCGCTCCTACTTTAATCTTTTCAGCAGCTAATCGAGCTTGAATTTCCTTGGATTGGGTTGTTAAATCGGCCACAGCATGCTGGATTTGGCTTTCATCATAAGGAACCCCCAATTTCTTCATGGCCTTCAATTTATCCTGCGTCTGGCTCGTATTTAGACTTTGCTCATATAACCAATCGTAAGATGGCATAATCGATCCCGGCGACATGGATTGTGGATCACGCATGTGGTGGTAATGCCATGAATCCGGGTATTTCCCTCCCTCACGATGCAAATCAGGTCCCGTACGCTTCGATCCCCACAAGAATGGATGATCGTAGACAAATTCCCCGGATTTCGAAAACTCACCATAACGCTCCGTTTCCGAACGGAATGGACGAACCAATTGCGAGTGACATCCCACACAGCCCTCACGGATGTAAATGTCACGCCCCTCTAATTCTAATGAGGTATAAGGTTGAACCGCCTCGATGGTTGGCACGTTAGATTTAACCATAAACGTAGGAATCAACTCCACCAAAGATCCCACCAATATCATAATCAAGGAGGCAACCAATAATTGTATCGGTTTGCGTTCGATCCAACGGTGCCAGTGTGCCCCCGCTTCACTTTCTTCAGTCACTGCCAATGGAGCTGCCTCAGCCGCCTCATCCGCTAATAATGTTCCCTGCGCCATCGTCTTGAATAAGTTGTAGGCCATGATTATGGCCCCAACTAAATACAAGGTCCCGCCCACCGCACGCATAATATGCATCGGTAAAATTTGTAATGTGGTATCCAAGAAGTTACCATATTGTAAGGTTCCCTCTTCGGTGAATTGTTTCCACATCATTCCTTGCGTAAATCCAGAAATGTACATTGGAATGGCATATAAGGCAATTCCAATCGTTCCAATCCAAAAGTGAGTTTTAACTAATTTTTCAGAAAACAGCGTAGTTTGGAAAATGCGAGGAACCAACCAGTACAACATGGCGAAGGTTAAGAAACCATTCCATCCCAAGGCTCCCACGTGAACGTGTGCAACGATCCAGTCGGTAAAGTGCGCAATCGCATTAATATTTTTTAAACTCAACATGGGACCCTCAAAGGTCGCCATACCGTAGCAGGTAATTCCCACCACCATAAATTTCAATATCGAATTTTCACGCACCTGATCCCAAGCACCGCGTAAGGTCAACAAACCATTAATCATACCTCCCCATGATGGAGCAATCAACATAATCGAAAAGACTACCCCAAGTGATTGCGCCCAATCCGGTAAACTAGAATACAACAAATGGTGTGGGCCCGCCCAGATGTAAATAAAAATCAATGCCCAGAAGTGTAGAATCGATAGACGATAGGAATAAACAGGACGGTTCGCCATTTTGGGTAAGAAGTAATACATCAAACCTAAAAACGGCGTCGTTAAGAAAAATGCCACTGCATTGTGTCCATACCACCATTGAATCAAGGCATCTTGTACACCGGCATACACATAATATGATTTAAATGCCGAAATGGGTAACTGCATTGAATTGGTCAAGTGCAATACCGCAACCGTAATAAACGTAGCAATGTAAAACCAAATGGCTACATACAAATGACGCTCCCGACGTTTGAAAATCGTTCCAAACATGTTGACGCCAAAGGTCACCCAAATCAAAGTAATCGCGATATCAATCGGCCATTCTAATTCGGCATATTCGTGCGAAGAGGTAATTCCCAAAGGCAAGGTTATCGCTGCTGAAACAATGATTAACTGCCAGCCCCAGAAATGTAGGTTGGACAAGAAATCACTAAACATGCGAGCTTTCAATAAACGCTGTAAGGAATAATAAACTCCCGCAAATATGGCATTTCCCACGAAAGCAAAAATGACCGCATTCGTATGTAGGGGACGAATTCGACCAAATGATCCATATTGGGTGATGTTGGCCGCTGGCTCAACGAGTTGGGTGGCGATGATTACGCCGACCAGCATTCCTACGATACCCCAGATAATCGTAGCGATCGCAAAGTTTCGAACAATTTTATTGTCGTAGGAAAATTGTTCCAAATGGGTAGTCTTTGTGCTCATAAGCAATTATTTAGTATTTGTACTTTCTTTTTCTTCCATTAAAATGCGCATACCCGGCGTAATCAAATCATCTTGTTGGCCAGAACGTATCGACCAAACAAAGGCAAACAAAAAACCTATCGCCATTAGTAGACTTAATCCGATCATGACATACATAATTTCCATTATCCTTCATTTAGTAGGTCAAAATTCCATTTATACTCGCATAAAAAACATGACGCTAATCACCTTTGATTCTCGATAAATATGATTTCAATCGCCTTCCCTCCATATTCATACCAATATTGGCAATCAACAACATACTAATGGAGTTAACGGGCATTAAGATCGCGGCGATGAGTGGTGAAAGATTCCCTTGCACCGCATAACTTAAGCCAAACAGATTGTAAACGAGCGACAGTATAAAGCTTGCTTTGATGAGCTTGAGGCCATATTTGGCAAATTTGAAAAAGGCTGGGAGATGCACTAATTGGCTTCCCCGCAATATTCCATCACTCGAAGGGGTGAAATGAAGATGATCTTCCGAAACGGCAATGCCTACATGCGCTTGCTTTAGTGCGCCTGCATCATTTAAGCCATCCCCGACCATGGCTACTTTTTTTCCCTCAGTTTGAAGTTTTTGGATAAAATTCATCTTGTCCATGGGACTACATTCAAATTGATAATGCGACGAATCCGGAAACCAATCCAATAAGGTTCCCGCATGATTTTTCTTATCCCCCGATAACAAATAAACGTTGTATTTGGCCTGCATCGCATGAAGCATATATTCCACGCCAGGTCGATTCGCCCAAGGAAATTCGATATAACCAATGCGCTCCTCACCTATTCGAATAAACAATTGACTCTCTGAGCGGATGAAATCTTGTTGTTTAGCCAATGCATGGCCGGTAAATCGGGCATTGCCAATTTGAAATAGAATCCCATTTTGGCTTAATTCCAAGCCTTTTCCCGGCTTTTCTTGCATCGAATTCAAATCAATTAGCTGCGCCATATTTTCCTCCATAAGGTATTTGGTCAGTTGGCGCGACATGGGGTGCGTCGACTGGTTGACCATCGAATAAATCACCTCCCATTCCCAGTCACTCACTTCCCGATTTAAATGAAGGCTTGGTTTTTCATCTGTATGCAAGGTCAGTGTTCCTGTTTTATCGAAGACCACCGTATCTACCTGGGACAGCCGCTCAAAGGCTTGAATGTCTTTAATGAAGAAGTTGAATTTGGCGAACCAACGAATTCCATGACCCAAGGCAAAGGGATAGGATATCGCCAAGGCACATGGACAAGCGATGACCAATACACTAACCACAGCATTCTGCCATTTGGTAGGATCTTGTTGGGACCAATAGATACCTACCCCGGCAGCTAAACTCAATAAGATGATCGTGAAGTACATCCCTACTTTATTGGCAAAATTTTCCCAATTCTCCGTCTTATGTAAGGGGTCCTTAAACGCCTGCTGTTCCCATAATTGGGTTAAATGACTCTGATTTAAGGCTTTTTTGATCTCGATTTCGATCAAATCGCCATGATGCCGACCGCCGGCATACATACTATTACCAGTCGCTAATGCGATGTATTCACTTTCGCCGGTCACGAAACTATAATCCATTTGGCTGTTTCCTTTTACCAAAATGGCGTCTGCAGGTATAATCTCTTGGTTTCGGATGAGTAAATGATCCCCAACCGCGATTTCCTCCAATGGACAGGTGACTTCTTTGCAGTGGATGAATTTGCTGATGACTAAGGGGAAATAGGCCTTGTAATTACGTTCAAAAGAAAGAAAATCAAATGATTTTTGTTGGAACCACTTGCCGATTAGCAAGAAAAATAACAAGCCCGAAACGGAATCTATGTACCCTGCACCAGTATGGGAAAACACTTCATACACACTGCGGGAATAACCGACGAGGATTCCTAAAAGGATGGGCATTTCGATGGTCAACTTGCGTAATTTCAAATGCGTCCACACATTGGAAAAATAATCCGAACCGGAGTAAAACACAGCGATTGTTCCTAGGGCGATGTTTAGGTAACCAAAAAGACTTTTCAAATCCCCGGATTCAATGCCTAGATATTCGGGAAAGCTGAAAAGCATGGCGTTTCCGGCACAAAAGCCAGCGATGCCTAATTTGAGAAATAAACGATTTTGTTGGCTTGTCTTCTTTTGCTGATTTTTTTGCTCCTCCCCCGAATCAATTAAGGGTTCATATCCCAATCGTGCGAGTAAGCTGGCCAATGATCCTAAATTCGTTTGACTCTCTTTAAACCAAATTGTTAACTCTTTTTTGCCAAAATTGAGGCTTGATTTGACAACGGCCGTTTCGATTCGATTCAGGTTTTCCAGTAAGTATAAGCAAGATTGGCAATGAATCGCGGGTAGATGAAAATGGACCTTAGAAACTCCATTCGCAGAAAAACTGATCAGAATGTCTCGGAAATGTGGGTGATTCAGAAAATCAAAGTTTTGCGCGGATGGCGCCTTTCCCGGTTTAATGTCGCAGGTATAATAATCCCCTAATGCATTTGTCGAAAGTAATTGGTAGACCTGTTCACAACCGTGGCAGCAGAATGTCTTGTTATCAAAATGAATAATTTCCTCTGGGCATGTCTCTCCACAATGAAAACAGCTTGTTTTTGTTTCAGTTTGAGGTATTTCGAAGTCCAGCATGGGTATTATTTATTTACCCAACAAAGTTGGTTCGAAATGTTCAATGAGAAATTGACCAAACGCACTCCCAAACATGAGGATTATCATAATTTAACTGATGGAATGACGCTACTTTTGGGATGTCAAAAAGACAAGGCATGAACGAATTGTTGGAAACAAGCAAAAAAATATTGGCGAGTGGGATTGAGATCAACTATCTCGGGGATGAGTTTTTGTTCCGTCAGGGTCAAAAGGCTGAATTCGTTTTTTACCTGCAAGGTGGGGCCCTCCTTTTGGATTGGCCTAATGAGAATAAGCGCGTGACGGTGATTGATAAACCGATATTTATCGGAATTGATGAGGCGATGCATGGAGATAAATATGCTTGCTCGGCGATGACGACGAAGGATTCCACGTTTTTGGTTTTTGATCGATCGTACTTCAATCATTTAATCACGGAATTCGATCAAGCTAAATCGTATTTTGAAGCGATGCACTTGGATTTTGTCCAACAAATCAAGCAATTAGAAATCGCCTAAGGTAGGTGTACAATATAGAGTGGTAAGTTAAATGGGTACAAGCACCTGCTGGATTTTATCTGGCAGGGCTTTTTATTTTAGCGGACTATCTTTTTCCTTTTTGAGCGTATTGTACACGAGTTTATCCATGAAATTATTGGCCCATTTATTTAGGAATACGGTTAATTTACCCTGAAAGGTTAAGACCAAGGTCTTTTTCTTTTGCTCAAAAGCCTTTCGGATTTCGAAAGCTACTTCTTCCGCACTCATCATCTTATCTTCTTCCCGCATACTCTCACCAGCAACGGATCCGTCGGCCGTCAACGAGGCATTACGTATATTCGAGGCCGTGAACCCAGGGCATGCCGTTAAGACATGAACACCCGTGCCGATTAACTCGGTTCGAAGGGCTTCTAAAAAGCCATTCATCGCGAATTTAGAGGCTGAATAACCGGTTCTTACGGGTAGTCCGCGATATCCTGCGATGGAAGAAATACCAATGATTCCGCCTTGGCTAGCTTTTAAATGAGGTAATGCGGCATGGGTTGCATAAACCGTTCCCCAGAAATTAATATCCATCACTTGTTTTATGACTTTCAAATCTACGGTTTCAAACATGGAGCGCATGGAAATTCCAGCATTATTAATAAGTAAATCGATTCGCCCGAATTTCGTTACCACTTCGTTAATCATGGCTCGTGTTTGTTCCTCGGAGCTACTGTCACAAACGATCGGATGAACATTTATTCGAGCTGAATTTAATTCCGTTGAAGCCGCGTTTAAATTTGCCTCATTACGACCCGTAATGACAACGATAGCTCCTAGGTTTCCATATTCGTAAGCGAGGGCCTTTCCAATTCCTGAACTTGCCCCTGTGATGATAACAACTTGATTCTTCATGCGCGTTAATTTCTTTGCGAAGTTAAGGTTTTATCGGGAATTGGTTGGCTTGCCCGCCAAAAGCCGTATTTTTGCGCATATTTTAATCGCATGAGTAAGAAGAAAGAAAAGAAAGCCCCGGTGGTGTTGGAACAAATCCCAATTTTGGATTTTGCAGCGGAAG
>JACCDQ011972785.1_pt1 | contig 15142 bp, 14 predicted proteins | sample 7446031 | NCBI WGS metagenome assembly JACCDQ01 (sample SAMN15323442, study PRJNA562643) | freshwater metagenome | isolation source: river surface water | place: USA:Blue River Watershed | collected 2017-08-17
CTGGTCACTGGACTAGTTCCCAATGTTTAGCAGTGGCATTGCCTCTGCTCGGGTGGCTGGGTTTCGAAGCTGCCCACGAACTGCGCTAGTAACGGTTCTGGCACCTGGCTTTCGGATTCCCCGCATGGACATGCACATGTGCTCGGCATCTACCACCACAAGAACGCCACGAGGTTCAAGTTCTGATGTCAGCGCATCAGCGATTTGTGAAGTCAGTCGTTCCTGTACTTGGAGACGTCGGGCGTATACGTCCACTAGCCGTGCCAGTTTCGACAAGCCAGTGATGCGACCCGATTCACCAGGGATGTAGCCGATGTGGGCGACACCATGGAAGGGCAGCATGTGGTGTTCGCACAACGACGAGAACTCGATGTCGCGAACAAGGATGAGCTCTTCGTGACCTAAGTCAAAAGTGGTCGACAGAACATCTGTTGCAGATTCACGCATACCGGCGATGAGTTCCACATAGGCACGAGCTACTCGACTAGGAGTATTGAGCAGTCCATCACGATCTGGATTTTCACCAATCGCTTCAAGAATCTCTCGCACTGCCGCTTCAATCCTGGGAAGATCCACGGGAGTGCTGACAGGTTCATCTGTCAGTGTGATAGGAGAGATTTCATTCGCTGACATCTGCAGTGGATTCAATCTCTGCTGCTGGCACTTCTACCGGCGGAATGGAACTTGGAACGCGACGATCAGAACCAGTCCAAGCTGCACGCGGCGGCACTGGTGTGATGTCGGCGAAGATTCGCGCGATGTCGTCCTTGCCAAGAGTTTCCCGCTCGAGCAGTTCCACAACCAGAGCATCCAAGATGGCGCGGTTGGTGTTGAGAACTTCATATGCTTCGTGGTGCGCCTGATCAATCAGCAGACGAACTTCTTCGTCAATTGCTGCAGCTACATCTTCGGAGTAGTCGCGCTGATGTCCTAGATCGCGGCCGAGGAAAACATCGCCGCCTGATTGGCCGTAGCGCACAGCACCGAGACGCTCTGTCATGCCGTATTGGGTGACCATGGCACGAGCAACGCTGGTTGCTTTTTCAATGTCGTTCGATGCGCCAGTGGTCGGGTCATGGAAAATCAATTCTTCAGCAGCACGGCCACCGAGCATGTAGGCCAACTGGCCGAGCATCTGTGAACGTGTCACTGAGTACTTGTCCTCATCAGGTAACACCATGGTGTAACCCAGTGCGCGACCGCGAGGCAAGATGGTGATTTTGTGTACAGGATCACCCTGCGGCATCGCTGCTGCGACGAGTGCGTGACCACCTTCATGGTAAGCAGTGATGAGCTTTTCTTTTTCGTTCATCATGCGGGTGCGCTTCTGCGGACCAGCGATCACTCGATCAATTGCCTCATCGAGAGCAGCGTTGTCGATGAACTGCTTGTCACTGCGCGCGGTCAGCAATGCAGCTTCGTTCAAAACGTTGGCAAGGTCTGCACCAGTGAAACCTGGCGTGCGCTTTGCGACTGCTTCGAGATCAACATCGGCTGTCATCGGCTTGCCTTTGGCATGAACCTGCAAGATCTTGTTGCGACCTTCAAGATCGGGAGCAGTAACCGAAACCTGACGATCGAAACGACCTGGACGCAAAAGCGCTGGGTCGAGAATATCGGGGCGGTTGGTGGCCGCAATCAGAATCACACTGGTGGAAACTTCGAAGCCGTCCATTTCAACGAGCAGCTGGTTCAAAGTTTGTTCACGCTCGTCGTGTCCGCCACCAAGACCAGCACCACGCTGGCGACCAACGGCGTCAATTTCATCGACGAAAATAATGGCTGGCGCATTGGTTTTTGCTTGTTCAAACAAGTCGCGAACACGTGAGGCACCGACACCGACGAACATTTCGACGAAGTCCGAACCAGAGATGGAGAAGAAGGGAACGCCGGCTTCGCCAGCCACTGCGCGAGCAAGCAATGTCTTTCCGGTTCCTGGAGGGCCGTACAACAAAACACCGCGTGGAATTTTCGCGCCCACTGCTTGGAAGCGAGAGGGATCGGACAAGAAATCTTTGATTTCACGTAGTTCTTCAACAGCCTCGTCAGCACCTGCGACGTCTGCGAAAGTGGTCTTGGGGATGTCCTTGTTCAAAGGCTTTGCACGTGACTTGCCGAAGGACATTGCACGCGAGCCGCCATTCATCTGTCCCATGAAGAAGAACAACAAGAAAACGAGCAGCAAAATAGGAAGCAGATTCACCAACAACGTGACGAGCAGATTGTCACGTGTGACTTCAACGTCGTAGCCCTTAGGCAAAATTCCCTGACGGTTTGCTTCTTCGAGCGTTGCGATAATCGCTTCGCCTTGGAAAGTTTGATAGTCAGCCTGAATGCGCGACTCATCATCGAGAATCAGGAGAAGAACCTGCTCGCGATCTTGAACAATCGCCTGCGATACCTCGCCGTTGTTCACGGCTGCGAGCGCCTCCCAGGTGTCTACCTGCTTCGGCGCATTAGCGCTGGCAATCACCTGAGATACGACTACGGCGACGAGAATCGCGCCAATAATCCACGGGAACGGGCCACGGAGAAATTTTTTCTGCTTCATAGGGTACGTAAATGTACCGAAGGGTCCTGACTTCTCGCAGTCCCAAGTGTCAGAATCAGATCAGATTACGAATAAACGTGAGGAGCGAGAACGCCGATTTCACGCAAATTGCGGTAGCGCTCTGCGTAATCGAGCCCGTAACCCACAACAAATTCACTCGGGATGTCGAAACCAACGTACTTGGTGTCCACTGGAACCTTGACAGCTTCGGGCTTGCGTAGCAGCGTCAAGACCTCAACTGAAGCGGCACCGCGTGATTCGAGATTCGACATCAGCCATGACAAAGTGAGACCTGAGTCGAGGATGTCTTCGACAATCAAAACATTGCGGCCTGCGATGTCATTGTCGAGATCTTTGAGGATGCGAACCACGCCCGATGAGGTGGTGCCAGAGCCGTAAGAAGAAACTGCCATCCATTCGATTTCAACATGGCGGTGAAGTGCACGAGAGAAATCTGACATCAGAATGGTCGCGCCTTTCAGCACGCCGACGAGCAAAAGATCTTGGTCTGCGTAGTCCGCTTCGACTGCAGCTGCCAGCTCAGCGATCCGTGCCAAAATCTCGTCTTCGGTGAAAATGACTTTGGTGAGATCAGATGAGATGTTCTTGGCGTCCATGAATCCTCCACTAGTTGAGAGCGCGAAGTCTGCCCGATGACTTTTCAATACTGAAACCGCCCACCACTTTGACGGGTCCACGAACTCGCGGATGAGTGGCTAGCCGCCAGGTCTGCTCCACATGCAAAGCGGTGAGTCCGCCGCCGTCGCAGCCGTGGCTTAAAAGCCAGCGCCGAACGACCCGTGTGCCAACGGCTTTTGGTACCCCGGAAATGAGCTCGATACACAGCTCGCCACCGTCACAGTCGGCAGCCACGGTTGCCGCCCACTCATCCAATGCCTCGTTATCGTCTCGCGCCATCGACGCCGTTCGGGCGAGAGCCTCTACGACCGACTCCCCCAGAATTTCCTGAAAAACAGGCATGAGTTCATGGCGCACCCGGACCCTCAGAAATCGTGGATCTTGATTATGTGGGTCCTGCCAAATGTCAATTCCATAATGCGCGATGACAGATTCAAGTTCTTCGCGGCGAATCTCCAGCAACGGTCGCCAGATTGCTCCTCGTTCTGCCGCCATGGCAGACAGACTCCGGGTACCGCTTCCGCGCGCGAGACGTAAGAGCACCGTTTCGGCTTGATCATCAAGTGTGTGTGCGAGTAGTACGGCTATCGCATTTTCTTCAGCCAGCACCTGGGTGAATGCTGCATGTCGTGCGTTACGTGCGGCGGCCTCGAGCCCCCCGCCTAATCTCACATCAACGTGAACTTTTCGCACCAAGGCATGTGCAAAGCCCATAGAAACGAGCCGTTGCCTGACAGCCTCGGCCAACTCAGCGGACCCTGGTTGAAGGGCATGGTCAACCACTAGCGCAATCGGTGTGACTGTGAGTTCAGCGGCGACATCGAGCAGAACTCGGGCGAGAGCCATCGAGTCGGTACCACCTGAAACCCCCACGAGAATCCGATCCCCGGGAGTCACTCGCGCAGCAAGAAAATCGCGGACAGCGGCACGAACGTGAACATGCGCGGGGATTTCGCGTCGCATCTCACATCCTTTCGCTCAGAATTCACCAATATCACACCGTGATTGGCGCAACACTCAGAATTTTCACGGAACAATACGCCTATGGAGCACATGTATTTCGACGTAACCATTGAAATCCCTGGCGGAAGCCGCAACAAGTACGAAATTGATCACGAAAGTGGCCGCATTCGACTTGACCGCATGCTTTTCACCAGCACCCGCTACCCCTGGGATTACGGCTTCGTCGATGACACGCTCGGCCTCGATGGCGACCCACTCGATGCGATGGTTTTGCTCGATGAGCCAACTTTCCCCGGTTGTGTTGTGCGCTGCCGCGCTATCGGCATGTTCCGCATGACCGACGAAGCAGGCGGCGACGACAAGCTCCTTTGTGTCCCAGCAGGTGACCCTCGCAAGGAACACTTGCGCGACATTCACCATGTCGCTGAGTTCGATCGCCTCGAGATTCAACACTTCTTCGAGGTCTACAAAGATCTTGAACCAGGAAAATCCGTCGAAGGTGCCACCTGGGAAGGTCGCGCAGCGGCCGAAAAGGAAATCGAAGACTCACGCGATCGATTCCGCGCAAACCACAAGCATTAATCGAGTTCTGTCAGTTTTGCCAAGATTCGGTTAAGAGCTTTTAAGGGAACGCACAGAAAACCGCAATTTGGTTTCAAAGCTTCCTCACAGCCATCAGGCTTGCGACATGGCACTTTTGACAGACGCTCCACGGGAACAGAGAACTACCTCCATGGCATCAACCAAACGTAACGCCACAGTGCGAGCGACCCTCGCAAACTTGGTGTTAGCAGTGTTGGGTGCAGAAGGCGGTATTGCGCTGGCACTTGGTGTCACTGCTCAGCCTCTCAGCAACTGGTCGGATCCTTCTCTAGCCATAACAGCGTTCTCCCGAATCGCTGCGATGGTCGGCACGTTTTTCGCTCTGGTCTGTCTGATTTTGATTGCTCGTGTTCCGTGGCTTGAAAAAGAAATCGGCCAAGATCGACTGGTTGCTTGGCACCGCAAACTTGCACCGTATTCGCTGTACTTAATTGCAGCACACGTGCTGTTTGTCTCCGTCGGTTACGGCATGCTCGATGGCATCAACGCATGGAATGAATTTTGGCGACTGACGCTCAACACAGGTTGGATGCTTCCGGCATTCGCTGGTCTGGTGTTCATGATCATGGTGGGAGTCACAAGCTACAAACGTGCTCGTTCAAAAATGAAATACGAAACGTGGTGGCAGTTGCACCTGTACAGCTACCTCGGAATCACATTGTCGTTCATGCATCAAATTGAATCCGGCGCAATGTTCTTGAGCAATGACGCGATGAAACTGTGGTGGATTGCGCTGTACGTCAGCACTTTTGGTTTCATTCTCGTGTTCCGTTGGATTGTGCCTTTCGCCCGCTCGTCACGACATTCGTTGGTTGTTGAAAAAATCGTTCGCGAAAACCACAACACAGTGAGCATTGTTATGAAGGGCTCAAACATCGACAGCCTGCGGGCGCAGGGTGGCCAGTTCTTCCAATGGCGATTCCTCAGTGGAACTCACTGGTGGGAAGCACACCCCTATTCGCTGTCGGCTTCACCCCAAAACAACCGTATGCGCATCACAGTCAAAGATCTTGGCGACCACTCTCGTGCTCTTGGTAACTTGAAGCCTGGAACGCGTGTGGTCTTTGAAGGTCCGTACGGAGCTTTCACCGCTGATCGCGCAACGAGCGACTCCATCGTCTTGATTGCTGGCGGCGTTGGCATCACACCGATTCGAGCATTACTCGAAGAGCTTCCAAACGACCGCGAGATCGATCTGCTGTGGCGCTCATCCTCTGAAGCAGACCTCGCACTCGAACACGAAATCGATGACTTGGCGCGGCAACGCAACTGCAAAGTTCACAAACTCGTCGGTTCCCGAGCGGTTCACCCAATGTCGCCGCAGCAGTTACGCAAACTTGTGCCACACATTGGTACTTCTGAAATTTTCCTGTGTGGCCCAGACGGGCTTGTCACTGAAATTAAGAAATCCATCGAGGCGCTGGGAATTCCTGCTGATCGCCTCCACGACGAAGCTTTCGCTTTCTAGGATTTGTGATGAAACGAGAATTTTTGCTCGGCGCAACGGCGCTGTTATCAACTGTAGGTTCACTCGCGTATGACGCTGGAAGTTTCACACCCGCATTTCTTGTGGGTGAAATGGAAGCTCCACTTGGCTCGACTGAAGTTGCTGCAGGCTCCATTGCAGGCGATGTAGTTGACACTGTGTACGGCCCGATTCAAGTAACCATCACTGTTGAGTCGGGAAGGATTTCCGAGGTTGCCCTGACACAGGCGCCAACGGGTCGCAACGCTCAGTGGACGAACTACGCGGCGCCCATTTTGGTAGAACAAACATTAGCTGCGCAGTCGGCAAATATTGCTGGTGTCAGCGGGGCGACCTACACATCGCAAGGTTTTGTGCAGTCATTGCAGTCTGCAATAAACCAGATGTAACTACCAGGCGATGATGCTCGCTGAGAATCGATTGTTGATACTTACTCCAACGCCGACGCGATTCCCTGTCAAAGCTGCACCACCAGCTGCTGTGACAACTGAACTCACATTCGGCACTTGCATACAAACAGAACCGCCTACAAACACTGTCAGTTTGTCGGCATCAAGATGCAGTGAAGCTACAAAAGTTGATGTCAGTGATTTCGTGTGCGTACAACTCCATGGGGTGGTCACAAGTGAACCATTTGCGGTGTAAGCCTTCAAAATCGCAGTCTTTGTAGGCGAATGAAGAAAAAGATGAATTCCGCAAGACATAGTGTTATTCGTATTGGCACATCCGCGCGCCACGAGATACATGCCAGGAATCGTTGAATCAACGCGCGTCATCAATCCGTTAAACCGAATGCGGTTCACACCTGGGTACGTCGTACTCGCGAAAATGCGGCGCTCCGTTGTGCTTGTTTCAGTGGAAACGTTGCTATTTCCTGTAATCGAGACATTACTTAAACCCGAATACGTTGTGTACGTCATCACCGGGTTGATCCAAAAACCAGAACCCACACTTCCGCTCGCATTAGCCGACGTGGCAAATTCCGCTGCCGCCGAGTTTCGAGACATCAGAAGCAATGGAGTGCCGAAACCACGTAAGACCCCCGCTGCTTCACCAACAATGTCGCCCGGTGAAACGAACCAAGGATCGAGGCCTTCATTCGCATCCCCTTTCGTGAGCCACGTCCCGTCAGATTGCTGCTCTACCAAACGATGCAATATCAAAGTAGAACCTCTGCGGAACAGAATCACATCATCAGGTTTCAAGCCGTTCGTTGCCGTGACTAAAACCAGATCTCCGCGAGCCGCAATAGGCAACATTGAATTGCTGACGATGACTGCGTACTCAAATCCCATGATGCGAAGGGCAATGAGACATGAGGCGTACAACACCACACTCGTAACGAATCCACCTACGAACCATTTCTTGAGGTGTTGTACGCCTTGTTTCATGACTACGCCGCAATGCTCGCTGCGTCAGCAGCAATTTCGAACGTCAGGGATGCATCTTGATAAGGATTGTCGTCCACTGCAGGCAAGTCAGGCCAGGTAATTTCCATGGTGAGTGTTGTCGTTGACCCTGCCGCGATGCTTGCCAAATTCAATGTCAGACCTGAGAGTGTTCCTGAATACAGCTGGTTACTCGAACCATCGAGCACTTTCACAGCAAGAACACTGTTGAGATTCGCAGTTGTCAACGGCACCAAATTCGCAGAATGCAATCGAACGCTGGCAGGCAAAGAGCCGTTATTTTTCAAGCGAATAGTTGATGTTTTCGTTGACATACCTGGCATTGCATTGGCAATTGTCACGATAGGGGTAGTGAATACCTGTCCAGATGCGTCAACGAGATCGACATCAAGTGTGCCAGCATCTGCAGAGTTGTTTTGATTGACAGAAGTTGATGTAAATTCGGCGAAAACCTGTGGGCCAGCGAACGCAAAAGCACATACAGCTGCAACGCCAGCGGTAGCTGCGGTTGTTGAGTATTTCAGAACCATTGTTCCTCCTTGAGTGATGGGAGGCGATGTGTAACCAATGAACTTCCAACTTATGTTGCGAGAAATTAAATGTTTACTCACACTTTTGTGATACTTTCGAAACATTGAGTTTCACGAATGCAACATGATTGCAGGAGCATCACGTCATGGCTACGAAATCAGAGAACTTGCAAGCCCTAGACGAAATGTTGCTGCCTGATGGGAATCCACAACCAGCTAGTGCTCGCTTGTACAAAGCAATAGCCAGCCTCGGCGAAGAGGGACTTAAAGAGCGTGGAAACATTCGCGACGCCTATCTCGACCGTCAAGGCATCACATTTAGTCTGTCTGGGACAGAAAGACCACTGCCCCTCGACCTGATTCCGCGCATGATTGCGGCAGATGAGTGGAACTCCATTGAGGCCGGAATCATCCAGCGAATCAAGGCGCTCGAAATGTTTCTAGCTGACGTATACGGCGAAGCCAACATCCTGCGCGATGGAATCATTCCGCGAAAACTTGTTACTTCTTCCAGTCACTTTCATCGCGCTGCTTACGGAATTAATCCTCCGAACGGCGTACGCATACATGTTGCAGGTGTCGATCTGGTTCGAGATGAGTTTGGACAATTTCGGGTTCTCGAAGACAATCTTCGTTGCCCTTCTGGCGTTTCGTACATGTTAGAAAATCGACGAACGCTTTCCCACGTGGTCCCTGAGTTTTTCTCTGGATACCGGGTCCGAAACGTTGCCGATTATCCCGAGAGATTGCTCGACGCTCTCCGAGCAGCCGCACCGTTAGGGGTGGAGAATCCAACTGTTGCAGTTTTGACTCCTGGTGTGCACAACTCAGCACATTTCGAACATGCATTCTTAGCGCGCCGCATGGGCGTCGAACTCGTCGAAGGGCGAGACCTTTATGTTCGCCATGATCAAGTCTGGATGCGAACAACTCGCGGACCGAAACCGGTTCACGTTCTGTACCGAAGAATCGATGACGAATTTCTTGATCCAGTGCAATTTAAACCAGACTCCGTTCTTGGTGTGCCAGGAATTCTCAATGTCGCCCGAGCTGGAAAAGTAGCTTTGGCAAACGCAGTTGGTAATGGTGTTGCTGATGACAAAGCTATCTATCCATACGTGCCCGATTTCATTGCTTATTACCTGAACGAAGCACCACTCTTGCCGAATGTGCCAACTTACGATTTACAGGACTTTGAGCAGAGGCAATATGTTCTCGAACGGCTGGAACGAATGGTTGTAAAACCTTCTGACGGCAGCGGCGGATACGGAATTGTCATTGGTAACAAAGCTGATGCCCGCACGCTCGAAGAAGTTGCGAAAAGCATCGAAGCAGACCCGCGTAATTGGATTGCACAACCAATAGTTCAACTTTCCACGAGCCCGACAGTTGTGGAATCTGGCGCAGTTGAGCCACGTCACATTGATTTGCGCCCATTCGCTGTGAATGACGGCGAACGCATCTCAGTTGTTCCCGGCGGACTAACTCGTGTCGCGTTACCGCAGGGAAGTTTGGTGGTGAACTCGTCACAAGGCGGTGGATCCAAAGACACTTGGGTGTTAGAAGGCGAGTCAAGATCTAGCGGAAATCCGCAGCGAATCAATCCGCCACCTCGGCTTCAAAGAGTTCGTTCAAGCAATATTGATCGCAACAACGCACCAACCATTCACGATGAACGATTGAGGCAACAAGAAGGCCAACAGCAACAGGAGAAATGCTGATGTTAAGTCGACTCGCAGAAGCATTCTTTTGGATTGGTCGCTATGTTGAAAGAGCAGAAGCAACCACCCGATTACTCCAGGAACACCACCAACTACTCGTTGAAGATCTCACGGTTTCAGAATCAGCAGGCACTGCAATCGTTCTTGAAGCACTTGGATTCTCACATTCAGAAGTGACTTCACGTGCGCAACTCGTCGAAGCGCTAGTTGGGCATGAAGCAGATCAATCAACCATTGTTGGCTCCGTTTTTCTTGCGCGTGAAAACGCCCGCTCAGTACGCGAAGTTCTCGTCGGTGAAGTGTTTGAATCTCTGAATTCAACTTATCTGCAACTATCACGAGAAACCGTGCCACATCAAAATCCCGGTGCAGCCTTACACAGGATGTTGGAGCGTTTGCTCGTCGTCAATGGGTCATTTGAATGGGAAATGCCGCGAGATGAAGGCTATGCGTTTTGGACTATTGGAAAAGCACTTGAACGTATCGACATGACCGCGCGACTTCTCAATCTTCACCACGAGGATTTGTGGTTCGAAGCGGGACCCACGACGACTCTTCGTGCAGCTGCAGCCATCACTCCTTTCTTACGCACGGGATACGCACTCGTGCCAGATGAGGTGCGTTCATTCTTAGTACTTGACCCTGAACTACCTCGGAGCATGCTGCGCAGTGCAGCAACAGCAGAGAGTGCAGTGCGCTCTCTCGAACGACAGGGAGTTTCGGGTAGCGAGGAACTCCTTCGTGAGGTCGGGCGCATGCACTCAGCACTTGAATTCACAGAGCGAAGCGCACATCGAACAGAAATCAATCGCCTAGTTACCGAAACCCAAGAGTCTGCAGCTAAGGCCAGCAACCTTGCAGCAGAAGCATTCTTCAGACAAACCGGCACAATTGTGTGGAGCCACTAATGCCAAGTCGTCGACTCAAAATAGAACATCGCACCGGCTATCGGTACGAATCCACCGTTAACGCCAGTTTCAACGAAGTTCGAATGACTCCATTGACTACTCGGCGGCAATACGTGCTGTCACAGAATTTGCACATCACGCCTGGCGCGAGTGTTCAACAATTCACCGATTACTGGGGCACAACGGTTCACAGTTTTGACGTGCACGATCCCCACATGATGCTGGAAGTCATTTCACAATGCACTGTTGACACTGAACCTGAACACATCAGCGCCCCCGGAATTGATTGGCACGAGCTACGCGATTCTTCAGTGGTTGACCGTTTTTGCGAATTTCTAGAACCAACTCAACTCGTGGACCTCATTCAAGAGGACGATGAGCGATGGAACTTAGTGTCTGAAATTCGGAATCAAGATTCACCGTCAATTGCCATTGACGTCGCTTTCAATGCCGTGCGTGAGCGCATCAAGTACACCAGCGGTGTAACGAACGTTTTCACAACCGCAACTGCTGCTTGGAAATTACAACAAGGAGTGTGTCAGGACTACGCCCATGCTCTCTTAGCGCTTTTGCGATCAGCGGGAATCCCTGCAAAGTACGTCAGCGGCTATCTTCACGATCCCAGCAATGAAATTGGCACAACCCACATTGCAGAGAGCCATGCCTGGGTTGAAGTATGGAACGGACAATGGGAAGCGTTAGACCCCACGAATAGTCGAATAGTTGCTGACTCTCATGTCATCGTTGCCCACGGCCGCGATTACAACGATGTGGCGCCTCTTAAAGGAATTTATGCCGGTGGCAAGAGTGAGGCGCTGGGAGTAGCTGTTCACATCACTGAGTTAGCACGTTAATTTCTACACTTGGTCCATGAGCAGAAATACAACACCCGAAGACTGGCGCCTTTTTTTGAGTTCGAACACCATCGTCCTAGATGGTGGTTTAGCAACGAGTTTAGAAGCAGTTGGGCACGATCTCTCTGGTTCGCTGTGGTCGGCACGCATTTTGGTTGAACGCCCAGAAGCTGTTGTCGCCGTTCATGAATCCCATGCGCGAGCAGGGGCACAAATTCTTACAAGTGCTTCCTACCAAGTCAGCGAACACGGTTTTGTTTCTGCAGGTCTCACTGTTCAAGCTGCTCAAGACTCCATTTACCGTTCGATTGATGTGGCTCGCACAGCAGCTGAAACTGTTGAAGCAGAAGACGGAATCGTGCGTTACGTGGCTGCTTCTGTGGGACCTTGGGGAGCGACGCTTGCGGATGGTTCCGAATACCGTGGCGATTACACAGCGACGGAAAGCGAAATTTTCGAATTCCACGCACAGCGACTGGAGATGTTCTTACAAGCTAAACCAGATCTCATAGCAATTGAGACGGTGCCATCTTTACGTGAACTGCGCGCCGTTAATCGTGCACTCCACGAGCTGAATGTTGCCATTCCAACATGGGTGAGCTGCTCAGCTCTGAATGCGACAACGATTTGTGATGGCACATCGATATCAGAAGCTCGCGGTGCTCTGAATCACGACAGTTTGATCGCGTTTGGATTCAACTGCACGGCGCCTGAACACATCGAAGAATTGGTACGAGCTGCAAGCGATGCGCTGGAACCATTGCCCGTAGTGGTGTATCCCAATGCTGGTCGCACCTGGGATGCCACAGCCAGAAAGTGGCTGGATGAAGGATCAGAATGCTTCAGCGATACCGTCCTCGAAAGTTGGATTTCGGCTGGAGCACGGATCGTGGGCGGTTGCTGTGGACTCGGCGAAAAACACATCAACACAGTCGCGCGTCTCAACGCTAGATAGTCCGCAAAGAGCTGTTGTGGCACAAATCGGTTACTGAGTTTGTGTAACAACTATGCAAACCCGATGCGAGGTGGAATTGCGTTCCGTCGTGTGAAAAGTTATGCCCATGACTTCCTCGAAGACGCAGAATTCAAGTGTGGGGCCATTTTCTGGTTTTGCGCTAACCCCCACTGACGAAAAGACCTTGTCCACTCGTTGGGATCGTTGGGGTAATGATCTCGTTGAAGGCCTGCTCGAGGTCTATCCAGAATCGACAGTTGCAAAAGTCCAAGAGGTCATAGCTCAGGGATATGCAGCCCGCCCCCAGCAGCTACGCGACCGCGATGAACACCGTCTGCTCGAGGCTGACTGGTACCAATCCCCTTCGATGATTGGCTATGCCGCCTACACCGATCGCTTCGCTGGCACGTTTAGCGGAATCAAGAACCGGATCGACTACCTCAATGATCTTGGCGTTACCTATCTGCATCTCATGCCCTTGTTGAAGCCTCGTCAAGGGCCAAATGACGGTGGTTACGCCGTTGCTGATTACCGTCAGACGCGGGCGGATTTAGGCACGATTGAAGAACTTGCTTCTCTCGCCGATGAACTTCATGACAATGGAATTTCACTCACACTCGACTTGGTGTTGAACCATGTAGCTGATCAGCATGAATGGGCCGAAAAGGCTCGCAAAGGTGACGCCAAGTACCAAAAGTACTTTTACATTTACGAAGACCGCACCATTCCAGATGAGTTTGAAAAAACTCTTCCAGAAGTTTTTCCCACTTTTGCTCCTGGCAATTTCACCTGGGATGAAGAACTCAAAGCCTGGGTTTGGACAACATTCAACAGCTGGCAGTGGGATCTGAACTGGAGCAATCCGGATGTCTTTTGCGAGCTCCTCGATGTCATTTTGTATTTAGCAAATCATGGCGCAGACTGCTTACGTCTCGATGCGATTGCGTTCATTTGGAAAAAGCTCGGAACTGACAGCCAAAACCAGCCCGAAGTCCACGCCATCACTCAGGCACTTCGCGCAGCTGCACACATTGCGGCGCCAGCTTTGATTCTCAAAGCCGAAGCAATCGTTGGACCAGACCAATTGGTGAACTACCTCGGTCAAGGTAAGCACGCTGGCAAAGTCTCAGAAATCGCGTATCACAATTCATTGATGGTTCAGATGTGGAGCGCTTTTGCCGCCCAAGATGCGCGCATGATGGCTCAGGCTTTGAGTCGCTTCCCTGCGGTTCCAACTACTGCTGCTTGGGGAACATACATTCGTTGCCATGACGACATCGGTTGGGCTATTGATGATGCAGATGCCGGTGCCGTTGGCTGGAATGGTGCGGATCACCGCCGGTTCCTTTCGGATTTCTACATCGGCGATTTTGCGGGTTCGTTCTCGCGCGGTGCCGCATTTCAGCCAAACGAACTCACCGGCGATCGTCGCATTAGTGGCACGCTAGCGAGCATGCTCGGCGTGGAGCGCGCGATTGAAGCATCAGACTCCATCGGTCTCAGCGTGGCCATCAAACGCATCACGTGTGCATACGCGATGGTTTACAGCTTTGGTGGAATCCCACTGCTCTACATGGGTGATGAACTTGGTCTCACTAACGACTATGACTTTGTTAATGTCGAAGAACACGCTGAAGACAATCGCTGGATGCATCGTCCTCGGATGCCATGGCAGATTGCAGATAGCCGTACTGACATCACATCGGTAGCTGGCCGTGTTTTCGACGCGATCAAGCATCTGGGCACAGTTCGAGCAAAGACACCGTCATTGCATGCAGCTGTACCAACTGTTGTTGAAGTGCCCGGCAATCCAGCAGTTGTTTTGTTTACCCGCAAACATGCAGCTGGAACTTTTGTTGGCGTTTTCAACTTCAGCCCATTCCCCCAGCAGCTAGAAGCACATCAGCTGTGGAGCCGTGGACTGCAGCGCCTGCACGACAATCTGAACGATGCCGACATCAGTGTGATTGGTGGACAAGTAACAGTGCCCGCCTATGGCGCATGGTGGTTGACGAACTGATTTCTTAAGCGGTTGGCGATGCTGACGGTGACACAGGATTCTCGGTCACCGCAGCAATCGTGTAGGTCGTTTCGCTTGGAGCATAGAAGCCAAAACTGTCGCTAAATTTGACGTTCACCACAACATCAGTTGCGAATGTGACACTTGCAGGGATAGTGATCTTCCAGGTTCCCACCCCATCAGAAACAACATTGGTGCCACTAACGGCTTTCCCATTGATGCGCACTGCAAGATTTCCAGACACAGCCAGACGTGAATCATCTGTAGCGCGCGCCACCGAAACTGAAACCGTTCGATCTGAGTGCTCTACCGCAATCGCAGTTTCGGCTACTGATGTTTGGTAGTCGCCAGGCGCAGGCGTCCAAATGAGACGTGTTAACTCCAAGAACTCCGCTGACGATCCCCGGAACACATTCATGTCCAATGAGGTGCCATTTTGAATTCCAAAATCCGCACCAATTCCGCGACTTGAGTATTGCCAGAAACTCCAATTGGTAGTCCCC
>JACCDQ011179945.1_pt1 | contig 15139 bp, 14 predicted proteins | sample 7446031 | NCBI WGS metagenome assembly JACCDQ01 (sample SAMN15323442, study PRJNA562643) | freshwater metagenome | isolation source: river surface water | place: USA:Blue River Watershed | collected 2017-08-17
AGAAAAAAATGAACGTTCTGTTTACGATTTTGTTGGCCGTGCAGTTGCTGTCTGCCTTGGGCATGATTGGTTTGATTTTGGTGCAGCACGGCAAAGGTGCTGACGCCGGGGCTGCCTTTGGCGGCGGCGGTTCTGCCAGTTTGTTTGGTGCAACCGGGGGAGCCAACTTTCTGTCGCGCACCACGGCGGTACTGGCCACTGTGTTTTTGGCCTGCACCTTGGGCTTGGCGTACTTTGGCAACTTGCGACCAGCGAGCTCGGGCAGTGTCTTGGAGTCGGTGGCAGTGGAACCCGTCCCCGCAAAACCGGTTGCGGCGCCAGAGCAAGGTGCAGCGCAAATCCCGGGCAAGTAAGTCCTGCGTGCTGTGGTGTCAGAAAAAGGGGCTTTGGCACCTTTTTTTGTGCCGTGCCAGCGGGTGAAACCTTGGGCCTGTCGGGCAAGATAGCCCCAAAAAACAGGGTAGAATAGCGCGGTTGCTGAGGCGCGGCTGTGGTTCAAGACCTAAGCCGTTTTACTCGGCGAATTCTCAGCCGACGTGGTGAAATTGGTAGACACGCTATCTTGAGGGGGTAGTGGCGAAAGCTGTGCGAGTTCGAGTCTCGCCGTCGGCACCAAATGCAAACCAGCAGCCTTTAGGCTGCCTGCGGAAACTGCTCATGAACGTACAGCAATACCTTCCTGTTCTCTTGTTTGTATTGGTTGGCGTCGCAGTTGGGGTACTCCCCCAGGTGTTTGGGTACCTTTTGGGTCCCAATCGCCCTGATCCTGAAAAAAACTCGCCATACGAGTGCGGTTTTGAGGCGTTTGAAGACGCCCGCATGAAGTTTGACGTGCGCTACTACCTTGTGGCCATTTTGTTCATTCTTTTTGATCTCGAGATCGCTTTCCTGATTCCTTGGGCGGTGGCTTTTGCCGACATCGGGGCCACCGGTTTCTGGGCAGGCGTCATGTTTTTGGCCATTCTGGTGGTGGGGTTTGCCTACGAGTGGAAAAAAGGCGCCCTGGATTGGGAATGAGGCTGTGGGTTGCATGCGAACTATGTTCCGGAGTAAGACATGATTGAAGGCGTCTTCAAAGAAGGCTTCATCACCACCAGTTACGACTCGGTGGTCAACTGGGCCAAAACCGGGTCCTTGTGGCCCATGACCTTCGGTTTGGCTTGCTGCGCAGTTGAAATGATGCACGCGGCCACGGCGCGGTACGACCTGGCCCGTTTCGGTGCCGAGGTGTTTCGTGCCAGCCCCCGGCAGTCCGATTTGATGATCGTGGCCGGCACTTTGTGCAACAAAATGGCGCCGGCTTTGCGCAAGGTGTACGACCAAATGGCAGAGCCCCGTTATGTGATCTCCATGGGTTCATGCGCGAACGGCGGTGGTTACTACCACTACAGCTATTCCGTGGTCCGTGGTTGCGATCGCATCGTTCCTGTGGATGTTTATGTGCCAGGTTGCCCGCCCACGGCAGAAGCCTTGATTTACGGCATCATGCAGTTGCAGCAGAAGATCCGCCGCACCAGCACGATTGCACGGGTCTGACCGGCAGAAAGATGGAAATGACGACTGCTATCGCACCCCAGAAACTGCTGGAAAACATCAAAGATGTATTGGGTGAGCTTGTGGCTGGCCTGACATTGGAGCGTGGCGAAGTCACGTTGACCGTTTCAGCAGCCAATTACCTCGCGGCCATGCGTCAGTTGCGAGACGCGGCAGGTTGCCAGTTTGAGCAGCTTGTGGATTTGTGTGGCCTGGACTATTCAAGCTACAAAGACGGCGTGTGGGAAGGCCGCCGTTTTGCGGTGGTGTCGCACCTGTTGTCTATCAGTCTGAACCAGCGCCTTCGGGTGCGGGTGTTTTGCCCGGAAGATGATTTTCCGGTGGTGGACTCGGTGTCGGGTGTTTGGAATGCCGCCAATTGGTACGAACGCGAAGCCTTTGACTTGTACGGCATTGTGTTTGAAGGGCACGACGATTTGCGCCGCATCTTGACCGATTACGGCTTTATCGGGCACCCCTTCCGCAAGGACTTTCCGTTGTCTGGGCATGTTGAGATGCGTTACGACACCGAGCGTCGCCGTGTGATTTACGAACCCGTTTCGATTGAACCGCGTGAAATCACGCCACGCATCATCCGCGAAGAAAACTACGGAGGCCTGCACTGAGCGCCTCTGGCGCAAGTGACCCAACCATGGCTGAAATCAAGAACTACACCCTCAACTTTGGACCCCAGCACCCCGCCGCGCACGGTGTGCTGCGTTTGGTGTTGGAGCTGGACGGCGAGGTGGTGCAACGCGCTGACCCCCACATCGGCCTGCTGCACCGCGCCACCGAAAAACTGGCCGAAAGCAAGACCTTTATCCAGTCGCTGCCCTACATGGACCGTCTGGACTATGTGTCCATGATGTGCAACGAGCACGCCTACTGCTTGGCCATTGAAAAGCTGTTGGGCATAGAAGTGCCCATTCGTGCGCAGTACATTCGAGTGATGTTCAGCGAGATCACCCGTCTCCTGAATCATTTGATGTGGCTGGGCTCTCATGGCAACGACTGCGGCAGTTCGACCATCCTGATCTACGCCTTCCGCGAACGGGAAGATCTGTTCGACATGTACGAGGCCGTGTCCGGTGCGCGCATGCACGCCGCTTACTTCCGTCCGGGCGGTGTATACCGCGATCTTCCGGACGCCATGCCGCAGTACAAGCACAGCAAAATCCGCAACGCCAAAGCAATGGCCGAGATGAACGCGAACCGCCAAGGCTCGTTGCTCGACTTCATTGATGACTTTACACAGCGTTTCCCGACCTACCTGGCCGAATATCACACGTTGTTGACCGACAACCGGATATGGAAGCAGCGCACCGTTGGCATCGGTGTGGTGCCTCCTGAACGTGCGCTCAATCTGGGCATGACAGGCCCGATGCTGCGCGGTTCTGGCATTGCCTGGGACCTTCGCAAAAAGCAGCCATACGATGTGTACGACCGCATGGACTTCGATATCCCTGTGGGCAAAACAGGCGATACCTACGACCGCTACCTTGTTCGCATGGAAGAGATGAAGCAGTCCAACCGCATCATCAAACAGTGTGTGGATTGGCTGCGAGTGAACCCCGGTCCCGTGATCACGGACAACCACAAGGTCGCGCCTCCTGCTCGTGAATCGATGAAGTCGAGCATGGAAGAGCTGATTCACCACTTCAAGCTGTTCACCGAAGGCTTCCATGTGCCTGAAGGCGAGGCGTATGCGGCGGTGGAACATCCCAAGGGTGAATTTGGTATTTACATGGTGAGCGATGGTGCGAACAAGCCTTACCGTTTGAAAATTCGCGCTCCCGGGTTCGCCCACTTGGCCACGCTGGACGAAATGGCCCGAGGGCACATGCTGGCCGACGCAGTGGCCATCATTGGAACCATGGACATCGTGTTTGGAGAAATTGACCGATGACGGCAAATCAAGCAACCGTAGCAGCCGCTGTGTTTTCGGACGCCACCCTGGCCCGTTTTGCGCGTGAAGTGGCCAAGTACCCCGCCGACCAAATGCAATCCGCGGTGATGGCATGTCTGTCCATCGTGCAGCAAGAGCAAGGCTTTGTCAGCGCTGCTGCTGAAAAAGGCATCGGTCAGTATTTGGGCATGCCCGCCATTGCGGTGCATGAGGTGACCACCTTCTACAACATGTACAACCAGCAACCGGTGGGCAAGTTCAAGCTCAACGTTTGCACCAATCTGCCCTGTACTTTGCGTGATGGTGGCAAGGCTCTGCAATACCTGGAAAAAAAGCTGGGCATTCACATGGGCGAAACCACTTCAGACGGCGTATTCACCCTGCAACAGTCCGAATGTTTGGGCGCTTGCGCCGATTCCCCGGTGATGTTGGTCAATGACCGCCACATGTGCAGTTTCATGAGCAATGACAAGTTGGACCAGTTGATCGATGGCTTGAAATCCGCAGAGGGGCAGGCATGAACGCGCAGCAAGTGCTCCAGCAGTTTCAGGCCAAGGGTCTGGAAACCTGTTTTCATGACCGCCACATCAATCCGCAAATTTACGCCGGTTTGAACGGCAGCAACTGGTCTATCAAAGACTACGAGGCGCGCGGTGGTTACCAGGCTTTGCGCAAAATTTTGGGCAAGGACGGTGGTGAGGGTCTTACGCAAGACCAAGTTATTGCCACAGTCAAGGATTCCTCTTTGCGTGGCCGTGGCGGGGCTGGTTTTCCCACGGGCTTGAAGTGGAGCTTCATGCCCAGGCAGTTCCCTGGTCAAAAGCACCTGGTGTGCAACTCCGACGAGGGTGAGCCGGGTACCTGCAAGGACCGCGACATCCTGATGTACAACCCGCACATCGTGATTGAGGGCATGATCATTGCCGCTTACGCGATGGGGATTTCGGTGGGGTACAACTACATCCACGGCGAAATTTTTCAGGTGTACGACCGCTTTGAGGCCGCCCTGGAAGAAGCACGCGCAGCTGGGTACCTGGGCAATGGGATCATGGGCTCGGGATTCAACTTCCAGCTGCACGCTCACCACGGCTTTGGTGCTTACATTTGCGGCGAAGAAACCGCGTTGCTGGAATCGCTCGAAGGCAAGAAGGGCCAACCGCGCTTCAAGCCGCCTTTTCCAGCCAGCTTTGGTTTGTACGGCAAGCCCACCACCATCAACAACACCGAAACATTTGCGGCGGTTCCCTGGATCATTCGCAATGGCGGCCAGGCGTATTTGGAGTGCGGCAAGCCCAACAACGGTGGTACCAAGATTTTCTCTGTCAGTGGCGACGTGGAGCGTCCTGGCAACTACGAGATTCCCATGGGAACTCCGTTCAGCAAACTGCTCGAGTTGGCCGGTGGCGTCAGGGCAGGGCGGCAGTTGAAAGCGGTCATTCCCGGGGGGTCTTCATCGCCCGTGTTGCCCGCCAGCATCATGATGGACTGCACGATGGACTATGACTCCATCAGCAAGGCCGGCTCCATGCTCGGTTCAGGTGCAGTGATCGTTTTGGACGACACGCGGTGCATGGTCAAGTCCTTGCAGCGACTGAGCTATTTTTACATGCACGAATCCTGTGGCCAATGCACGCCTTGTCGTGAGGGCACCGGCTGGTTGTGGCGCATGGTCGACCGCATTGAAAACGGCCAAGGCAAACCCAGCGATTTGGCACTGTTGGACAACGTCGCTGAAAACATCATGGGGCGCACGATTTGCGCATTGGGTGATGCAGCGGCCATGCCGGTACGCGGCATGATCAAGCATTTCCGGCACGAGTTCGAGCATCACATCGAACACAAGACCTGCATCGTCCCCGCCTACGTTTGAGGCATCAAGAACATGGTTGAAATTGAACTCGACGGCAAAAAAGTGGAAGTACCGCCAGGCAGCATGGTCATGCATGCTGCCGACAAAGCGGGCTCTTACATTCCCCACTTTTGTTACCACAAGAAATTGTCTATCGCGGCCAATTGCCGCATGTGTTTGGTTGACGTAGAAAAAGCACCCAAACCCATGCCAGCCTGCGCCACCCCCGTGACGCAAGGCATGGTGGTCCGCACCAAGTCCGACAAAGCCATCAAGGCGCAGCAGTCGGTCATGGAATTTTTGCTGATCAACCACCCGTTGGACTGCCCCATTTGTGATCAGGGTGGCGAATGCCAACTGCAAGATTTGGCTGTCGGCTACGGGGGCGGTGCCTCGCGCTACGAGGAAGAAAAGCGCGTTGTGATGCCCAAGGACGTCGGGCCACTGGTGTCGATGCAGGAAATGAGCCGTTGTATCCAATGCACCCGATGCGTGCGCTTTGGACAGGAAATTGCCGGCATCATGGAGTTGGGCATGTCTCACCGGGGCGAACACTCCGAGATCGAGACCTTTGTGGGTGAGGGTGTCACGTCCGAGCTGTCGGGCAACATGATCGATGTTTGCCCAGTGGGCGCGCTCACCAGCAAGCCATTCCGTTACAGCGCCCGCACTTGGGAGTTGTCTCGCCGCAAGAGCGTGAGTCCGCACGATTCAACCGGCGCCAACTTGGTAGTTCAAGTCAAAAATCACAAGGTCATGCGTGTGGTGCCGCTGGAAAACGAAGCGGTGAACGAGTGCTGGATTGCTGACCGCGATCGTTTCAGCTACGAAGCGTTGAACGGGCCCGACCGCCTGACCGCTCCCATGCTGAAACAGGGGGGTGAATGGAAAGAGGTTGACTGGCAAACCGCGCTGGAATACCTGGCCAACGGATTGAAGCAAATTGCCGCGGACCAGGGCCCGGCTGCTATCGGCCTGGTGGCCAGCCCGCACTCAACCGTGGAAGAGCTGTACCTTGCCGGCACTTTGCTGCGTGGCCTGGGCAGTCAGAACATCGATTCCCGTTTGCGGACGGCCGACTACGGCAACATGGCCCCGGCAGGTGCTGCCCGTTGGTTGGGCTTGCCGATCGAAGAGCTGTCAACACTCGACCGGGTGCTGGTGGTCGGTTCAAATTTGCGCAAAGACCACCCACTGTTTGCCCAGCGCATTCGTCAGGCAACCCGAAAAGGGGCGCAGGTCAACGCGTTGCTGGCTCAAAATCCGGACTGGGCTATGCCGGTCCGGCAAGTGGTTTTGGCTGATGCGGGCTACTGGTGCGTGGCTTTGGCTGGCATTGCCGCAGCGGTGGCAGAGGCCAAAGGTGTGGCTGCACCTGCCAACGTCGAAGTGAACGACGCGGCGCGTGCGGTGGCCAAGTCCCTGCTGTCGGGTGAACGCAAGGCCATTTTGCTGGGCAACGCGGCAGCCCACCATGAGCAAAGTTCCAGCCTGTTGGCCTTGGCTCAATGGATTGGCTCCCAAACTTCCGCCAAGGTGGGCTACCTCACGGAGGCGGCCAACACAGTGGGTGCTCAGCTGGTCAACGCCTTGCCCGGTGCAGGTGGTATGAACGCCACGCAAATGCTGACAGGCGGACTCAAAGGCGTGTTGCTGCTGAACGTGGAGCCTGGTCTTGACACAGCGGTGTGCACCCAAGGTTTGAAGCAAGCTGAAATGGTGGTGACCCTCAGTCCATTCAAAACCAATCTCGATGTCAGCGACGTGTTGTTGCCCATAGCCCCATTCACCGAAACATCGGGTTCCTTTGTCAACGCCGAAGGGCGGCTTCAGAGCTTCAATGCGGTGGTCAAGCCGCTGGCTGAGACGCGACCCGCTTGGAAGGTGCTGCGGGTGCTGGGGAATTTGTTGGGCCTCACCGGCTTCGACGCAGACTCCTCACAAGCGGTATTGGCCCGCGCATTGCCAGGGGTGCTTGCGGGGCAGGTGGTTGACGGCAAGCGTTTGTCCAACGCCACTTCGGCACCCTTGGACACGACCGTGACCGGTGGCACACCCTGCGTGGCCAGCATCTACCAATTGGATGGATTGGTTCGCCGCTCCCCATCGCTTCAACTCACGCTGGACGCCCGCGCCGCAGCCGTTGAAGGAGTGACCGCATGATCGACGCTTTGTACAACGGCGGGCTGAACCTGCTGGCTGATTCGTGGTGGCAAACGGCCGCATGGCCTGTGCTGTGGATATTGTTGAAGATTGTGGTGGTTTTGGCCCCTTTGATGGGGGCCGTGGCGTACCTGACCTTGTGGGAGCGCAAGCTGCTGGGCTTTATGCAGGTGCGTTTGGGTCCCAACCGCGTCGGGCCTTTTGGTTTGTTGCAACCTATTGCCGACGCCTTGAAGCTGTTGAGCAAAGAGTTGATCAACCCGTCTGCGGCGTCCAAGGGCTTGTTCCGTCTGGGCCCCATCATGGCCATCATGCCGGCCCTGGCCGCCTGGGTGGCGGTGCCGTTCGGTCCGGAAGCCGTGCTGGCCAACGTGAACGCTGGGTTGTTGGTCATTCTGGCGATCACCTCCATCGAGGTGTACGGCGTCATCATCGCTGGGTGGGCATCCAACTCCAAATACGCTTTCCTGGGCGCGCTGCGTGCATCTGCGCAAATGGTGAGCTATGAAATCGCAATTGGCTTCTGTTTCCTGGTGGTGGTTATGACGGCCGGGAGCCTTAATTTGGCCGATATTGTTTCCTCCCAAGCTCGGGGAATGGGCGCCAACATGGGCCTTGATTTCCTGTCTTGGAACTGGCTGCCGCTTTTGCCCATCTTCTTGGTGTACCTGATCTCTGGCGTGGCCGAGACCAACCGCCACCCGTTCGACGTGGTGGAAGGCGAGGCCGAGATTGTGGCCGGCCACATGGTCGAGTACTCTGGTATGGGTTTCGCCATCTTCTTCTTGGCTGAATACGCCAGCATGTGGTTGGTTTCCATCTTGGCTGTGTTGATGTTCTTGGGCGGTTGGCTGTCGCCGGTCGCGTTCCTCGACTTCATTCCAGGTTGGATTTGGTTGGGTTTGAAGACTTTTGTGGTTGTTTCCATGTTCATCTGGATACGTGCCACCTTTCCGCGCTTCCGTTACGACCAGATCATGCGTTTGGGTTGGAAGATTTTCATTCCCGTTACCTTGGTCTGGCTGCTGCTTGTGGGTGGGCTGATGCAAACCTCCTGGAACATTTGGAAGTAAGGAGGCACTCAAAAATGTCCGCTACTGCTGTTGCTCCCTTTTCGCTCAAAGACTTTTTCAAAAGCTTTTTGCTGGTGGAACTGTTCAAAGGCATGGCCTTGACCGGGCGGTACGCTTTGCGTCGCAAAGTGACCGTGCAGTTTCCCGAAGAAAAAACCCCACTGTCGCCCCGTTTCCGCGGCTTGCACGCCCAGCGTCGGTACGAAAACGGTGAGGAACGCTGCATTGCCTGCAAACTCTGCGAAGCGGTTTGTCCTGCAATGGCCATCACCATCGAGTCTGACCAACGCGAAGACGGCACCCGGCGCACCACCCGTTACGACATCGACCTGACCAAATGCATCTTCTGTGGATTTTGCGAAGAGGCTTGCCCGGTGGATGCGATTGTGGAAACCCAGATTCTGGAATACCACGGCGAAAAACGCGGTGATTTGTATTTCACCAAAGAAATGTTGCTGGCCGTAGGCGATCGGTACGAACCCGAAATTGCGGCCGCCAAGGCAGCCGACGCCAAGTACCGCTGAAAGGCCAGATCGAGACGACCATGGATTACCAAACTGGCTTTTTCTACTTTTTTGCGGCAGTGCTGCTTTTTTCGGGGTTCCGCGTGGTCACCGCACGCAACCCGGTGCACGCGGTGCTGTTCTTGATGCTGGCTTTTTCCCAGGCATCGGCTTTGTGGTTGCTGCTCAAGGCAGAGTTTTTGGGCATTACCCTGGTGCTGGTGTATTTGGGTGCCGTGATGGTGCTGTTTTTGTTTGTGGTGATGATGCTTGACATCAACATTGATGCCCTTCGTGAAGGTTTCTGGAAAAACTTTCCCATGGCTTTGGTGTTGGGTGGTTTGGTCAGCGCTGAGCTGATTGCTGTGCTGTGGGTGGGCTATCCTTCCCTAGTGGCCAACACCGAGTTGGCATCCTCGGCCATGCACTCGCCTGATCACGACAACACCCGTGCCTTGGGCAAGCTGCTGTATACCGACTACCTGTACCCCATACAGGTGGCTGCCGTGATTTTGCTGGTGGCCATGATTGCGGCGATTGCATTGACATTGCGCGAACGCAAAGACAGCAAAGCCATCAACCCTGGCTTGCAGGTGAAGGTCAGGGCTGCGGATCGCTTGAGTGTGGTGCAGATGGCCGCTACCCAGCCAACCGCAGAAGGCATTGCCGAGGAGGTTAAATCATGAGTCTGACGCTCGGACACTTTCTGTCGGTAGGCGCCATTTTGTTTGCGCTGTCGGTGGTGGGGATTTTCTTGAACCGCAAGAACCTCATCGTGCTGCTCATGGCCATCGAGTTGATGTTGTTGGCTGTGAACATGAACTTTGTTGCCTTTTCGCACTATTTGGGCGACATGCAAGGCCAGGTGTTTGTGTTTTTCATTCTGACCGTGGCCGCGGCTGAATCTGCCATCGGGCTGGCCATTCTGGTCTTGCTGTTCCGCAACAAGTCGTCCATCAACGTGGATGAACTCAACACGCTCAAGGGCTGATGGCTCGGAGCCCCAACAGATAAGTCACAACAATGAGTACAAGCCTTTCTGCAAGCACACTGCTGGCGGTGCCGATGGCGCCACTGGTGGGGTCGATTCTCGCCGGCGTGTTGGGTACCAAGTTTGGCGGTAACGTCATTGGGCGCCGTGCCTCGCACTCCCTCACCATCTTGGGTGTGTTGATTGCCTTTGTGTTGTCCGCATTGACGCTCAAAAGCGTGGCCCTGGATGGCGCCCGCTTCAACGCCACTGTTTACGAGTGGATGGTGGTGGGCGGTTTGAAAATGGAAATCGGCTTCATGGTGGACGGTCTGACCGCCATGATGATGTGTGTGGTCACCTTCGTTTCTTTGATGGTGCACATCTACACCATCGGTTACATGGAAGAAGACGCGGGCTACAACCGGTTCTTTGCCTACATTTCCTTGTTCACATTCTCCATGCTCATGTTGGTGATGAGCAATAACCTGCTGCAGTTGTTCTTCGGCTGGGAAGCGGTGGGTTTGGTGTCTTATTTGCTGATCGGTTTCTGGTTCAACAAGCCCACGGCCATTTTTGCCAACATGAAGGCATTTTTGGTCAACCGGGTGGGTGACTTTGGCTTTATTTTGGGCATTGGTTTGATTGTTGCCTACACCGGCAGCTTGAATTACACCGAGATTTTTGCCAAAGCGCCCAGCTTGGCTTCGATCGAATTCCCGTGGTACATCTTCGGCCAAGAAGCCATGTTGGTCACCGTGATCGGGATTTGCCTGTTTATCGGTGCCATGGGCAAGTCGGCCCAGTTTCCGCTGCACGTCTGGTTGCCAGACTCCATGGAAGGCCCTACGCCAATCTCTGCACTGATTCACGCTGCAACCATGGTCACGGCCGGCATCTTCATGGTGTCGCGTATGTCACCGATCTACGAACTTTCCGACACCGCCCTCAACTTCATTTTGGTGATTGGTGCGATTACCGCGTTGTTCATGGGTTTTCTGGGCATTATCCAGAACGACATCAAACGTGTGGTGGCCTATTCCACCTTGTCTCAGTTGGGCTACATGACGGTTGCACTGGGGGCTTCAGCCTACTCGGTGGCGGTTTTCCACCTGATGACCCACGCGTTTTTCAAGGCATTGCTGTTCTTGGCGGCCGGCTCTGTGATCATGGGTTTGCACCACAACCAAGACATTCGATGGATGGGTGCTGTGCGCAAGTACATGCCCATTACCTGGATCACGTCTTTGCTGGGCACGTTGGCCCTCATCGGTACGCCTTTGTTCTCGGGTTTTTATTCCAAGGACAGCATCATCGAAGCGGTTCATTTCAGCAATTTGCCAGCCGCTGGCTTTGCGCACTTTGCCGTGTTGGCGGGGGTGTTCGTTACCTCCTTTTATTCCTTCCGGCTGTATTTCCTGGTGTTCCACGGCAAAGAGCGGTACGATCAAAACCCCGATGCGCACCACGATGATCACCATGACGACCACGGCCACCACGGTGATGGCAAGCCTCACGAAACCCCTTGGGTGGTGACAGTGCCTCTGGTGTTGTTGGCAGTGCCGTCTGTGTTGATTGGGTACTTCACCATCGACGCCATGTTGTTTGGCGACTTCCTGAAAGACGCCATTTTCGTCAACAGCGACCTGCATCCCGCTGTGTCCAAGTTTGCCGAAGAATTCCATGGTTCCATGGCCATGGCCTTGCATGCTTTGAGCACGCTGCCGTTCTACCTCGCGCTGGGCGGAGCGGTTTCGGCCTACTACATGTACATGGTCAATCCAGCTTTGCCTGTGGCAATTGCTAAGGCTTTGCGCCCTCTGGTGGTGGTACTTGAGAACAAGTACTACATGGACTGGATCAACGAAAACATTTTGGCCAAAGCAGCACGTGGCCTGGGCATTGGTCTTTGGAAGGGCGGAGACCGCGGCATCATCGAAGGCGCAGTGGTCAACCTCAGCTGGAAATTGGTGGGTTTGATGGCTGGGCTTGTCCGTCGTGGTCAGACAGGGTTTCTGTACCACTACGCATTTGTGATGATTGCCGGTGTCTTGGCATTCATGACTTACTTTGTCTGGCTCGCCAAATAAGAGGAAAAGAAAATGGGTTTGTTGAGCCTTGCAATTTGGACGCCTGTTTTTTTTGGCGTGGTCTTGTTGGCCTTAGGGCGTGATGAGCATGCCGGCGTGGTGCGCTGGGTCGCCTTGTTGGGTGCGGTGTTGGGCTTGTTGGTCACAGTGCCGATCTACACCGGTTTTGACGCAGCCTCTGCGGCGTTGCAGTTCACTGAAAAATCCGTTTGGATTGAGCGCTTCAATATTCACTACCACTTGGGAGTGGACGGCATTGCGCTCTGGCTGGTGTTGCTCACAGCCTTTATCACGGTGGTGGTGGTGATTGCGGGCTGGGAGGCGATTTCAGAACGCGTGAACCAGTACATGGGCGCTTTCCTCATCCTGTCGGGCTTGATGATCGGTGTGTTCACAGCCGCTGACGCGATGTTGTTCTACATCTTCTTCGAAGCCACGTTGATCCCGATGTACCTGATCATCGGGATCTGGGGCGGCCCGAACAAGATCTACGCGGCATTCAAGTTTTTCTTGTACACGCTGCTTGGCTCGCTGCTGATGTTGGTGGCCCTGATTTATCTGTACAACGTGTCTGGCGGGAGCTTCGATTTGGCCACTTGGTACAAACTGCCTTTGTCAAAGTCGGCTCAGACGGCGTTGTTCTTTGCTTTCTTTGCGGCTTTTGCTGTCAAAGTGCCCATGTGGCCCGTGCATACGTGGTTGCCAGATGTGCACGTTGAAGCGCCTACAGGCGGTTCGGCTGTGCTGGCTGCGATCATGCTGAAGCTCGGGGCCTACGGTTTCTTGCGCTTTTCCCTGCCCATCGCCCCCGATGCCTCACACCAGTGGGCAGGGCTGATAATTGTTTTGTCGTTGATTGCGGTGGTCTACGTGGGCCTGGTGGCCATGGTCCAGCAAGACATGAAGAAGCTGGTGGCGTACTCATCGGTCGCGCACATGGGTTTTGTGTCCCTGGGGTTTTTCCTCTTCAATGACCTGTCGGTGTCTGGCGCCATTGTTCAGATGATTGCCCACGGGTTTGTATCGGCCGCCATGTTCTTGGGCATTGGTGTGTTGTACGACCGTGTTCACTCACGTGAAATCAGCTCTTATGGCGGTGTGGTCAACACCATGCCTAATTTCACGGCATTTGCCTTGTTGTTCACCATGGCCAACTGCGGTTTGCCCGGAACCGCGGGTTTTGTGGGTGAATGGATGGTGATTTTGGGCGCGGTGAAAGCCAATTTCTGGGTAGGTGTTCTGGCAGCTTCTGCGCTTATATTTGGTGCCGCCTACTCGCTTTGGATGTTCAAGCGTGTTTATCTGGGGCCCGTTGCCAATGACGATGTCAAGGGTTTGACCGACATTGGAAAGCGTGAATTCCTGGTGATGTCTTTGCTGGCGGTGATGGTGCTGTACATGGGTATCCACCCCAAGCCATTTACCGATGTGATGAATGCGTCGGTGACCCAATTGCTGCAGCATGTGGCGGTTTCCAAGCTGCCTTGAACCCAGCCCAAGATTTGAAAGAGCACAACAATGATTGACAGTATCAGCTGGGCCGTGGTGTACCCCGAGCTACTTTTGCTGGGTATGGCCTGTGTGATTGCCTTGTTTGACCTGGCTGTGAAAACACCCCTGCGCGGTGCTACCTTCCGCCTCACTTTGCTGACCTTGGGCATGGTGGCCGTGCTGGAGGGGGTTTTGGCCTCCTCTGGCCAAGTGGCTTTTGGGTTTGGTGGCATGGTGGTCAGCGACCCGATGGGGGCTTGGCTGAAGTGTTTTGCCGCGTTGGCCTTGATGGTCACTCTGGTCTATGGCCGCCCGTATGCTGGCGAGCGTGACATGCTGCGGGGTGGCGAAATGTTCACCCTGTCGCTGTTTGCCCTGCTCGGCATGTTTGTGATGATTTCGGGTCACAACTTTTTGGTGATTTACCTGGGGTTGGAGCTGTTGACCCTGTCCAGCTACGCGTTGGTGGCTTTGCGCCGTGACGATGCACAGGCCACTGAAGCCGCCATGAAGTATTTCGTGTTGGGTGCACTTGCCAGCGGCTTCTTGCTTTACGGTTTGTCGTTGGTGTACGGCGCCACCGGTTCTTTGGACGTTACCCAGGTATCCCAATCGATTGTGGCGGGTGCCCAACGCAGCCAAGTACTGGTTTTGGGCTTGGTGTTTGTGGTGTCGGGCTTGGCTTTCAAATTGGGCGTCGTGCCATTTCACATGTGGGTGCCAGACGTTTACCACGGCGCCCCCACTTCTGTCACTTTGATGATTGGCGGCGCGCCCAAGTTGGCTGCATTTGCCATCGTGATGCGCTTGCTGGTTGAGGGCATGTTGCCTTTGGTGTGGGACTGGCAGCAGATGTTGGCTGTGTTGGCGGTTGTTTCGCTGGTGGTGGGCAATTTGTCTGCCATTCGTCAAACCAATTTGAAACGCATGCTGGCGTTTTCCACCATCGCCCAAATGGGTTTCATGTTGCTCGCTTTCGTGGCGGGGGTTGTGGGGCAAGACGGCTCCAACCTCGGCAACGCCTATGGCGCGGCAATGTTTTATGTCGTCACCTATGTTTTGACCACCCTGGCCACATTCGGCGTGATTTTGTTGTTGAGCCGCAATGGGTTTGAATCGGAAGACGTCAATGACTTGGCAGGTTTGAACACACGCAGTCCGCTGTACGCGGGTGTGATGGCAGCGTGCATGTTCTCGCTGGCGGGCGTGCCACCTTTGGTCGGGTTTTACGCCAAACTCTCGGTCTTGCAGGCGTTGCTGCAGGCGGGGGGTGGGGTTTACATCGGCCTGTCGGTGTTTGCCGTGATGATGTCGTTGATCGGTGCCTTCTACTACCTGCGAATCGTCAAGGTGATGTACTTTGACGCAGCGGTACAGACTGCGCCTATCACTGCACCTGCTGAGGTGCGCGTGGTTCTGTCCGTCAACGGCGCCCTGGTGTTGGTGTTGGGCTTGATGCCCGGAGGTTTGATGGACCTTTGCGCGAACGCCATACGCGCCATGATGGGCTGATACGGTCTTCTGGCGTTTATGACATCAACTGCGGCGGCTTGGATGGTGG
>JACCDQ011274375.1_pt1 | contig 15137 bp, 9 predicted proteins | sample 7446031 | NCBI WGS metagenome assembly JACCDQ01 (sample SAMN15323442, study PRJNA562643) | freshwater metagenome | isolation source: river surface water | place: USA:Blue River Watershed | collected 2017-08-17
AAAAAAATCCAAAATCTTTTATTATATTAAACTTTTTGATTTTATACATATTTTATCTATAATGTATAAAATAATCTATGTGTTATAGATATATTGTATGATCTTTTATTTAATTTTATTAAGATTGGATCACAAACTATATCTTATTTTGCTATTTTATATATTAAATAATAGTATAATGTAACATGATTGAGATAATACTTTATAAATTTTAAGATTAATTTTAATATATTAATATATCATTTTATTATTTTATAACGTAAAACATGGATTTAATATGTGGAAAATGTAAAAAAGTATTTTCTAATAAATCTAATTTAACACGACATCAAAAAAATAAAGTTAATTGTGACCAATTACTAATAAAAAAAAATTACACATGTGATATATGTAATAAATTATTTTCATCTGATGCATGTCTTAAATATCATAAAAATAAAAAAACACCATGTAAACCGTTTGTTGAAGTTTTAAAAGAAGAGAATGAAAAATTAAAAACATCTATAATTACAACTAATAATAATAATCAAGTTAAATCAAATAATACAACAACTTCTAACAGTAATAATAAAGTTACAAACTATAATATATACATAAATTCAAATGATCCGAATTTAAAAGATAATTTTAACTCTAATTTTAAACCATTTAATTATCAGCAAATAGAATCTATATTAAAGTATGTTAATATTAAAGATAATGAACAAATACAACTTTTAAATATTGATAAAAATCATTGTAAAGATTTTATTTTAGATAATACAGAAGAAATAAGTGATTTGTTTAAAATATTATATGCTAATTTTAAATATTTACCATGTATTTTATTTCGTTTAGATGAATATAAATTTGGTGATATATATGTTAAAGATAATATCGATAACATTGATGCTATAAATATTTTAGATAATAGTAAATTATTATTTATAATTTATGAAACTTTTAGTCTTTTAATTGATGATTATAGTGACTTTATTAATCAAAAATTAAAAAAATATTATAAAGATTTTATTAAACATTATAATAGTGGAATATTTACAGATTTAAATAAAGATCATGTTAAAAAATTTTTATCTGATATTAAAACTAAATTACGAAATCATGTTATAGAATTATATGATGATTTAAATTTATTATATAAACGCGATGTAAAAAAATTAAATGATAAAGATAATAAATATACAGAATATTTAAAAATAAAAAACCAGGAATCTAATAATACAAACATTATTAAACCAAATAAGAAAATAAATGACGACGATATAGATAATATTAATAAGATTTTAAACCGTTTAAAATCTTATGGTAATAAAATAACAGTATATGGTAATTTAACTCTTTTTAAATATGATTATTTTATTATTGCCTTATTCGAATTTTTCTTAAATAACTACTATTTTTCAAATAAAGATTTATCCAATATAAAACTTGAAAAAAATAAACTATACGAATTTGATGTTAAAGATAATAAATGGTTTAATATAACATTAGAATTTTTTGTTGAAAATTTTATAAATGAATTAAATGATGAGATTATAAATAGAAAAATGTGCTATGATATTAAAACAGAGTTATTCGTAGAAGATAAAAATAGAGTGTTAGATATTTGCGACGCAATTGAAGGTAGTAATATTTACTTATTTTTAGAAGGTATAATCAGATATTTATTTAAATTTAAAACAGTTGAAAATATATCTATCATATCTAAATCGATTGTAACTATTTAATATATTTTTAACCATTTTTAATATTAATTATGTATATTTTTTTTTATTATTTTTTTTCAATATTATATAAAAAACTATTTAACATATTTATTTAAATATCAATATAAAACATTATGTTTATTGATAACAATATAAATAATATAAACAATATAAATAATGCCGTTGTTATTAATGATGGTGATATTATTAATTATAACACTAATTTTTCATTATTGATTAATAAATATAATTCTGAATTATTAAGAGAAGCAAACCTTGATATTAAAAAATTAGAAATTATAGATTTACCATGTGATGATGTAGAATTTAATTTATTTCCATATGTTACAAATATATATTTTTATGGAAATTATAATTTTAATAGATTAGTAATATACCAACATAATCTAAAACATTTACATCTAGATTATTTTAATCCAACTAATTCATTAGAAGATCCAAGTATTTCACATATATTAAAAAATGAGAACAAAAATATTAATATCTTTTATTTTATCTATAACATGCCAAACTTGGAAACATTAATATTTGAAAATTATTATATTGAATCAACATACATTGTTAAAAAAAATAATAAAATACAAGTAGTAACAAAAAATAAACCAATAAACGTTTATAAAATAAATGATTTAATATCTCTTGGTAAAAATTTAAAAAAATTAAAAACATTAAAATGTAATATATTATTATCTGATAATGACTCTAAATATGATAATGATAAAGATAAAATATATTATAATTTCTGGTCTAATTCATTAGTTATATCTACAAATAATAATGATAATAATTATGTTATAAATGCTAATGATAGACTAAACCAACATAATAACTATCTAACATCTGTTATTTTTAATGATTTAATGCCAAATTTACAAAATATAAATAATTTAAAAAGAATAGATTATATTAAAATATAGAAAAATATAAGAAAATATAAACTTCCAAAGTATACAATGTAAGACTAAATTGCTTAGTGATCAAATTACAAAACTCCAAACATTAAATTTTTTGTAAAATTTATCAGCTTCCAAGCTAATGATTTTTTTTTAAATATATTATATATTATATTTTACATATATAACATAATATGTATAATAATATAACTTCCAACACATTTACGAGCATTCGTAAATGTGTTGGAAATAAAATAGTGTAACATTCAATCAACATTTTAAAATAATACTACTTGATATATTGAAAGTTATAATTAAATAAAAATAATTTACAATTTAAATTTGATTTTATTTTTTTAAAAAAATAATCAACTATTCAAATGTCGTCTGATAATATAGATAATATAGATAATATCGATAATGAATTATATAATAATTTTATCAAAAATTTTAATAATGAAGGAATATATAATTATCATGACGATTTATTATTCGATATTAGAGATATTTTTAATAAATTTAAATTTATTGATAAATATAATAATTTAGATTTAAAAAATCATATTATATCATTCATTTCTAAATACAATGAATTATTGCCAGAATTAAATGAATTAGATAATAACATTCCAGAACAAGATAATGTAATGTATTTATTTAAAAATTTATCTAAAAGATTAAAATTTGTAAAAATTATTGATTTTGTTACATATGATAATAAATTACGTAATAATTATGTTCTTAATGATTTATCTGAAGAACAAGTAAATCATTTAAAAAATTTATGTGAACAAAAAAATTTAAATGAACAAACTATAGAAATATCAAAAATGTGTAATTTATATTCTGATGTGTTTGAAAATTTTAGATATAATGAATTTATTACATTTTTAAATAATAATAATTTTGTAGAAAATTTTAAAGATAAAAACAATAAAAACGATAAAAACAATAAAAACAACAATGAAATATTAAGAGATTATAAAATTATTAGAAAGGGTACAAAAATATCTGAAGTATATTTAACACCACGAGCTTTTAAAATCGTGCTTATGAAAAAATCATATACACATGATAATCATAAATATAATCAATATTTTTTAACATATGAACATGTTAATGTAATGTATAAAAAATATATCGCAGATTATAATAAAGTATCTAAACAATGTGAAAATATCTACAAAAATTTTATGGAAAAAAGTTCAAATATATTTGTAGATGAATTATCTAAATATAAAATGTTATATAATGAATTACTTTTTAATAGTATAGAAAAAGATACAATTATTGAACTAAATGAATTTTATGAAGATGAAATAAAAATTTTTATAAAAAAAATGGAAAATGAATTAAATAGTGATTTAAAGGATGAAGATAATATACAGTTTGAATATAATATTAAAAAGATTTTAAAAAAAATAACTGATATTGTAAACGATAAATTAAAGGAATTAATAACAGAAAATATAAAATATAAAAATATCAATGATGAATTTAAAAATAAAATTCATAAACTAGAGTTAGAACAAAAATATAAACCAATTAATACTGAAGAGATTGATATTATGGTTGAAATTGATAAACAAAAACGTTTAGAAGAAGAACTTAAGAATATATCTGAGGCTTATATGAAATTAGAACCAGCTTTTAAAGATCTAGAATATGAATTGGGTTATACTGAAAGACAATTAGAAAAAGCTAATCAATCTAACGAATATTTAAGTAATGAATTAAAAAAAGCAAATCAAACAATAGAAAATTTAAAAAATAATAACCATAAAACATCTATGAATATTGATAAAATGGTAGATACATCAGTATCATCCACAACATCTAATATTTCTAAAAAAACAGTTTCTGCTAGTAAATATATCATGTTACGAAGAAAATATAATATTTTAAACGAGAATATTTTAATGATGTGCGAAGATAAAAATAGATATGATGTTTTTATTGATTTAAAGAAAGATTTTAAAGATGTATCCAATGAATTAGATGAGTTAAGTGATAGATATAATGAATTATCTGAATATAATGATACATTATTAGAAAAATACAATTTGATAATTGAAAAATATAATAAGTATAAAAACTTATCTAAAAAATATTTTGATCAAATTAATTCTAATAAAAAATAAACATTATAAGTGTAAACAAAATAATGTATTATAAAGTATTATAATACATTATTTTTTTTAATAATATTTTAAATTCTAATACAATATTCTTTATATTATATAATATAAAAGTTAATAATATGGATGTTAATAATTCAACTAATTTTCCTAAAATTTTAACTGATAAAATTTTTAAATTTTCTAAAGAAAAGGATGATAGGCTTTTTGAATATCAAAAAATCATATCTCAATATATGATGGAAGATACAGTTCGAGGTATATTATTATTTTGGGAAGTTGGTTTGGGTAAAACAATGCTTGCCATTAACATTGCAGAATTATTTAGAAAATTAGATAATAAAGATATTATTATCATATCTCCCAAATCATTAAAAGATAATTTTGTCACAACATTACAAAAATATGTTCAAACAAGTAATAATTTATTACAAAAAAATAAACAAAAAATAAATGATGAAGATGGTAATGATAATAATGATGATAATGATAATGATAATGATAATGATAATAATGATTATGGGGATAACGATTATGGGGATAACGATTATGGGGATAACGATAATGAAGATGATAATAATAATGGTGAAGATAATAATAATTATGGTAATGATGATGATGATAATGAAGATAAAAATAATGATGATAGTAATATTAAAAATGGATCAAATGAATTTAATAAAACAAAAAGACAATATAAAAGTGATAGATATGAAAATTATGATAATGTTGTTAAAAAATATTCATTTATAACATATGGTTCACCTAATATGATAAAAGAAATGTTGAAAAGTAGCATTAAAGAATCTTCTATTAAAGATGAATATAGTACAAATAAAACATTATATAATAAATTTATAATAGTAGATGAAGCACATAATCTATTTAATTCAATAACTAATGGTGCAAATATAGCAACTCAATTTTATGAATTAATTATGAAATCTAAAAATATTAAATTATTGTTTTTAACTGGTACACCAATTGTAAATAATTTCTTTGAAATCGTACCTGCATTAAATATGTGTAAAGGTTATATCATTGATAAAATGTTAGATCCAATGTTATATTCTAAAAAAAATAAACAAATTGGATATACAATATTACCAGAATCTTATGATGATTTTGTAAATATGTTTGTAGATTCCGAATCTAATAAAGTTAAAAATATTGAAAAATTTAAAAATAGAATATATGGTTTAATTTCTTATTATGGACAATTTTATTTTAATAAACATATACCATTTCAAAAACAAATACAAGAATCTGTTGAAAAAGAAAATTTCCCAATATTATTACCAATTAAATTTGTAAAAGTAAATATGGATCATGACCAAAATAATGCATTTTTAACTGCACGTGCAAAAGAAAAAGCAGAAGTTGTTAGAGCAAAAGCTTTATTTAAAAAATTTGGTAAAGGGTTTTTTATAGAAGGTGGTTATGATAATGATAATTATATATATGATGATGAAACAATGTATAACAACGATGATAAACATTTAAAATATGGGGCTGCTATAGATAAAAATAAATCAATGGGATCATCGAGTTATAGAATTAGAAGTAGACAAATAAGTAACATCTATATACCAGATTTAAATGATTTAAAAATTTTAAAAAATAAAAATACAAAAAATTCCAAAAGCAAAACTAATACTAATAACAATGAAGAAATTAGTGTAGAAACTGCAAAGATATTGAATATAGATTTATCTAAATATATTCCACCAAATTTAAAAATATCTCCAAAATTTGAAGCTATTATAAATAATGCTTTAAAACATAAAAATCAACTAGGTATTATATATTCAAATTTTCTCAGATATGGTTTATTAGCAATATCTAAATTTTTAGATGATAGCCCTTATAAAGGTAAATATGCTTTATTTACTGGTGATATTGATATTGATACAAGAAATGATCTTGTTAAAACATATAATAGTTTAGAAAATGCACATGGTGAAAAAATAGAACTATTATTGATTTCTAGTACTGGTGAAAAGGGTTTAAATTTAAAACGAGTTAGACATATTCATATAATGGAACCAAATTGGTCTTATACAACAACAGAACAAGTAATAGGTAGAGGTGTTCGTTATAAATCACATGATGATTTACCAGAAGATGAAAAAAATGTACAAGTTTATGAATATCTTTCAGATTTTGCAAAAGATTATATTGAAATAACTAAACCAACAGAATTAACTACTGATGTTGAATTATTTTATAAATCTGTGAAAAATAAAGAAATAAATGATGATTTTTTAAAAATATTAGCATCCACATCTGTTGAATGTCCTAAATTTAATAAATATTTTAATTTTAATTGTTATATGTGCGAATCAAATAGTAAAATTTTATATTTACCAAATATAAGAGATGATTTAAAAATGTCTAATCCTTGTAAAGAAGTAAAATTATATGAAGTGATTATAGAGAAAAAAGAATATTATTATGATAAACAATATAATATTTATGAAAAAAATCAATATGGGTTTTTTATAAAAAACGATAATATAAACGAAAATATAATAAATAAAATTAAAAAAATGGATATGTAATAAATATAAAAATCAATATATCAATATATAAATAAATATAGTAAAATACATATTAAACAACAAATAAATATTATATTATTTTTTTTATTTTTTTATAATTTTTATTTTTTTTATGCAATAATTTAATTAAATTATTGCATATTTTATAATATTAATTAAGTTTGATAAATATATTATGTATATTAATTAGTTTATTTTTTATATATAAAACATATATAAACTATATAAATATTGAATTGTTTTTTATTTATAAAAAACAAATATTGATATTTATATCACCGAATATATATTTGATATTTCTTTTATATAGAGTATAATTAATAAATGGTAGCAAAAAAATCAAATACTACAACTGAAACAATGCAAGCTTCAACTAATTCGATTCAAACTAAAGGTTTAAAATATGATAAAACTATTATTAATCGCACTCTTAAAGCTAATGATCATGTCCAAAATAAACAAGATTTAATTAACTTGCTTGAAAGTGTTGATGGTGATAATACATTTTTATTATCCATTATCGATAAAACCGATATTGAATTTAATAATACCAATGATGAAATCGTTAAATCTGTCCTTGCTAATGTTGAAAAAGTATATAAAAATTTAAAAAATAAAAAAAATAATATTACTGATATTAATGATGATAAATTATATGTAACAACTGAAGAAAAGAAAGATGAAGAAGAAGAATTATTAACTCAATTGTTTGATCAAAATAAAATCACTTCAGTACGTGTATTAAGTGATTTAATTGATGGAACTACTTTAATTAATGATCGTAAAAAATCATCTTTAAAAAAGAAAATTTCATTATATCCAACATCAATTAATACTCGTTCTAAGAATGCTGTAATTAAATTTGTTAAAAAAGAATATAAGTTATATCAATTATCTGGTATTAATGATAATAAAATTAAAAAAATCTTTTTATTTGATTATTTAAATACTGAATATAATAATTTAAATCCTCGATTCAAAAATTTAATTCGTACAAATGCATATACTAATGAACAACGATTAAAAGAATTCACTACTACCAGTCATTCTTTTGAAGATGAATCAGAATATAAAGAATTAAAAAATGTTATTACTAAACGTTTATCTAAAGTTAAACACGTACCAGGAATGCCATTACGTGAATTTTTACAATCTAAACTTAAAATGAATGAAAATGAAGTAAAAACATATTTTAAACTTGAAAGAATTATTAATTTAGACCTTTCTAAAACTGTTGATCGTAAAGTTGATGATAGTGAATTATTAAACTCTTTACAATTAAATGATGTTGAAAATGAATTATTTTCTAAATATATGACCTTTTTAAAAGAAAAAATGACTAAACGACAAGAAAAATTCGATAAAATTGAAGAAAATAAACATGCTAAAGATTCATCTTACCAAGTTAAAGAATATAACTTTAAATTTGATATGACTGCACAAGATGTAATTAACTATATGTTGACTTATGAAAAATTCATTTTAGATGTTGATTCATGTGACTTCTTAGCTAAAATTGTAAATTACACAACTTATGATATGTTAAAGAGTTCTATTGATAATTTAATTGAATTAAACTCTAATACTTCTAAACCAAAGAAAATTGTAAACTTAGATCATTTAAAAAATAATAACTCTTCATTATTTACTTTATTATATAAAAATACACCAACATACTTACAATTATGTAAAGGTAGTTTAGATGTGTCCAATACTAATAATGACACTAATAGTGTAAAATCTGAAGAAGAAGCTGATGATGTTGAAACTGAAAATGTTGATGAATCAACACAACAAACTCAAGAATCTAAAAACCGTAAATATAAAACAACTGTAACCCATATTAAAGAATTATTAAACTGTAATTCTAAATATTCTGATTACAAATTTAATAAGAATTTAATTTCTGTATGCAGTTCTATTGTTGATGATGTATTAGTTAAAATTTCTGAATGTTTAAAATCATATTATTGCCATGATTTTAACGGATCTAAACTTGTACAAAAGAAAGTTACATTTAATTCTATTCGTATTATTTTAGATATTATTTTTATTAATAATAATATCCCAATTGCAGAAATTGATACATTATATGATACTTTAGATAAAAAATTTGGTGATTATGTACGTGAAGATATTTCAGCTTAAAAAATATAAAAATCAATAAATAAAATATAAAATCGATAAATACAATACATATTTATAATATTAAAAAAAAATAAATTTATTTTTTTTTTGATATGTTGTTAATATTAAAATTAATATTAATTTTAATATTTACCTTAAATACTATATAAATATATAATATAATATGTATAAATATAATAAAACTAATAATAAAACTAATAATAAAACTAATAATAAAACTAATATACATAAATCTTTATTTTTAAAAAAAAATAACACTATTGAAAATTTATTAACAAATACACGAGTTCAAAATACATTAAATACTCCAAAATTAGTATTACCATTTAAAGATAATATTATATTAAAGTTAAATAAAACTATATTAAATAATGCATTTAATGATCCAGTTAACGATAATGATAATATTACACAAAATAATAATAATGATAATAGTAATAATGTATATTATGATGAAAAAAATAATAAATGTATTAAATATATATTATCTGAATCGGATGATTCAAAATCCGATTCAGGGTCAGAATTTAATTCTGAATCATCCGAGTTTAATAATGCTAATAATATATTTGACAATACGAAATTATCAATTAATGAACAAATATACCAATACAATAATTTAAATAATGAAATAAAAAATATACAAAAAAAAATAGATGAATTATATAATATGTATAATAGTATATTATATAATTTTAAAATAGAATCTAATAAATTGGATACTATAAAAAAAATAATAGAATCTAATAATAATATAAGTAATTTTATATTGTTTTATTTAAAAAATAATAAAATCCCAAAAGATAATGTTTTATGTTGTAATAAAACATTAAATACATATTTTTATATGGATGAAGCTTGTTTAATGTTTTTTATAATTATTTCATTAATTGAATTTATTATTATATTATATTATATAATATAATTTTGTTTATATTAATACTCTATTATAAACTATTTTATAATACTATTTTTTTTTAAACTATTTTATATTTTTATTTTTTTTAATATATATTAATATAATAAAAATGTCTTCTGGTGATTCAAGTTATGATGATCTTATGAATCATGAACCAAATCCAGCAACATCAAAAGATCAAACAGGTTTATTACAAGATGGAAAAAGTACCAGTGTTGTTAATGTTGATACTAAAGATAAAACTACAAGTGATACAAGCGCTGTTTTATTTGTATCGCATGGTTCTGAAAAAAATGAAAAATCAATAGGTGTTTTAGGTAGTTTTTTATGTGCTTTAAAATATTTATCTGTAATTTTAACTTATTTAACTTTTATTTTGTTGTTAATTATAATTTTTAATTCATTATTAGGAGATTTATTATATGATACCGATGAAATGTTAGATGGATGTAAAAGATATTTAGGAGGTAAAAATGAAAAACTTAAAGAAAGTAATAGTGATATTATCGCAAAATTAATTCAAATGCAACAAAAAATAGGATTAATGTATAATAATAACCAATATATTGATGAAACTGGTGCAACAAAAACATTAGATATTAGTGATCCAAAATCATTAGAACTTATTATTAATTTAAAAAATAGTTTTGATGAATTGATTTATAAATTAAATGTTGAAAATAGAGATACCGACAGTCAAGATATTTTAAAACAATTAGATCATGCTAATTTACAAATATCTGAACAATTTAATAATACATTTGTAGCATTAGAAAAGAAAGTATTAGATACTATTAAAGAAAAAAATATGTCAACAACATCTCGTTTTACAAATATGGTAAGTGATTTTGATGGCGATATTTCATATGGTATGGCTGCAAGTGGTATCACTAAATCAGATTTAAAAACTCAAAGACAATATTTAGACAATCCAGATAATTTAACAGCATTTAGTAGTGTTTTACAAAAAACTGAAATATCTTTATTAGGTGATGGTGCAGAAACTAGTACATCTGTTAAACCATGGGGTTTTAGACAACCACAAAATTATGTAAGCCCATATTCAGGACCAGGATTTGGTGCAACAACTATATCTGAAAACGTTTCAACTGATGCAAGTAAAATTAAAACAATTAGTTTTAGATTATAAAAAAAATAAATGTAAAGATTAAATTTAGTAAAGATTATAATATTTAGTGAATATTATAATTATATATTAAATTTATACTTAATAACATCTAATTGATTATTATTAGTTGTGATTCTAACACATCTATTAACATATTGATTTAAATTTTGATGATTTCCAATCATAATTATTGTATTAGTATTAGATAAACTAATACTATTAATATTTTTAATATTACACATAACTAATAAATTAAATTTTAATATTTTATTACAATAGCATTTACACTTTCTATATTCATAATAACCTGTATGGTCATAATCAAAATTATGATCATCAATGTAGTTATTATAGTAATTATATTGATATTTTTTATCAATATTATAATTTTTTTCATAATAAATATATTCGGTATATTTATTATTTGATGAACTACATACATTCTCATAATATAAATTTTTAACAAATTCTATTAATTTATAATCTGATTCATTATTAATTATTAAAGATCTATTAGTATAAGAAAATAATGCATCTTTAATAATATTGATATCTTTTACAATTATTATTATTTTTTTATTTTGGTTTTGAATTAGATATTCTTGCAATTTTAATATATCAAAATCATCAGATTTAAAATTTATAATATGTTGATTTCTAAATTTATCATTTAACGCTACAATATTTTTTAAAATATTGTATTTATTAAAAATTACAAATTTTTTAAAAAATTTATTATAAAAACAATCATTTTTTTTTGTTTTAACAATTGAATCATTAAAACTTTCACATAATAAATAGCAAATTTTATAACATGGTATAAAATTGATTTTATTTAATTCATCACAAATTACTATATCAAATTTATTATATAAAAATTTGATATAGTTAAAGTTTGTATTGGTTATTAAATTGCATATATTTTTATAATTATAAAAATTTATAATATTTGTTTCATCACCATCATAATTACTATTTTCAATGTTACTTTTAATATTAACAGATAATGTATTATAATAAGAATTATGAAAATTTAAAAAATGTTCTAATAATAATGGTATTGCGCTATCCAATATCAAATATATGTATTTTTTATCAGTATTTACATCTTTATCTTTATCTTTAACTTTATTTTTATCTTTATTTACATCTTTATCTTTATCTTTATCTTTATCTTTATCTTTATCTTTATCAGTATCAGTATCAGTATCTACACTTGTATTTACATCTTTATCAATATTATTTTTAGATTCATTATTCAAATAATCTTCATCGATTAATATAATTTTATAATATTCATTTTTATGCTTATGTGTATTGATATTTAAATACTTATTATATTTTTTATATATTTTATTATACCAAGATTGTATATTCCATTTATTACAAATTATTAATATGTTTTTAAAATTTGATAAATGTTGAAATAAAATATTTGTTTTTCCAACACCTGGTGATGCTTCAATAATATAATTTTTATTATCATCATCATCTATATGTATTAATTGATTTAAATGGTTTAAGATTTTTTCTTGTTCTTTTTTAATTTTATTATAATTTTTTTTAATAAATGAATTATTTACATTATTATAATTTTTATACTTATTATTATCGGCATTGGTATTATAACTAGAAGCACTCATATTATATTATTTATACTTATTATTATTAATGATAATAAAAATCAAAAATAAATCAATTATAATATAATACAATCTTTTATATTATATTATATTTTTAATATTTATATCAAATAAAGGATTGTATTTAACCATCATTCCACAATATTCTATTGGTTTTTCTATATAATTTGTATTATCATATATTTTACAATTAATAGCTTCATTTAATAAAAATTTAAAATTTTCCCAAAATTCATCATCATGACCATAACCTATTGAAAATATATGTGCTAGTTCATGAACAGCTACAAAAGTTATTAAATTTAAATCATGGAACTTGTTATTTTGATTTTTATGTCTTAAACATATTGCTATAATTTCACCTTTATTTATTGTGTATGATGTATCAGAATTAAATAAACTTGGTACATTTTCTATTAATTTATTTAATTTATATTTATTGTTTAATCTATACATTCCTTCACGAATACGTTTATTATTTAAATTTTTATATTTTTTATTTAAATAATCTATTAAAAGTGTTAAATTATCATGAACTTGATATAATAAATAATTTGCAAATTTTCTATTATCACCAAAAAAATCATATTTATCTTCAAAACCGTTTATTGTATAAAAATTATCATTATTATTATATTTATTATAATTAGAGTAGATTATGATAAATACAATAAATAAGCTAATTAAAACAATTAATGTATTTGTTAAAAATTTTTGTTTCACACTTATTTTGTACATTATATTCATAATAATTTAAATTATTAATAAAAATATTTTTAATTTAAATTATTATGAATATAACAATATAATAATGAATGATATTATTAAAGCAGTTTTAGATAAAAATAATATTAATACTAATATTATTAAACCTTTTGCATCGTCGTTAAAAATACCTATTACACAAAAAATTGTAGATGATATTGTTAAAACATTACAGGAAGATATTAATTTTAATTATTTAGTAAAAAAAAATAATGGAGATGTATCAAAAATTAACGAAAGCATTTTAAAAACGTTATCTTTAAAATTTGGTATAACAAATAATAGATATAGTGATAAAAGTGATGAAACAGATTATGTAATGGCTATTATGTCTAATACATTAGATGATAATTCTAATTTTTCAGCAACTAAATCTTATGATTCAGTACAGCAATTATCATCTGATGCATCAAATACAATACAATCACAACAAATGGATTTTAGTTCACAAAATGCTAATTCTATTAGTTCTGTAGCTGGTGCATCAACACAAAGTTTAATTCAAATGGCAAAAATTTTAAATTTGAATTCATTAAAACGTAATGCTAAAGCATATATTAATACAAGATATCAAAATATTATTAATACTGATCCAACTGCAATATCATTTAATTTAGTAAATAAAAAGAGCTCTAATGAATCATCAGGAGATTTACCATTAGGTTTAGATATTAAAAATATTATTGGATTCAAGATTCCAAGTTTTACAATTCCACTAATTAATACATTATCATCAAGTAGAGGTTTAATTAATTTATCTATAGATGAAATTAAAAATGATGGATTTATATCATATTCTAATATTGTTTCACATTTTATATTTAGATATACTGAACAATCACCAAATTTATATATGTTAACTCCAGAATTTAATGGTGAAATTGATTTATTAAATACTGTAAATATTAATACAATAACATTTAAATTTTCTGATGGTTTTAATTATATTCCTTTACCATCAGTTACTATACAAGTATCAGATATTGATTATACTAATTCATATTTTTTATTTGATGATGAACACGGTTTATTATCCGGTGATAAAATATATGTATCACAATTTAAAACGTTAAATGTAGTTCAAGATTATACAATCATGGCAAAAATTAATTCATCTGCAGGTATTATTATTGAAAAAATAGATTCTAATACAATTCAATTAGTTGGTATTGATTTATCAACAATAGCATCACCAGATTTAAATAATAATCCAA
>JACCDQ010168736.1_pt1 | contig 15136 bp, 29 predicted proteins | sample 7446031 | NCBI WGS metagenome assembly JACCDQ01 (sample SAMN15323442, study PRJNA562643) | freshwater metagenome | isolation source: river surface water | place: USA:Blue River Watershed | collected 2017-08-17
CCGCGCAACGACGTTCGCGCCCTCGTCCGCCTCGGCATCCCTGAAGGCAACATCCTGCCGTGGGACCAGAACGAGCGTGGCGTCGCCGCTGCTCAGGCGGCCACCACCCAGGCCTTCACCGACTACATGAGCGGTCGCGCCACCGGCATGAAGTCGACCACCAAGTTCTTCGCGAACATGGCCGACGTCAAGCTGGAAGACGTCAAGGCCGTCTGCACCAACATCGGTGCTGAGGTGCAGTTCCTGCCGGTCAGCCAGTCCGAGCACGACATGCAGATCCGCGACTTCGCCGAAGCCCGCACCGGCAGCAAGATGCTGAAGGGCGCCGCCTTCTACCAGCTCACCAAGACCGAGCCGAAGGTGCAGGACTACAAGATCATCGCCGTCCAGAACAAGCAGACGGGCGAGGTCTATGCTGGGCCCGCTGCTCGCCAGATGGCCGGCCTGCCCCAGTACGGCGACTGCCGCCTGGCTCCCGATGACCTCGGCGAGTGGAACGTCTTCATCCAGTCGACCAGCGTCAACCGCAAGGTGGTCGCCGGCACGACGCTGATGTACTGGCCGAACGTTGGCAAGGCGTTCACGGAAGGCAAGTCCGCGTGAGCGCCCTGAACCAGGAGCTCTACCTGGTTCGCAACGACCGTACCGGAGACTACCAGTCTGGGTACGGTCGTTGGTCCACGCCGATGCTCTACACCAAATCCGCCGCGCACAGCGTTGCCGGCAAGCTCAACAAGAAGTGGAACTGCAAGGACTACCGTGCAGTTCCCGTCGAAGTCAGGGAGAAGACATGACCACGACAGTCGAAATCAACCTGGACCCTGTTCAGAGCAAGCTCAACAAGGGTACCACCATCAGCGTCGGTGACGACGTGATGTTCATCACCATGTGCACCAAGCGGCACTACGTCCAGCGCGGCAAGTTCATGGGCACGCGCGTGTCCAAGCGCACCTACATGACCCGCTGGGGCACACCGCGCGAGATGACCAACGTCACCATCCGCTACCTCATCGAACGCAGTGATGGCCGCAAGACGTCGCTGCACTACGCCCGGATGATCCCCATCACCGCCAGCATCACCGCCCTGGAAGGAGCCCGCCTGTGAGCACTTACACCAACTCTCTCGGCCAGGTGATCTCGCCTGGCGATCAAGTCGTCGCCATCGCCAGCGGCTACAGCCACTCCATTCATGAACGGGCTGGCACCTTCGTTGGCCTGTCGCCGGCAGGAAGTCCGCAGGTCCGCGTGACCATCGGTGTCTACCGCTACGTCCGGCCTGATGGCACGTACGGCACCTGGCGCGAGAACAACGTCAAGTACCAGAAGATCAACGAGGAGCGCGTCTCCACGTACTACGCAGGACGGGTCTACAAGCTCGCCTGAACCGGTTTCCTTGTGGGTTTGAGGGCTCCGCGAGGGAGCCCTTTCTTTTGGTCCCGTAAATATGAGATGCGCATTCAAGACATCAAGCCACTCAAGGAAGACTCCTCCGAACCTTTTGTAGTTCGGCTGCTGCGCCGTGCCATTGCGCGTGACGGTAAGGTAGCGATCGACTACAACGCCACCAGCGGCCGCAAGTACGGCTGGCTCATCAAGGAGCCAGAAGTTGGTACCGGCTGGCGGACCGGGGCCGGCGACCCCATCCCTACATTCCGCTTCACCGTGCAGCGAAAGCGCGCGATGCAGGATCGGCCCATCACGTTCGAGCTACCTGCTGCAGGCATTGACAACCTGATGACGCTGACCAAGCAGGACGGTAAGCTGCTCATCACCAATCCAGTTGACAAGATCAACGAGATGGAAGTTGCCGGCAAGCCACCGCTATGGGTGAAGCTGATAAAGATCGGGCTGGAGAAGCAGCGCAAGTTCTACTTTGCGTCTGGCGCGAACAAGATCTACGACGTGGTCGTTAGCCCTACCAGCATTCGAGTGCTGATGACGAACCGCAAGACGGGTGAGGGCAAGGCCTACACGATGGTGCCCGACAACTTCGAGAAGTGGACACTGTCGAAGTTTGAGGACGGCCATCGCTTGACGATGGTGCAGAACATCAAGGAAAACGTTCACGAGCCAACTGTCGTGTCGATGTTTCAGAAGCTCATCGACGGCGGCAAGCGCGTCTTCTTCATGCGCAGAGATGGCAAGAAGATCCAGATCAAGTGCTACCGCAGCGGGCTCTCAACCTCAGGTAAGAACGCCTGGTGGTTCTACGATGCCTACTCCCCAGGTAGTGGTAAGGTGATTGTCTGGAAGGTCGGAGAGACCATTGACAAGCTGACCCTCAAGAAGCAGGGCAGCGGTGATCAGGAGCACTGGGTGCTATACGACAAGACAGTTACCAAGCTGACTGAGAGCGATGAAACCCCAATGATCGTTCGCCTGATGAACAAGCGCCTTGAGAAGAAGGGCGCCATCAGAGTCGACGTCAGTGCAATGCCGGTCGGAAAACGACTCAAGGGCTGGATCACTGAACCGCTCGAACACAATCCTGCAAAGCTCATTGGCAGCCGTGACGGGTGGAAGGCGCGTATTCACACAGACGGCGGCGGCATCAAGGTGATGTGGTTTGACGGCGACGCCGACGAGCACTTCACCCTTCGCAGCGGAGAAGATGCCAACGGCAACAAGTACATCAAGGTGAGTGAACGTGAAGCTGGCTGAGATGTTCGATGATACTGTGCAGTATGCCATGGTAGGTAAGCTCATGAAGCAGGGGCATGAGGTCGAGTTTGACTGCATGGAGTATGGACGCGACTTCAGCCGCTGGCACAACGGTAAGCTGATTGACATCATTCACGCCACTGGTCCCAACACCAACAACTTCCTGGTGTGGTATGAGCGTAAGGTGGGAGACAAGACGATGAAGGACAGCATTCGCATCCAGCACGCGCACTTTGCCCGCATGCACCTCTACAAGCACAACGGAAAGTGGAAGCTGTCAGACCGTAAACCGGAGCCAGATGATGAGGCTTGACGAAATCAAGAAGTTCAACAGCATCGTCTACAACATTCTTGAGAAGACGGTAGACAAGGGCATCGACGTCAACATTGACCTTAGCCTACCTGGCATGAAGTCATCGCATGGCGATGAAAAGTACGGCGAGATTCTTGAGACGAACTACTGGTCGACCGAGGGCATCGTCAACATCTCCTACTTGATTGGCAAGCCTGGCACACCGGAGCGTGCAAAGTATGACTGGCGATATCGCCCCCTGACTGGACAGATGTTCGACGACGCGTTCACCCTTAAGAAGGTAGATGGAGTGCTGACGTTCATGGCTCGAGAGAAACATGACGACTGACATCGTTAAGGAGCCGCCGCTCATCGTTCGCCTCATCAAGAAGAGATTTGAGGCGGGAGAGAAGGTGTTTCTCCGGCTAGGCAGGCTGCACTACACGCTGCGCCACCTGTGGGTTGCATCGCACGACGGTAAGCTACCGCTTGGGTGGAACGTGGGTCCCTACTGGATTGGCGAGTTCTCAACTGCGCCAGATGCGCTCAAAACCAACCGGCGCTTCTACGACGATGCCGACACCATGTGGACACTGAAGTACACTAAGGACGGTTGGGAACTCCAGAAGCGGCAGCAGGTAGTAGAGGCACGTCGAAGGAAGGTCATCATGTCTGAACCGCTTGACATGAAGGCGGAGTTCATTCTCAAGGTAATCGACAGCGAGTTCCAAAAGGAGCGAGGCGTACCGGCAAAGATAAACCTCTTTGGTCGAGGGATGTCTGGCACCATCATCAAGGTGCAGCGCAACACCGACAACTCGGTCACCTTCCAAGCGCAACTGCCACCCGACCCAAGTGGTGAAATCTGGACCAGCGTTCTCACCGTTACCAACAGCGACTTTCAGCACATGCGGCTCACAAAGCAGAATGGCAGGCTCATGCTGGTAAGTGATGAACAGGTTAGGGAAGAGAAAGAGCACTCGCTTCCAATCTTTGTGACAATGCTTCGTCGGCTTCTCGCAAAGGGCAAGACCGTCTACGCTCGCGCCTGGGTAGATGAGAAGGCTCGTAAGGACGTTTTCGCAATGGTGACTGCCGTCCACTTCAACGAGGACTTCAGAACGATTGACATTGATGTCAAGTATGGTGACGGAGAAACTGATCAGTTCGGCTACACCACGGAAGAAGCAGAGGCGATCAAGTTCAAGGACGATGATGGCGTCTGGTACATCACCGATCTAGAGGGTAACTACCGATGAAGTTACAAGAGATTATCGATGATGGCATTGAGTTGACTCCAGGCCAGCAGTTCATGTACAGCATGATCAAGAAGACGATTCCGCATGGGCTAAAGCTTCGTCGCGTTGATGACTGGAAGAAGACACACCGCGATATCGAGGTAACTGACGTCGACAAAACAGTTGCGATGTCTGGCGACCCACTCCTGCTGGTACAGGTCAATGCCGACTGGGAACGACCATCTTACTCAAAGATCAATCAGCAGCTCATCAACGACGATGAGATTGGTGAGTGGACCATCAAGAAGCAGCAGGATGGCACCTTCCTGATGCTCAAGAAGAAGCACATCAAAGAAGCAGTCGACGATCGCCCAATCATCGTATCGATGTTGGCCAAGGTCATTGCTGCGCACTTCAAGAAGCAGGAGCGACAGGTGCTACTGCATGACAAGGAGTATTCGTACCTCGCGCATATCTTCGGTTATCAGTGGCTCAACAACAGCCTGAAGGTTCACATTCGAACCCCAAACGGCAACCGCGAGATCATCTACCCCGCAAACGTTCTCTCCGGTTTGCGGCTCAAGAGCGACCCAGATGAAGATGCCTGGGTGCTGACGTACGATCCAGCAAAGGTAACAGATGAAGCTGAGCCAGTTGTTTGAGCAGATGCAGGAACCTTTCGTGGTGAGCATGCTGCGTAAGCTCCTTGACAAGAAGGAACCAACATACCTGCTTCACTTCCATAGCGGGGGCCTGGAGGCAAGCCTCATCATTGAGATGGAGTACATTCCTGCTACACGAAATGTCGGCGGCGCCCTCAGATTGAACCTACTCTCTATTTCCAATGACGGTTTAGCACGCAGCAGGAAGCTCGACCTAGTTCATAGCGTTCCACCTAATGGTGCCGCTGAGTTTGACGAGCGCTGGACGATTACCAAGATCGACGGGCATCGCATGCTGGTTATCCGAGACAAGGTCGAGATGGCGCGCAACCTGGCTGACGAGATCCAATTCTCGTACAAGATGGTAAAATAGCACCAAGGAGTGCTACTATGCCTGATTTTGAGCTAAAGATTGAGGACGCGACGGTCGACCTGCATGATCCTGCTGGCCCTGAAATTCAAACACACGAGGTCAACGATGAGTTCATCGTCACCTTTGGTCCTGCATGGGCTGAGAAAACTGGCTGGAAGGCTGGTGACACCCTCGTTTGGTCCATCAACGACCCTGACAAGGGTGGGCTGAGCATCATCAACAAATCAGCAGAGCTTCGCCAGAAGGTTGATGCCCTGCTCGCAGCTGGGCCTGAACTATGAAGATCATCATGCTAGACATCGACGGCGTGCTCAACAGCAGCCGTTCCGTCATCGTCAAGATTGGCCCGACAGTCGAGACATCTGAGCAGGTCCGTGAGCTTGCTCGCCTGGATGAGCAGGACTTCGACATGACCGACGAGACAGGGCTGGAGTTTGGCGCGCGCTTCGGTCTCCACACTGTTGATCCGATCTGCGTCGCGCTGGTCAACAAGCTGCTAGAAGCTGATGAGACGGTGGGCCTCGTTCTGTGCAGCTCGCATCGCCGCTTCTTCTGCAACATCAAGGTGCCGTTTGGTGGTGTTGAGCACCTGCGGCGCCTGCGCATGTATCTCACCGCAATGGGTGTCAGGGTGCCTAGGTTCTTCAGCGTCACTGGTAACGGTCACACTCGTCGTGGTGAGCAGGTAGAGCAGTGGATGCAGTTTGCGCAGAACGACGGCCTGGTAGATGACGGTGAACCGTATGTCATCCTCGACGACAGTTCCGACTTCATGACCTTCCAACCTCTCATTCGGTGCGATCCAGACTACGGCCTGAGCTTCGCCAACTACGCCGAGGCCTGCAAGCTGCTCGGTCTCAAGGAGCCGGGAATTGTCCTCCTCTAAGCCACCTAAGCATCCGACGATGCACGAGAAGATCAAGGTCTACGAGGCCTTGCTTCATGACCTGCACTTCCACAGCACCGTCACGATGCGTCACGACGCAGTGATGGACTGCCTCAACCGAATCGGCGCCTGGAGCTACGCCCATCGTGCCGGAAATGGCGAGCTCTCCGAAAAGGAACAGCAGGCTCGCATCGACCACGCTTTCTGGAAGCTCGAAAAGCCCCTATGAACATCGAGGGCGGCGACATGCCCGTCCTGCAGTCGATGATTGACCGGCTGCTGCGCAAGGGCATTGAGGTTCGGGTGATCGACACCCACCCAGTGTGGTGCGGCAAGATCCTTGAGGTATCAAACAGCGTCGCAAACCCAGGGCTCATCGACGTTAAGGTCCTCAATGAGGCCGCCCTCGAGCATGGTGTAGAGCACAAGCACAGCTTTACCATCCGCCAGCCAGAGAGGTGGAAGCTTGGCAAGAATGATGCCGGACAATGGACCCTCTGGCCTCCTCGTGCAAAAACCAAACCTAAACCAAAGGAGAAAACGTGACTGCTCACAATGACATCACAGGCGATGCGATCCAAACAAAAACCAGTTCTGACGCATATCGCGACGGCTGGGACCGCATTTTCGGCAAGAAGAAGGAAGAGGAGCCGGTATTCCACCTGCGTTCCTACGGTGACGTATCAAAGGAGGATCTGAACGCGTACACTGCTCCTGCTGATGAGCTTCGTGCTGAATGGCTGAGGTACTGTGCTGACATTCAGGCAGATGCACCAACCCCCCTCCAGTTCGGCAACCTCATCCCGACGTTCGAGCAATGGCGAAAGCTCACTGGACGCTGACCCTGTTGCTGGCTCTGTGGAGCACAGCTGCTTGCGCAGTTTCGGCTGAATCCTTCATTGTCACAGCGATGGACGGCACGGTTATTCTCGAGAAGAACGCCGATGCAGTTCGTCCCATCGCAAGCATTACCAAGCTCTTCGTCGCCGAGCGCGCCGTTACGCTTGACCCGGAAGAGCTCATCGAGATTACCAAGGAAGACATTCGACATGGTCAGATGCGTTCAACGCCTCTTCGCGTGGGTCAAAGCTACACTCGACGACAGCTCACCGAGCTCGCACTGGTCTCCTCTGACAACGTGGCGGCCATCGCTCTTGGTCGTCAAGGTGCAGCAGTCAAGACCGACAAGGCGGAGCTGGTAGAGGCCAGCGGCCTGGACCCTGCCAACCAGGCATCGGCACGGCAGATTGCGGCTGCAGCCCGTGAGCTCTACACCGGCACGGTCGGAGCCATCTCGGTGATGCCGACGGCCACCGTTGGGCAGAGGCGCAGCACCAACCCGCTGCTCGACCGCCAGGGCTGGGTCTTCTACCTCTCCAAGACCGGCTTCATTCGCCAGGCCGGTGGCTGCCTCGTTGTGGTGCTCGAGGTCAAGAAGCAGCTGGTGACGGTCGTCATCCTGGGCTCGCAAGGCACCAAGCAGCGCTGGAACGACCTCATCGAGATTCGGAAGCAGCTTGGTGATGATGGCTTCTACGTGCCCATCAAGGTTACAAAGGTCCGGAAGAAGCGCGGTTAGTTACACTCTTGGGCGGTGGTTGGTGTATAATGCATCTATGAGCACACCTACCCTGACCCTCAAAGCCACGCGCGTAACCTCCACCATTCTAGGTGAGCACGCCGTCCTGAGCGCCTTCCGTCCTACCAAGGCGACACTGAAGGCCTTCGTGGCTACTGAAGGAAGTCTCGTGCAGGTCGACCTCGATGACGAGACCGGGCTGTGGTCCAACGGCAGGTCCTACGAGGTGGTCGAGGTCACTGTTAGCGAAGACGAGAAGGCGATGGTCGTCGTTCTCTCGTCGTAAATACATCATGAGCGTCCGTAGCACAGAGGAAGTGCAAGGCGGTCCTAACGCCGAGGTCGGGGGTTCGAATCCCTCCGGACGCACCACCATTGGCGCCCTAGACGTATCGCACCTCCAGCAGATCTACGAGCACCTGCTGCGCTTGTCGTCAGAAGATCGACACCTGCGCTTCTGTGTAGGAGCTGGCGACACCTTCATCCATCGGTACGTCTTTGAGATCATGGACCTCGAACGAGACCTCGCGTATGGTGCCTTCGATGGGGAGAAGCTCGTTGGAATGGCGCACATTGCGATCGTCAGCGACACAAGCTGCGAGCTCGCCTTCTCCATCGATGAGGAGTATCGCGGACACGGCCTGGCACGGATGCTGATGCGGATCGCGGTCGGCACGTGCCACGAGCTGGGCATGACGAAGCTGTGTATGTCCTGCCTGCGCGAAAACAGAAAGATGCAGTCGCTCGCTCGGTCCTTCGGGCTTCACATGACCATCGACTTTCACGAGGCGTATGCCGAACTCGGCATCACGAAATAACCATGGCCTGGCAAGACAACGTCATCGAGAGCTTCCCGGATACGAAGGTCTGCATGTGGGAGATCCTCGTGCCGACCGTTCGCCGTATCGGTGGCAAGCCCTACACCACTCGCTACCACCGGGTCTGGGACACCAAGGTCCGTGAAATCACCGGTGGCCTGACAATTCTGACACCAGCCAAGGGGCAATGGGTGTCACCTGAAGGTGAGCTCTTCGTCGAGCGCATGATCCCCGTTCGGATCGCCGCCACGCGTACGCAGATCGACAAGATCATCGACCTCACCATCGAGTACTACGACCAGCTCGCCGCGCTGTGCTACAAGGTGAGCGAGGAAGTCATCATTCGCCACGCAAAAACATCATGAAACCTGTTTGTTTACACGAGACCAAAATGGGCATTTCACGCGAAGATGTCATGTACTACAGCGCGATGCTGGCGGGAGCAGGCACCCTGTTTGCCGGCATGCTGGCTGACTTGGGTGCCAAGGGCACAGCCTGGGCTTGCGGCATCATCGCTGCTGCAAGTCTCGTCAGCCTGCTGGTCGCCTACCTCCACACCCCTTCGAAAGGTTGAACTATGAAGCGCGACAACGGTCAAGGCATGTTCACGATGGACTTCATCAACGAGATCGCTGGTCTGAAGGATCTGGCGGTCGCCAAGGCGAAGGTCACCGCGCAGGTCGATGCGTCGAAGGCCAACGACACCAACAAGCAGAAAGCCATGCGGATGGTCCACAACGCTCGCACCTGTAACAACCTGGTCTTCGGCATGGCCAACTTCAGCCTGAGCCACCAAGGCCTGGGCGTCAAATAAATACCGCCGAGCCCTTCAGCAAGGCGAAGTTGTTCAACTTCCTAAGGAGAGTTCACCATGTACAACTCGATGGTTCTTCGCGGCACCGCCCAAACCAACAAGGTGCTACGCAACACGTTTGCGCTTCTCGCGCTCACCCTGCTGCCGACCGTCGGCGGCGTCTTCCTCGGCCTGGAGATGGGCCTGCCCGCCATGATGGCTGAGAGCCCGTGGCTCTCGCTCGGCGGCTTCCTGCTGGTCGCCGGCATCCTGCTCTTCGGCATCTACACTACTGCCACCAGCGCCATCTCGATCCCAATCACCCTGCTCTTCACGGCGGTGATGGGTGCCAACCTTTCCGGCCTCATCTCGCTGGCGCTCGGCACTGCCAACGGTGCGAACATCATCGCGCTCGCGGCCCTCGGTACGGCCGGCATCATGTTCGGTTGCTCAGCCTACGCGATGACGACGAAACGGGATTTCAGCGGCATGCATGGCTTCCTTTTCGGGGCGCTCATTGGCATCGTTGTTCTCGGCCTGTCGAACATGTTCTTCCAGGCCGGCTGGCTTGTCCTCATGTTGGCGTTCGCTGCGTTGATCCTGTTCTCGGTCTTCATGATCTATGACGTGCAGCGGATTGTCAGCGGCGGTGAAAGCAACTACGTGCTGGCAACGGTGTCGATCTACCTCAACATGATCAACATCTTCAGCAGCCTGCTGCAAATCCTCCTGTCGCTCAGCGACGACGATTGACATTCCAACAAGAAGAAGAACAAGGGGCTCAACGAGCCCCTTTTCTTTTGTCCTGCGACCTGACAACAGGTTTCGCAGAATGTTGTCAGTGTTAGAATGAACATGTTTTCAACAGGAGGCATCATGCCCGTACTTGGTTTCATTGAGCTTGTTTTCATCGGCATCTTCTTCATCCTGATGGTCATCGGCACCGCCCTCGACCGTCGCTACAACGAGAGCCCAAAGTGGTGGATCCTTGGCCTCGGTCTAGCGGGCGCAATCGCCTACTTCTGGGGCAAGACCGACTTCACCTCCCTGTGGACAGTCGTTCAGTCATGGTCGTTCTGGTCACCATTTGCCACCTACCTCGGTGCTGGCCTGGTCTACTCAGTGGCTGAGTTCATTCTGTCTGTTCGTAAGCTGGCACGCAAGCACGCTGCTAGCTGGAACACCTTCATCGAAGGTTCGGAAGCGACCTACACCACTACGGTTGACGGAAGGACTGAAGTGGTTGACGGCAACTGGGTCAAGACGCGTTCGGATGGTTCGTACTACATCATGACGTCAAAGAACGGCATCCGCAGCTTGGTGGGTGGAGAGCAGGAACTTCCTGTCACCAAGACCGTCACCAACTACCGCGACGTCTTCAAGGCTGCACAGGCTGGCACCGCCACCAAGGAGAAGATCAAGGACGCCAAGAAGCTGCTTGACATGTACCTGGGACGTGACGAGTACCGTCTGTCGGACCTGCGCAAGGACTTCGTGCAAGTAGAACTCAGTGCTGGTACCCGCGAGGTTCAGCCCGTCATCAATCGTGCTCGGCTGTCTGCTTTCATCGGCGCATGGACGTTCATGTGGCCGGCCTACGCGGTGAGCCTGCTTCTTGGCGACTTCCTGGTTGAAGTGTTCCGCGTCATCGGTGACTTCTTCAGCAAGATTGGCGGCCGCTTCGTGCGCCTGACCTTCGCTGACACTTTCAAGGTGTGATCCCCATGCGGAACCTCGTCGAGTACCCAGTAACACCTGACGAGGTTCTCGAGCACCTATCCCGTGCTCGAGATGAGATGGCGAAAAGTGGCGGCATCGGTGACATGCACCCCATGATCATCGATGCCGTCATCCAGTTTCTGGAGGTAGATCGAAGCGCACTTCAGCAGGTAACCGAGCGTCTCAAGATATGAAGAACCCAATCAAAACATTCAATGCCAACACGGTAGGCCGAGACTTTGTGATCGGCGACCTTCATGGCTCGTATCCCATCTTTCAGAACCTGCTGAAGCACCTGCAGTTTGACCCGGCGAAGGATCGCATGTTCAGCGTGGGTGACCTCGTTGATCGCGGGCCTCAGAATCTGGAGTGCCTTGAGCTGCTGTACGAGCCGTGGTTTCACGCCGTACTGAGCAATCACGAGCAGATGATGTGGGAAGCCTTTCATGGCGGATACTCAGGCCAGTTCTGGTTGCGCAACGGTGGCTTCTGGGGAGCAGAGGCGCTCAATGACTGGCAGCATCACAAGCGGTTCGTCACCAACGAGCTGGATCGGCGCGTTCCTTCGGATAACAGCATCAAGCTGTTTGACGCCCTTGACAAGGTCGGGGAGCTTCCGTTCATCATCACAGTTGACCTGATCAACGGTAAGAAGGTCCACATCATCCATGCTGAGCTACCACCAGGAAACGTCATCACTGACAACGACCTGGCATCGGTAGAGCGGGTACAGGAGCTGGCTACCGTGCAGTCGTACGACGGCGACTACTTCGTTTGGGGGCGTCATCTTTACTACCACTTCTTCCGCGCCAACCTGTCTGACTTTAGCAAGGTAAAGCGGACGGTGGCCTACCACCACGGCAAGAGCAGCATCTTCAATGACGGACTAAGCCATGTGGTCAGCGGCCACACCATCGTACAACATCCTCTGACCATCTTGGGGCAAACAAACATCGACACCTGTGCCTACGGTTCGATGCGTGAAGATGCATCGAAGTGGGAAGCGCTGACTTGCCTCGAGTTGAACACATGGAAGTTCTACCAAGCCACGGTATCCGATTTCCGTGAAGTGCAACCAGTGGTCATCACCAAGGATGATATCACCGAGAAGCACACTCTGCAGTCGCCGCAGCCTAAATAAGCGATCACGGGAGAAGCTTATGGATACGCTGCGCGAAATGACTGATATGGACAGGATGGGAACGCTGGTGAAGAACCTTGAGCGCACCATCGACTCTATGCGAGAGCTTATGAAGAGCGGGATTGCCCCAAGCTCAGAACAGCTTAAGCAGATCTGGATGGCGCACGATGCCCTGGGCGAGGCCTACAACGAAGCTGAAAAGGTACGGAGGAAGGCATGAAGATGCTACAGGAAGCCTCGCTTGACGAGGCATTCAACACGCAGATGAAGAAGGTGCAGGATGCCGTTGACAAGCTCAACGGCATCATCGAGAAGATGCAGGCAGAGGGGTCAACGACCACGCTGACTCGCATCCAGCAGGCGCAGCTCCGCTTTGCCGCTGAGGACTTCAAGAAGCTGCTCGAGAAGGCCCAGTGATCGTCAGCGTCCCATATTCCCTTGAGCAGGAGCTGCTTGTTGAAGAGCACCTGCTGCGAGGCAAGAAGCTCTTCGTCGCGCCGAACGAACGCCTCCGTCTAATGGCTTGGGTTCAGCAGCATCACCCTGGTTACAAGATCGTGAATGCCGAGATGGACCTTGAGAACTCTCGGTGGAGCCTCGTTCTTGATTCTGTAACAGTTACAACTTGAGGTGTTCATTTGCCTCAAGATGAGGTATAATGAACACATCATGGAAAAGATCGTCATCCCTGTCGCAAAGCCTCGGAACCCGCTGGTAGCAGCGGTCAAGTTCCGTCGGGCTGGCTCGCACAAGACCAAGCGAGACGTGCTCCAGCGCGCTGAGCGCCGTGCGGCTCGTCACCACGAATGAAATCAACTTCGGACTACATCAAGGACGAGTGCATCGTCCTGCTGGACCGAATACTGACCGGTCAGACTCTCACCTTCTTCGGTGAGGACGGCAATGGGCAGTATGGTCGATCTACTTTCCCGGTGACTGCTCGGATCCGGGCGTTCGACTTTGACATCGACGTTTTCTCGGATGACCCTGATGAGGTTGAAGCCTACGTCGGGATCTTTCTGGACGGGTATGACTCGATGATTCACGGCTTCGCTATCACTGACGTCAACCTTCGCATCAACCTCAACCAAATCCTGGACGCGTGGGATACCGACCGAACCACCTTTGACTGGGCGGACGTGGCGATGCAGGGTCCGAACTACATCACACTTAAGGTCGACATCGGCAAGCTGCTGTCATGGTAACCATGTGGGAAGCCATCAAGCAGCTGCTCTTCTGCAAGCACGAATGGAGCTGGCTGCGCAACGTGCAGGACAGCAACCTTCGCACTGGTCACAAGCACCCGTCCTCAATCTACGTCTGCGTGAAGTGCGGCAAGTTTCGCACACTGGAGCACATGTGAAGATCTACCTGGTTGGAGGCGCAGTTCGCGACACCTACCTGAAGAAGCCGGTGAGCGACCAGGACTACGTCGTGGTGGGTAGCTCTCCGCAGGAAATGCTGGCGCAGGGCTACGAGCAAGTAGGTGCGTCCTTTCCTGTCTTTCTGCACCCAGTGACTGGCGAGGAGTACGCGCTGGCCCGCACTGAGCGCAAGGTCGGCGCTGGCTACCACGGCTTCGAGACGACGTACGACCCGACGGTCACGTTGACGGACGATCTGTCACGTCGCGACTTCACCATCAACGCGATGGCCATCGACATGGACACCGCTGACCTGATCGACCCGCACAGCGGCTTCAGGGACCTGAAGGCGAAGACGCTGCGCCACGTTGGTCCTGCCTTCCGTGAGGACCCGCTGCGCGTAGTTCGGATGGCCCGGTTCCTGGCCAAGCTGCGCGACGACGGCTTCACGGTTGCCGACGAGACGTTCTTCCTGGCGCAGCAGATGGTCCGCAACGGCGAGCTGAACGAGCTGCCATGGGAGCGCTTCGCTGCTGAGATCCGGAAGGTGCTGAGCACGTGCTCGCCTGAGGGCTGCTACACCTTCTTCGAGGTGCTGCACAACCTGCGCTGCAGCGAGTTCGTGACGTTCTTCGCTGGTCAGAACCTGGCGCACGCCGCCAAGGTCGCCAAGATCGTGCGTGCCAACGTACGCGCTGAGCACGTTCAGGCGGCAGTCGTCGGTGCAGTCGGCTTCAACGAGAGCGAGCGCGCTGAGCATGTCGGTGGCTCGGTTGCCCGTGACGTACGCCTGTTGCTGGACAAGATGCTGACGACACCGCCCAGCTCGGAGGCGATGTTTGACCTGCTGAAGTGCAGCGGAGCGTGGAACACGTCTGAGACCTACGAGCTGCTGGTGACGGCGCTGCAGATGGAGGCCCTGCTGGGTCGCACGTACTCGTTCACGGCTGGTCGCCTGCTGGAGGCGAAACACCTGACAACGCCGATGGCAGCGATGGGTGCCGAGCTGGCCAAGCAGGGGTTCAAGGGAGCAGTCATCGGTGACGCCATCAAAGCGGCTCGGATGAAGGCGCTGGACACGCTCAACCTCAGTTTGTTCTAACACGGTTGAGCTCAACTGAGGTACAATAGCCTCATCACAACTGGAGAAGCAATGTCTCGTCAATCGAAGAATGCCCGCAACCTGGCCAAGGCTCGCCAAATCACGGCGATGCACAAGAATGGGGAGAAGGGTCCTGCCCGTACGGGTACCACCAAGAAGAAGAACGCGTGGTGGCAGGTCGGTACTGGCAGGCATTCTGACTTTGTCAAGGGCAAGAGCAAGCCGCGCCGCGGCGAAGATTCGGCCGAGGCATGATGACTGACAGCACACTAGCGCTCGTGCTGGGTGCTGTTGGGGTGCTCATCTGGGCAGTCGTCATGCTGCTGCCACCTCGAGACAAGGGCTGACATGCTACGAGAAATCTGCGACGTCTTCAAGGAGGCGTACCGCCGTGGGTGGATCACCACTCGTGACGGCAACGCCTCCTTCCGCCGGCCCGAACAGGACTGGTTCTACGTGACGCCGTCGGGCGTTCGCAAGAACGAGATGGTGCCGGACATGTGCATCA
>JACCDQ010207600.1_pt1 | contig 15131 bp, 10 predicted proteins | sample 7446031 | NCBI WGS metagenome assembly JACCDQ01 (sample SAMN15323442, study PRJNA562643) | freshwater metagenome | isolation source: river surface water | place: USA:Blue River Watershed | collected 2017-08-17
GGCAAACGGAAGGCCCGATCCGCATCGACCACGAACTCAGCCAGCGCCTGACCACCATCCAGGTGGCGGTCGAAGGCCGCGACCTCACCGGTTTTGTGCAGGACGCGCAGAAAGCCGTGGCCGCGCTTGGCCTGCCGCCCGAGGTGCAGGTGGTCTGGGGCGGCCAGTTCGAGAACCAGCAGCGCGCCGCCGCGAGGCTGGCCATCGTGATCCCGGCCGCCATGGGCCTGATCTTCCTGATCCTGAGCCTCACGTTTGGCTCACCCCGCCAGGCCGCCATCGTGTTCGTGAACATCCCGTTTGCGCTGGTCGGTGGCGTGGTGGCGCTGGCCGTCTCGGGGCAGTACCTGTCGGTACCGGCCTCGGTGGGCTTCATCGCGCTGTTGGGCATCGCGGTGCTCAACGGCGTGGTCATGGTCACGCACTTCAATGAACGGCTGGCCAACGGCGAAGACATCGCCACCGTGGTGCGCCTGGGCAGCGAACGCCGCCTGCGCCCGGTGCTGATGACCGCCATCATCACCGCGCTGGGCATGATTCCGCTGCTGTTTGCCAGCGGCCCCGGCTCCGAAATTCAGAAGCCGCTGGCCATCGTCGTCACCGGTGGCCTGGTCAGCGCCACGCTGCTGACCCTGCTGCTGCTGCCTTTGATCTTTGAACGCTGGAGCGAACGATGAACGCGACACCTTTCAGACAGACCCTGCTCGCCTGGGCCCTGCTGGCCCTCGGTGCACAAGCCCAAACCCTCGAAGCCTGGCTGCCCTCCACCGCCCAGGTGGCCCCGGTGCTGCAGGCCAGCCCATTGATTCTGGCGGCGCGCGCGCAGCAGGAAGCACAACTGCAACGCGCGCGCGGCGTCGAGGCGGGCAGCGCCGAATGGGCCGTGCGCGTCAACCAGCAGCAGCGACGCGTGCGCGACCCACAGGAACGCTTTGCCGAAACCACGCTGGCGCTGGAACGCCCGATCCGTCTGTGGGGCAAGGCAGGCATGGACGCACGCCTGGCCGAGCAGGACCGCGAAGTCGCCCGCATTGGCCTGGCCGATGCGCTGCACGAAGCCAGCCGCCAGTTGCTCACGCAATGGTTCAGCACGCTGCGCGCCCGGCTCGATGCCGACAGCGCCGAGCGCGAGCGCGAACTGGCGCGTGAGCTGCATCGCCAGGCGCAGGTCCGCCTGCGTCAGGGCGACATTTCGCCACTGGATGCGCGGCTGGCCGAAGCCGAACTGCAGCGCAGTGAGGCCGCCATCCGTCTGGCCCAGGCCGAACTGGCGCGCCACACTGCCCAGCTGCAGCGCCTGTACCCGGGTCTGCCTGCGCCGCACTGGCCAAAGGGCGACGCCACCCTGCCGCAGCCGCCCCGGCAGCCGATGGACACTGCCCTGCAGGACTTTCTGCAACACCACCACGAGCTCAACCTGCTGCGCGCCGAAGCGCGCCGCCAGCAGCAGCTGGCCGAGCGCATCGAGCGCGACCGCTGGCCCGACCCCAGCGTGGGCGTGTACACCGCACGCGAGCGAGCTGGCGCGGAGCAGCTGGCGGGCGTCTCGCTGGCCATGCCGCTGTCGGGCACCTGGCGCGAGAGCCAGGCCCGTGCGGCCCTGGCCGAAGCGCAGGCGCTGGCTCAACGGGTGCAACAGCTCGAACGCGAGCTGGGGGCCCAGTTCGAGGCCCGCTGGCTGCAACTGGCCCAGCAGGAACAGGCGCTGGTGGCGCTGCGCGCTGCCGCCGCAACCCAACGCCTGGCGGCAGACAAATCGCTCACCGCCTACACCCTGGGCGAGCACAGCATGACCGAGCTGATCCAGAACCGCCGCCTGGCCAACGAACAACAGCTGGCCAGCCAGCGCCTGCTGCTCGATAGCCTGCTGAGCCAGGCCACGATCGAGCTCGACGCGCATCGGCTCTGGGACCTGGACGACTGAGCCCGCCAGGGCAGCAGGGTTAGGCAGCGCACAACGGCCGTCGCCCTGGCTGCGGACACTGGCGGTTTCACCGTCAGGAGTCCGCCCGATGAAAGCCCGCCCCCTGCTGTTCCACGATGCCGCCCGCGACAAGATCCGCCGCGGGGCGGACGCACTGGCCGAAGCGGTGCAGGTGACCATGGGGCCGCGCGGGCGCACCGTGATCCTGGACCGCGAGTTCGGGCCGCCGCAAATCGTCAACTCTGGCGTGCTGGTGGCGCGGGCGGTGGAACTGGAAGACCCGTTCGAGAACATGGGCGCGCATTTGCTGCGCGAGGTGGCCGCACGCACCAGCGAAATGGCGGGCGATGGCACCACCACCGCCACCGTGCTGGCGGCGGGCATGATCCATGAAGGGCTGCGCTACCTGGCCGGTGGCATGAACCCGATGGACCTCAAGCGCGGCATCGAGCGCGCCATCGAAGCCGTCGTGGCCGAACTGCACCACATGGCCCAGCCCTGCGCCACCCGGCAGGACGTGGCGCATGTGGCCGCCATCTCGGCCAACAACGACACTTCGATCGGCGACCTGCTGGCCAGTGCGATCGACAAGGTGGGGCGCGAAGGTGCCATCTCGATCGAGGACGGCTCGGGCCTGGTCAGCGTGCTGGAGGTGGTCGAGGGCCTGCAGTTTGCCAACGGCTACCTCTCCTCGTATTTCGTGAACAACGCCGAGCGGCAAAGTGCCGTGCTCGAAGACGCGCTGGTGTTGCTCGTGGACGGGCGTCTGGCCTCGCTGGCCGAGCTGTTGCCCCTGCTGGAGCAGGTGGTGAAAGCCGCGCAACCCCTGCTGGTGATCGCCGAGGACATCGACAACGACACGCTGGCCGCCTTGGTCATCAACCATCTGCGCGGCTCGATCAAGGCCTGTGCCGTCAAGGCGCCGGGTTTCGGCAACCACCGCAAGGCCATGCTGCAGGACATGGCGGTGCTCACGGGCGCCCAGCTGGTGAGCGAGGAACTGGGCCGCAGCCTGGGCAAATTGCAGCTGACCGATCTGGGCCGGGCCAAGCGGGTCGAAGAAGGCATCGTGCCCGGGGGTGGCGTGGCCCTGCTGCGTGCGCGCCGCGTTCTGGACGCGCTGCAGGGCGAGAACCTGGACGAGACCTCGGGCATCCGGTTGGTGCAACGTGCGCTGGAAGAACCGCTGCGCCGCATCGTCGCCAACGCGGGCATCGAGCCCTCGGTGGTGGCTGAAAAGGTGGACGCGACCCGCGAACCCGCGTTCGGCTACAACGCCGCCAACCGCACCTACGGGGACCTGCTGCAAATGGGTGTGATGGACCCGGCGAAAGTCACACGTCTGGCGCTTCAGAATGCCGCATCGATCGCCGCCCTGGTGCTGACCACCGATTGCATGATCGCCTTGCCAGCCCCTGCCGCCCCGCTGGCAGGGTCACCGGCGATGCCCGACCTGCTGTGACTCAGGCAGACGCCGCCGTGATGCTGCGGCGCTCGCGCCAATGTGCCAGAACCAGCCAGGCTGTCGGCACCACGACGATCGCGATCGAGATGAGCTGCGCGATCCAGCCCTCGGCCAGGTCTTCGGTCAGCAGATGGACCGTGGCGTTGTCCACCAGCGGCAACACCCCGGCCTCGCTGAACTCATGGACCGCGTAGACCACCAGTTGTGCACCAAAGATCGCCATGAACCAGGCCGTCACGCGAAACAGGCGAGCCAGATTGACGCGGTGGCCGTAGCGCACCCACAGCAGGCTGATCCCCCCGGCCAGCAGCACACCGACCGCACCACCCCAGGCCATCAACCGTGCCTCGGTGTTGACCGCCAACGAAGCGATCATCGTGGCAGCCTCCATGCCCTCACGGCTGATCATGAAAATGGTGAACAGAAAAACCGACCACCAGGCCCGCTGTCCACGCAGTGTCGCAATCCGGGCCAGCCGGTGGCGAATGTCCTGACCCATGCCCTGCCCGGCATGCAGCATGTGCACCACGCACCAGACCACGGCAGCGGCAGCCAGCAGTGCCATGACCCCGGCCCAGGCCGCAGAGAGTTCGCCCACCTGCGCCATCAACACCCCCAGCACGGTGCAGAGCACCAGGGCAGTGAGTACCCCCCAGCGCACGGCACCGAGCAATTGCAGGTTCTGCGCCTTGCGCAGGTACATGCTGGCGATGGCGATCACCAAAAAGGCCTCGAGGCCTTCACGAAAACAGATCAGCAGAGCTTGGAACATGGCGATGGGACTGGGAGATCTTGATTTGCAAATGATAATCGTTCTCATCTGAAATCGCAAATCCCTTGCAACTGCACTCCCATGAGACAACACCTCCATCCGATGCCCTTCAGACCGGCGGTCCATGTCAAACCGCATGCCAACCCTTGCGCTTGTGGGCGGGCTGCTCATGCTGCAGTGCGGTGGCATCCAGCGCCTGCCGGTAGCGGCGCAAACGGGCCTGTGCCCGCCCCAGCAGACTGCCCGGGGGGTAACCATGGGGACCCAACTCGCCCCAGGGCAAGCCACTGAGCAGGACCATGCCTTCGGCCACCGACCGCGCGACATGGACATGAAACCGCTGCGCGGCCACCGCCTCGATCACCCGGGCATCGAGCATGAGGTGACGCTGGTTTCGCTCGGGAATCAATACCCCTTGTGTGCCATCGAGGCCCACGCGCTCACAGCTTCGGAAAAAACCTTCGATCTTTTCGTTGATGCCCCCCACAGGCAACAGGTCGCCCTGGGCATTGAGCGAGCCGGTCACGGCAATGCCTTGCGCCACCGGCACAGCGGCCAGCGAAGACAGCAGAGCATAGAGCTCTGCACATGACGCCGAATCGCCCTCGACGCCACCGTACTCCTGCTCAAACACCACACTGGCCTCCAGCGCCAGCGGCGCCAGATGGGCAAAGAGCGAGAGCAGATAGCTGTGCAGCACCAGCACCCCTTTGTCGTGAACCGGCCCGGAGAGCTCGACTTCGCGGTCGATGCTCAGCAAACCCTTGTCTCCGGCGTGGGTGCGTGCTGTCACGCGGATCGGGAAGCCAAAGCTGTAATCCCCAAGCATGACCACGCTCAGGCCATTGACGCTGGCCTCGATCCGGCCACTGAGCGGCACCACACGTTCCCCCTGCGCCAGTGCATCGAGCAGCCGATCCTCGGGCTCGCTGTGACGGTTCATCCGCGCCTGGCGGGCAGACAGCACATCCACGGCCTGCACTTCGCTGGCCTGACGCGCGCGCGCGCAGGCCGCGCTTTCCATCACCTGGCCTTCGATCGACGCAAACACCGCGCTCTGGCGAAACTGGTCCTGCGCCTGACGGTGGCTGTCCTCGATGAGCAAGGCGGTGGCCGCTGCAGAGAAATGTGGTAGCCCCCAACGGGCACAGGTGCGCGCCACAAACACCGCGGTGTCCCGCCAGGCCTGCGGCCCCGACACAAAACTGTCAGCCATGTCCACCTTGCAGCGGAATCGCCGGGCCAACTCCGGATCGAGCGCCTGCACGGCATCAAACTCCTCGGGCGACGCCACCAGCACCAGTTTGACTTCGGCACGCACCTCCTGCGGCGTCAAGGCCACAGCCGCCACCGGCGCATACAGCACGCCAGGCTCCTCGATCTGCAGGCGACCACTGCGCACAAAACGCCGCAGCCGCTCCCACACCGGCGGATCGGCCAGCACATCGCGCAGATGAAGCATCAAAAACCCGCCGTGCGCACGCAGCAGACTGCCCGCGCGAATCCGGGTGAAGTCGGTCACGAGCATGTCGCCGTCCGATTCGTATTCGATGCAGCCAAACAGCTGCCGGTAGCCCGGGTTGTCTTCTTGCACCACGGGGGCACCCCGCAGATCGTGGTTGTCCACCGCCACATTCACCCGCAGACCGGCCAGCAGGTCCTGCAGCGCCTCCAGCCTCTGGTCTTCATCTTCAGGCTGGGGCTGAAAGAACGCCACATGCTCCAGCAAGTCCGCCTGCAGGCCCTGAAGCCAGGTCTCCAGATGCAGCCGCTCTGACGGTTCAGGGTGCAGCGACTCCCTGATTTGCTGCCACTCCCGTTCAAGCAAGGGCCGTGCAAACTGGCGCTGCAAAGCCGCCAGCCCTTCGTTGCGCACATGTTCCAGCGCGCGCGTCTTTTCAAGAAATCGGGCGATTTCCTCGCGCAACAAGGCTTCGGCCTGATCGATGTCCGCACGCTGCTGCGGACTCAGAGCCATGGCCTTGCTGGTCGTCATCGGCTCGCCCGTCTCGTCATGGCATGTGAACACCAGGTGACCCTGCTCGCGCATCAGGCTGAAGTGCCGCGCCTGCGCAAAGGTGTTCAGTTCGGCATAGGCTCTGGACTCTTCGGTCTTGTAGGCCTGCTCCAGCCGCTCGCTTTCGGCCTTGACATCGGACTCGGCCAGCCGTCTGGGGATGTCGGTCTGCAGCCTGCGGGCCAGTTGCACCATGCGCTGGCGCAGTTGCCGACCTTCGCCCGCAGGCAAACGCAAGGCCAGCGGCCTCTCGGGTCGCTCTGCTGCATGCAGGTACAGCAGGTCTGGCGGCACCGGACAGCTGCTGGCATGGGGGTGCATGAGCTGACGCATGAGTGTGGTGCGCCCGGTCCCCACCTCCCCCACGACCAGGAGGTTGTAGCCCGGCAAAGCCATGCCCAGGCCAAAACGCGCCGCCGCCTCGGCACGCGCCTGACCAATCCAGGGCAAGGGCTCTTCGGCCAGTTCACGCGTGCTTGAAAAACCCAGGCATTGGGGGTCAACCCGCCGCGACAAATCCCTGGCGTCAAGGCGTCGGCAAGGCATGGCAAATCCGAAAGCAAGGCATGCCCCATTCTGGGCAAGGGCCTGGCACTTGCCGATACCGTCAACCGGGTATCAGGCTGCCGCAGTGGTGCGTGCCTGATCCAGCACCTGCATGACCAGCGGATGGTGACGCGAGCGGTGGCTGTAGATGGCGTGGATTTCTTCCTTGACCTGGGTCTGGCCAAGCAGGGTCAAACCCGGCATGAGCGAGAGGTCCTGAGCCCCCAGCGCGCTGACCGGAAAGACACCCAGGCCGCGTGCTGCAAACACCGACATGAGGGCACTGTCTTCGAATTCACCCACCACCTCAGGGCGCAGGTCATGGCTGTCGAGCCAGCGATCGAGTGCAGCCCGCACCGGCGAATGACGGGTGGGCAGCAGGATGGGCAGTTCGCCCAACACTTGAGGAAAGCGCGAACAGGTGGCGGCATTGACCCATTGGTTGGCGCCGTACCAGCACATGGGTGAGGACACCAGCAGCTGGCTGGAAACGCGCAGGTTCGGATTGGACGGCGCCCCTTGACCGGCCAGCACCAGGTCCAGGTGGTGCAGGGCCAGTTCGGCCATCAGGCTGTCGAATTCACCTTCGTGACACAGCAGGCGCAAGCCTTTGATCTGCAGCACCGGGTCCAGCAAGGTGTGCGCCGCCAGCTTGGACAGGCCATCCGACAGGCCAATCGACAGACGCGCCGAAGGCCCTGCCGCCGCATCGGCCACCTCGCTGGTCAGGCGCTGTCCAATCTGGAAGATTTCTTCGGCGCGCGCGTAGGCCACCTGACCCGCCTCGGTCAGGGTGAGCCCGCGTCCCTCGGGCTTGAGCAACTGGTGACCCAGCGATTTTTCGAGTTCGCGCACCTGGGCGCTGATGGTCTGGATGGCCATGTCCAGACGCTGCGCAGCCCGCGCCATGCCCCCCTCCTTGGCCACGACCCAGAAGTAGTAGAGATGGCGGTAGTTGAGTTGGTTCATGGTCAGCCCAGGGTCTGCCGATCGCGGATGCGGTGCACTTGCGCCACATCCAGCACCCAGACCAGACCATCGCCGATCTGCCCAGTGCCACAGCTGGCGATGATCGTATCCCGAATCGTCTCGACCATTTCGTCAGGACACAGAACGCAGACCATGTACTTTTCGGTGAAATCGGTCAGCTCGTCGCGCACGGTGCGCTTGTCCACCGCTGCAGGGGCGGTGAAGCCCTCGGCGCGGAACATGGTGACCCCCGGGAAATTGGGGATGGCCCGTAAGGCTTCACGCAAGCGGTCGCGGCGGCCGGGGCGGATGATGGCTCGGACTTCCTTCATTCTGAATACTCCTTCTCTCAGGCTTCCTGCGGCAAATCGTCAAACCAGCGGTACAGCGTGGGCACCACCACCAGCGTCAGCAAGGTCGACGAGATGAGCCCGCCGATGACCACAATCGCCAGCGGCCGCTGCACCTCGGAGCCCGGGCCATTGGCAAACAGGAAAGGCACCAGCCCCAGCAAGGCCACGGTGGCCGTCATCATGACCGGCCTGAAACGCTGGACACAGCCCTCCCGCACGGCCGCCGCCACCGACATGCCTTCTTCGCGCAGACGACGGATGCAGCTGACCAGCACCACCCCGTTGAGCACCGCAATGCCCCACAGAGCGATGAACCCCACCGAGGCCGGGACACTCACGTATTCCCCGGTCAGGAACAGACCGATGACGCCACCGATCGAGGCAAAGGGCAGCACCAGAATGATCAGCGAGGCCAGGCGCAAGGAGTTGAACAGCATGAACAGCAGGAAGAAGATCGCCGCGATCGTCAGGGGCACGATCACCATCAGCGTCTCCATGGCCCGCTGCATGTTTTCGAACTGACCACCCCAGGAGAGGAAATAGCCCTCGGGCAGGCGCAGCTCGCTGTCGACACGGCGCTGCACCTCCTGCACGAAACCACCGAGGTCACGGCCACTCACATTGGCACCGACCACGACCCGGCGTTGACCGGACTCTCGGCTGATGGTGGGCGGGCTGTCGACCAGCTCAATGCGCGCCACCGCCGACAGCGGCACCAGCGTCCCGTCGCTGCTGCGCAGGGTGCTGTTGCGAATGGCTTCGACCGAGTTGCGGTACTGCGCCGGGTAGCGCACCACAATGCCAAAGCGCCGCTGGCCCTCAAACAGCTGCCCGACCTCGTTGCCACCAAAGGCCGTCTCGATCAGGTCGTTCACGTCCGCCACATTGATACCGTAACGTGCGATCGCCTGGCGATCGATGTCGATGGTCAGTGTCTGCTGGCCCGACAGGCGCTCCACACGGATGTCGATGGCCCCCGGCACGGTGCGCACAATGCGGGCCAGCTCCTCGGACAGGCGCTTGAGTTCTTCCAGGTCATCACCGAAAAGCTTGATGGCCAGCTGCGAACGCACCCCGGTCACCATTTCATCGACACGCTGCGCGATCGGCTGGTTCATGATGACCTGCACACCGGGCAGGACCGCCAGCGCCTTGCGGATGTCTTCCTCGATCTCGGTCTGGCTGCGCCCCGCCTCGCGGTCGATCACCGCGATCGGATCGGATTCGTTCGGACCAGCCGGGTCGGCAGGCGATTCACCGCGGCCCAGCTTGGAGATCACCGAACGGACACCGGGCACCTGCGACACGATTTTCATGGCCTCGGTCTCGACCTGAAGCGACTCCTCCAGCGAAATACTGGGCACCCGCACGATCTGGGGCACGATCGAACCTTCCTTCATGGTCGGGATGAAGCTCTTGCCCAGCAGCGGGAACAAGGCCATCGAGCCCAGCAGCAAGGCCACCGCCACGATGATGGTTTTCTTCTCGGCAGCCAGCGCCACCCCCAGCAACCGGAGGTATTGGCGCTTGAGGAAAGCAATGGGCCGGGTGTCGTGGTCGTTGCCGCCACGCAGGATGTAGCTGCACAACACCGGTGACAGGAACAAGGACACCGCCAGCGACACCGCCAGCGCGATCGCAATCGTCAGTGCCAGCGGCGCGAACATCTTCCCCTCCATGCCCGAGAGCATCATCAGCGGCAGGAACACCAGGATGATGATGGAAATGCCGTAGACCGTCGGCTTGGCAATCTCGCTCGTGGCCTCCAGGATCAGGCGAAGCCGCGATTCACGCGAGGCGCCCGCCTGCCCGAGCTTGTGGAACACGTTTTCAACCACGACCACCGTGCCATCGACCATCAGGCCAATCGCAATCGCCAGGCCGCCCAGGGACATGAGGTTGGCCGACAGGCCCAGACGGTTCATCGCCATGAAGGTCACCAGCGGCGTGATCACGATGGTGGCCACCACGACCAGGCTGGAGCGCACATCGCCCAGGAAAAGGAACAGGATGATGACAATGAAGACAATGCCTTCGAGCAACACCTTGGTCACCATCCACAGCGCAGAGTCGACCAGCTCGGTGCGGTCATAAAAGGGCTCGATCTGCAAGCCGCCGGGCAGCAGGCCCTGCTGGTTGATCTCCTTGACCTTGGCCTTGACGCGACCGACCACCTCCTTGGCATTGCCCCCGCGCAGCATCATCACGATGCCCGCCACGGCTTCGGTATCGCCGTTCTTGACGATGGCGCCCTGACGCACACCGGCACCGATCTGTACCTGCGCCACATCGCGCACGAACACCGGTACCCCCTGCTCTTCCTTGAGGATGATGTTGCCGATGTCTTCTGCGCTGCGGATCAGGCCCACACCGCGGATCAGGTACTGCTCGGCCGCGGACCGCAGCACGCCACCACCGGCATTGGCGTTGTTGCGCTCGATGGCCTCCTGCACCTGACGCAGCGCCAGGCGGTAGTGGCGCAAGCGGTCGGGATTGACCTGCACCTGGAACTGGCGCTCGAGTCCGCCCATCGAGTTGATTTCCGCCACGCCCGGAATGGAACGCAGTATCGGTCGCACCACCCAGTCCTGGATCACACGCCGCTCCATCAGCTCTTCGGCTGTGAGCTGCCGCTTGCCATCATCCGGGTGGGTGAGCGTGTACTGGTACACCTCGCCCAGTCCGGTCGAGACCGGCCCCAGCACTGGCACCACACCGGCGGGCATGCGGGGCGTGACCTCGAGCAGGCGCTCCATCACCAGCTGCCGCGCAAAGTAGACATCGGTCTTGTCGGTGAAGACCAGCGTGATGAGGGACAGACCGGCGCGGTTGAGGGCGCGCATCTCGGTCAGGCCCGGCAGGCCGGTCATGGCGACTTCGAGCGGCACCGTGACAAAGCGCTCGACCTCTTCGGGCGAACGGCCGGGCACCTCGGTGGCCACCTGCACCTGCACATTGGTCACATCGGGAAAGGCGTCGACCGACAGGCGCATGGCCGCGCGCACACCGAAACCCACCAGCACCACCGCCACCACCAGCACCAGCAGGCGCTGGGTGAGGGCGGCACGGATCAGGGACTTGAGCATGGTCGGCTTCCTTACTGGAGTTCAGCGCGCTTGCGCTCGTTGTGGAGGTGGAAGGCACCCTGCACCACCACCGGGGTGCCCTCCGACAGTCCCTTGAGCACCGGACGCTGTTCGTTCTGGGCTGGCGCCAGCTCGACCTCCGTGTAGCGGTAGCTGCCATCGGCCAGGCGCACGTACACATGGTCACGCTCGTTTTCGCGGACCACGGCCTCCTGAGGCACCACCAGCTGCCGCACCGCCTCGCCACGGATGCGCATGGTCGCCAGCATCTGCGGCTTGAGGTCGCGCTGCGGGTTGTCCACCTGGGTGCGGATGGGCACTGTGCGGGTATCAGGTGAAACGGTATCGCCCACATAAACGATCTTGCCGGACAGCTGCCGCCCCACCAGCGCAGGCACCTCGATGTCCACCCGCTGCCCCACCTGCACCGTCCGCGCGGTCTGCTCGGGCAGAGCGCCAACCACCCAGACGTTGCCCAGATCCGCCACGGTGAACAGCGGGTCACCCGGTTGCGCCACCTGGCCGTTGCTGACCTTGCGCTCGATCACCACACCCGCCTGTGTGGACACCACAGCGGCATGCGGCTGCAGTGTGCCCTTCTCGCGCAGCAGGTCCAGCGCCGCTTGACCGATGCCCAGCAAGCTCAGCTGGTCGCCGCTGGCACGCTGCTCGGCGCGGGCCATGGCCAATTCCGACTCGCGGCGCTGCAGTTCGGCAGACCCGATCACATCGGCCTGAAACAGCTGGCGCGCCCGCTCCACGGCCCGCTCGGCCAGGGCGGCGTTCGAGTGGGCACGCAGGTAAGCGATCTGGGCCTGCGTGAGCTCGGGGCTGGCCACCCGGGCCAGCGTCTGTCCGGCAGACACCCGATCCCCCACCTCCACCAGCACTTCGGTCACACGGCCGGTGACGGACGCCCCGATGCGGGTCACCTGGCGCTCGTTGGCTTCGATGCGGCCCGGCACTTCCTGCAGGGCAACGATGTCGGCCTGCCGCGCTTCGGCGACCTGGAAACGCTCGGCCATGGCCGGTTCGATGCGGACCACCAGCGGATCTGCAGCGGGCTTTGACGCTTCTGTTTTGGGTGTTTCAGGCTTGGGGTTGCAAGCGGACAGAACCAGCGTCAGGGCGGCCAAGCCCATCGACCAACTGTGGCGCTTGCTGGAAGAGACCCATGCGGGGGTGTTCATGACTTTCATCGCTGATCCTGGGTAGAGAGGTCACTGACATAGCGACCGGAGAGCTGTTCAAGGCTGATGCGGGCGGTTTGGAGCTGGAAGCGGGCCTGCAGCAGGTCCGCGCGCACACCGCGCAGCACGCGTTGGGCATCGAGCACATCGAGGATGCCGCGCTCGCCAAAACGGTAGGCGGCCTCGGCCACGCGCAAGGCCGACTCGGCCTCGCGCAACACGCCCTGGCTCAGGGACTCGACACGCAAGCGCGCGATGTCGAGTGCCCGCCAGGCCAGCAGGATTTGCTGCTCCAGCTCTTTTTGACGCCCCTCCAGCTGAATGCGCGCACGCTCGACTTCGGCCTGCGCTTCAGCCATGGGGCCCGTGCGTTGATCGAGCAAAGGCACCTGGATACCCACACCCCAGGTGCTCAGCTTGACATCCGGCTCGCGGTTTTCGCTGTACCTCAGCTCCAGACCAGGCCAGCGACTGGCCTGCGCCGCACGCGCCTTGGCCAGCGCCCGATCCAGCTCATGACGCAGTGCGCTCAACTCGGGGTTATCGCGCTGCGCCTGCGTCTGCAATTGGGGCAAAGAGGGCAGGTCCCGGCCATCGCTGAAACTGGCCACGAGCTTCCAGCGTGCAGGCAGCTGTCCCGCCGCCAGACGGTTGAGTTCCAGCAAGGACTGGTCGGCCTGCAACGCCGCCGTCTGCTGACGCTCGCGCGCATGGACCACTTCGGCATCGGCCTTGATGATTTCGTACCGGGCCGCCTCACCCGACGCCACCCGCACCCGCACACGCTCGCGGACCTGCTCGAGCAGCACCAGCGCTTCGGCGGCCGACTGCGCTTCGGACTGGTAAAGCAAGGCCTCATAAGCGCGCTGACGAACTTGGGCCATCAAATCGTTGCGCGCAGCCGCCAGCTGCTGCTCACTGAAACGCTCACCGGAGCGGGCAGCATCGATGCGTGCGCCGCGTGCAAAAGGATTTTCAATGGGCTGAGCGACCGACCAGCCACGCACCTGCTGTTGGGCTGCGGTCAAGGGCTGCCAGCGTCCCTGGTGCCATTCCAACCGGGGGTTGGCCAGCGCAGCCGCGCTGGTCACGGCCGCACGGGCCCCCGCCAGGCTGCTGCGGGCAGCCCTCAGCGCGGGGTTGTGATCGAGCACGGTCTGGCTGATCTGCTCCACCGTCAAGGGCTGGGCCATGGCCTCACCAGCAGGACTGTGCTGCGATGCCGCTGGCGTCTGCGCCTGAAGACCAGTGCTGATCGTCCACCCTACCAGCGCCAGCATGACGCTGCGGCTGCTCAGGACTGTCCGGACCATATCGGACTCCTGTTGCTCTGTGATCTGTTCATGGGCTTGCGCTTCTCGTTGCGTTGAAGAAGCGAATTCTATGGATCAGCAAATTAAATAAAAACCAGAATCATATTGACTTTTACTTCGTTCTTAACGAAGTAAATCATGCATCCATACCCACTTTTCCCTTCGCGGTCTGACGGGGTGGTGCGGGCAGAACACCTCTCGGCCTCAGGGCCATTGGATTTCAGAACAATGCCGTGGCATGACCGTTTCTGCCCTGAATGTTCTGGGTGAGCCCTTGGCGCCCTGCTCCTACGATCCCTTGACGGGTTATTTTCGCGATGGCTGTTGCAACACCCGCGAGGATGACACGGGCTCACACGTGATCTGCGCACGGGTGACTGCCGAGTTTCTGGACTTCTCTCTTTCGCGCGGCAATGACCTGATCACACCCCGACCGGAATACCGGTTTGCAGGCCTCAAGCCCGGCGACCGCTGGTGCCTGTGTGCCTTGAGATGGAAGGAAGCCCTTCAGGCGGGTGTAGCCCCGCCGGTCGTGCTGGAGAGCACCCATGGGCGTGCACTGGACTTCGTGACGCTGGCGCAGCTCAAGGCCCACGCCTGGAGTCGATGAAGGGCTGCGCAGCAACCCTCCACCAGTCTGATCAGACCCGCTCGAGAATCAGGGCAATGCCTTGGCCCACACCGATGCACATGGTGCACAGCGCGTAGCGACCGCCCGTGGTGTGCAGGCGGTTGATGGCGGTGGTGGCCAGACGCGCACCCGAAGCCCCCAGTGGATGACCCAGGGCAATTGCGCCGCCCCAAGCATTCACGCGGGCGTCATCGTCCTTCAGGCCCAGCATGCGCAGCACGGCCAGGCCTTGCGCCGCAAAGGCTTCGTTGAGTTCGATCACATCGATCTGGTCCAGCGTCAGGCCCGTCTGGGCCAGCACTTTTTGGGTGGCCGGCGCCGGTCCGATGCCCATGATGCGCGGGGCCACGCCCGCCGTGGCCATGCCGACCACACGGGCTTTGGGGGTCAGGCCGTATTTGGCGACCTCGGCCTCACCGGCCAGCAGCAGCGCACAGGCGCCGTCGTTCACGCCCGAGGCGTTGCCTGCCGTCACGGTACCGTCAGGACGCACCACACCTTTGAGTTTGGCCAGGGCTTCCAGGCTGGTTTCGCGCGGGTGCTCATCGGTGTCCACGAGGATGGCGTCGCCCTTTTTCTGAGGGATGCTCACGCCCACGATCTCGCGGGCCAGATGCCCCGCCTTGATGGCGGCCACCGCGCGCAGCTGGCTGTTCATGGCCATCAGGTCCTGCGCTTCGCGCTCGATCTTGAAATCCTGGGCCACGTTTTCAGCGGTCTCCGGCATGGAGTCCACACCGTATTGGGCCTTCATCAGCTTGTTCACAAAGCGCCAGCCAATCGTGGTGTCGTAGACGGCGTTGGCACGGCTGAAGGCACTCTCGGCCTTGGGCATGACAAACGGCGCACGGCTCATGCTCTCCAC
>JACCDQ011246123.1_pt1 | contig 15131 bp, 12 predicted proteins | sample 7446031 | NCBI WGS metagenome assembly JACCDQ01 (sample SAMN15323442, study PRJNA562643) | freshwater metagenome | isolation source: river surface water | place: USA:Blue River Watershed | collected 2017-08-17
CCTCGATCACGTTCTGCGCCAGGATCTGTGCGTCGAACATGTCGAGGTGCCACATCAGTGCCGCGCCCGTCAGCAGCAGCGAGAAGGCGATCGGCACGCCCAGCGCCATCGCGCCGAGGAGCGCTCCAAGGAAAATCGCTATCGTCATCTGTCTCTCCTAATTCCTAGCCAGCGCGCTTCAGTTGTGCGGCTCGCCGTGAGGCATGTCGTCGGATTCGGTCACGCCGATCAGGTCCTGCTCGGCCAGCTGCCCGGTCGCGAGCTTGAACAGCTCGTTGACCAGTACCAGTGCGGCCAGCACCGAGAACAGCACGCCCGAGGCGAAGAACCAGCCCATCGAGGCTTCCATCACCGGACTTGTCGTCTCCAGGTTGATCTGCAGCTGCACCCACGACCCCTGGAACATCAGCCAGCACATGAACAGCATCAGCACGTGCGCCACGACGAAGCAGACCTTTTTGCCCGTCACGCCCAGGCGCGCCACCAGGGTGTCGGTCCCCAGGTGTGCGTGATCGCGCAGTCCGACGAACGCGCCCAGGAAGGTCATCCACACGAACAGCCAGCGCGACAGTTCCTCCGACACCGTCAGTCCCGAATTGAAGCCGTAGCGCAGCACCACGTTCGTGAAAACCAGTACCACCATCAGCGCCAGCGCCACCACCATCAGCAGCGACAGCAGGCGCGCGATCTGATCAATCAGCTTTTGAAGCATGGAAATCTCCTTTGGTCGAAGATTGTACGAACCAGTTAGTAATTATTGGATACGTGAAAACCCTAGGCCGCTGCCTGGGGCAGTCGTGTCTCAGCGGCGCAGGTAGCGCCAGACCATCTCGATCACGTTGTCGCGGCGCTGCGCCTGGTATTCGGGCGAGGCGGTGTCGAGCTTGAACACCAGGCCGAAGGTGTGGCGATTCGAGACGTTGAAGAAGGTCAGCGCCGCGATCGAGGCGTGGATGTCGACCGGGTCCAGGCCGGGGCGGAACACGCCGCTTTCGACGCCGCGCTGGTAGAGGTCGCGGATCGCGGCGATCGCCGGCACGTTGAGGTCCTGGATGAACTGGCTCTTGCGCATGAACTCGCCGCGGTGGATGTTCTCCGACATCACGATCCGGATGTAGCTCTCGTGGCGCAGGTGGCGCTCGAAGCTGTGCGCGACCAGCCGGCGCAGCGCGGCCTCGGGCTCCAGGTCCTCCAGGTGCAGGTTGGCTTCCTCCTGGCGCATCTTGCGGTAGGATTCCTCCAGCACCGCGAGGTAGAGTCCTTCCTTGCTGCCGAAGTAGTAGTAGATCATGCGCTTGCTGGTCTGGGTCGCGGCGGCGATCTCGTCGATGCGCGCGCCGGCCAGGCCTTTCTCGCCGAATTCGGCTTCGGCCACCGCCAGGATGTCGGCACGGGTGCGCTCGGGATCGTTGGTGCGCGTCGTTTCGCGCGATGGCGACCGCAGCGGGCGTGCCTCGGATTGAGATTTTGTATGTACCAGTTCGTTCACAAGCGAAAGTCTAAAGAGGACTGCCGTCGTGAAACATCGGGGAAACCCTGATGGCTGACGCGTGGCGAAATTGCGTCGGTCAAGTTTTAGCTAATTAATGGCTGATTTGGCAAATTTATCAGCTTAAAATTACCAGAAAAAAATAACAAAATAAATCAGGGTCGTCAAATCACTGCTTCATTACCCACTAACCCTGTGGGGTATTTTCATGTCAATTATGAAATCTATTGCCCTCAAGCTGTCGTTGACCGCAATCGCCAGTGTCGTGCTGGTGCTGCTGCTGGCCGTTGGGCTGGTCAGCCGGCTGATCTGGTCCAACACCGAAGCCGATGCCAAGCGCTATGTCGACCAGGTGGCCCAGGAGTTCCACGTCCTGCTCGGCGCCTTCGCCGATACCGCGCGTGCCCAGGCCGAGCACGACTTCCACATCTTCAAGGGCCGCTTCGGCGGCGCGTTCGCGCTCGACTACCGCCGCGAGGCGGAGAAGTCGGTGCCGGTACTGCGCTACGAGGGCCGCATCCTCAACGGCGCCTTCGAGCAGCTCGACGCCTTCACCGAGGACACCCAAGGCAGTGTCGCGACCGTGTTCGCGGCGACCGAGGATGGCAACTACCTGCGCATCGCGACCTCGCTGCGCAACCAGAAGGGCGAGCGCGCCTTCGGCACCCTGCTCGACCCCAAGCATCCGGCCTTCGCGCTGATGGGGCAGGGCAAGACCTATGTCGGGCGCGCCAGCCTGTTCGGGCGCGAGTACATGACGGTCTACGAGCCGATCCGCCAGAACGAGCGCACGATCGGCATCCTGTTCATCGGCGCCGAGATCGGGCCCTTGCTCGACCGCATCGGCGGCATGATGGCCGAGCGCAAGCTGTTCGAGTCGGGTGCGGTCTATGCCGTCAACACCAGCGCCACGCCGAACCGCGGCAAGCTGCTCGGCGTTCGCGGGCAGACCCAGCTCGACCTGGGCCAGGCCGACGCGCCGGCCAAGGCCTGGCTGGCGCAGGTCGAGGGTGCCGCGCCCGGCACCGATGTCGGTACGGCCTGGAGTCCGGTGGTCAAGCGCGAGCGCCATGTCGCGGTGCGTCACTATGCCCCGTGGGGCCTGACGCTGATCGCCGAGGCCGATCCGGGCGAGCTGACCGCCGAGGGCCGTGCCATCCTGGTGCGGCTGTGGGTCGCGCTCGCGGGCGCGGTGCTCGTGATGGGCTGCATGCTGGTCTGGGCTTCCCGGCGCATCGTCGGCACGCCGGTGGCAACGCTCAAGTCCGAGCTCGGGCGCCTGTCCACCGGCGACCTGACGCATCCGATCGTGGCGCGCTCGCAGGACGAGCTCGGCGAGCTGGCATCGAGCATCGAGGGCTTTCGCCAGCAGCTCGTGCGCAGCCTGGGCATCGTGCGCACGGCCGCCGACAGCGTGTCGTCGGCCTCGGCGCAGATCGCCAGCGGCAACCGCGACCTCAGCGGGCGCACCGAGAGCCAGGCCAGTGCCCTGGAGCAGTCGGCCGCCAGCATGGAAGAGTTGGGCTCGACGGTCAGGCACAATGCCGACAGTTCCCAGCAGGCCTGCGAGCTCGCCAGCCACGCCAGCGTGGTCGCGGTGCGCGGCGGCGAGGCGGTCGGGCAAGTGGTGCAGACCATGAGCGACATCAACCAGAGCAGCCAGCGCATCGCCGACATCATCACGGTCATCGACGGCATCGCGTTCCAGACCAACATCCTGGCGCTCAACGCCGCGGTCGAGGCCGCGCGCGCGGGCGAGCAGGGCCGCGGCTTTGCCGTGGTCGCCGGCGAGGTCCGCAGCCTGGCCCAGCGCAGCGCGGTGGCGGCCAAGGAGATCAAGGACCTGATCTCCGGCAGTGTCCAGCGGGTGCGCGAGGGTGCGCAGCAGGTCGACCAGGCCGGCCGCACGATGGAGGATGTGGTGTCATCGATCCAGCAGGTCAGCCACATCATGACCGAGATCAGCGCGGCGAGCCGCGAGCAAAGCGACGGCGTGACGCAGATCGGCAGTGTGGTGTCCCAGCTTGATCACGCCACGCAGCAGAACGCCAGCCTGGTCGAGGAAATGGCCGCGGCCGCCGCGAGCCTGCGCGAGCAGGCCGATCAGCTGGTGGTCGCCGTCTCGGCATTCCGTCTCTAATACCCATCCATTCCTATCGAAGAGACTCGGCGATGAACAATACTGGCATGCCTGTGCGCCCCGGATTGCTCCTGTTGCTGCTGCCGCTCGCCCTGGGCCTGGAGGCTGCTGCGCATGCGCAGACCCTGGACGAGGTCAAGCGCAGCGGCGCGCTGAAAGTCTGCATCTGGCCCGACTATTTCGGCATCAGCTACCGCAGCCCGCGCACCGGCGCGCTGCAGGGCCTGGACATCGACCTCTCGCACGAGTTCGCGCGCGAGCTGTCGGCGCGGGTCGAGTATGTCGAGACCGACTTCAGCCGCCTGCTCGACGACTTGCAGGCCCGCAAGTGCCAGGTGGCCATGATGGCCGTCGGGGTCACGCCCGCGCGCGCGGCGCGCATCGATTTCTCGGCGCCCTACCTGCGCAGCGACGTCTACGCGATCGCCACCCGTTCCAGCCGTGCGGTCCAGAACTGGGACGACATCGACCAGCCCGGTCGCGTGGTCGTGGTCCAGAAGGGCACCTACATGGAGCCGCTGATGCAGAAGACCCTGCGCCACGCCACGCTGCGCGCGGTCGAGCGGCCGCAGGAGCGCGAGCACGAGGTCGAGTCGGGTCGTGCCGATGTCTTCATCACCGACTACCCCTACAGCCGGCGCATGCTGATGAACACCGACTGGGCCCGGCTGATCGCCCCGTCGCGCACCATCCAGCTGACCAACTATGCCTATGCCGTGCCCCGGGGCGATGCGGCCTGGTTGCAGCGCATCAACGAGTTCGTGGCCCAGATCAAGCGCGACGGCCGGCTGAGCCAGGCCGCCAGCCGGCATGGCCTGCTGCCGATAGTTGCGCGGGACTGAGGAGGGGCCTTGGAGGCGCCGCGACTCGATTTCAAGCTGGAGCCGAAACGGTTCCGCCTGCTGTTCCGGTTGCTGGCGGCGCTGGCGCTGCTGCTGATCTGGCTGGTCTACCTGGGGAGCGAATACTTCATCCGCCACAACCTGGAGCAGGGCCTGGAGCAGCGCGTGCAGCGCGACGCGCTGCTGCTGGAGGACCACGGTTCGCGCGCGCTCGACACCGTGGTGTCGCGCCTGAAGGCCGTCGCCACCTTCAGCGGCCCCACGGTGCTGCGCGCCGGCGGCCTGTCATCGGGGATGCTGCGCGACCTGATCCTGGACAACCCCGTGCTGCGCAGCCTGTCGCTGCTCGACCCGCAGGGACGGGTGATCGCGAGCTCGGAGCCGGGCAACCTGGGTGTGCGGCTGCCGGCCAGCCTGCTGCCCGACCTCGGACGGCGGCATGCCGACCGTGAGGTGTCGTTCGGTCGCGTCCTGCCGCACCGCGACCTCGGCGATCTCGTCCGCCAGGAGCCTGCCCCCGGCCTGTCGCTGTGGCTCGCGAGCACGACGGTCAGCGAGGCCGGGCGGCAGTTTCGCTGGGTCGCCGTCATCAACACCGACTACTTCCTGAACTTCTGGTCGCGCTACGACCCGCAGCAGCACGACCAGCTCGGCCTCTACGACTATGAGGGTCGGCTGCTGTTCGCCCAGTCCCGTGCCGAGCTCCAGCCGCAGGAGGCCGACACGCTGAGCCGGCTGCTGGGCCAGCAGCTGCGCGCGCGCGACCTCGGCTGGTTCCTGTTCGGCCCGCAGCAGCGCTGGTTGCTGGCCTACCGCGGCAGCACGGCCCATCCGGTGGCGCTGGCCATCGTGGCCGATCGCGACCGGCTCGGCCAGCAGGACACCGACCGGACCGAGCGCCTGCTGCTGGCGCTGCTGTCGACCCTGCTGGTGCTGGTGCTCAGCATCTGGCTGTACCGCTGGTACCTGCGCTACGAGGCCTCGGTCGCCGAGCTGGCCAACCAGGCCCGCGCCATAGGCGCACATGTGATGGCGGCCGAATCCGATCCGGACGGGAAGATCCTGGTCATCAACCAGGCCCTGCTCGACAAGACCGGCTATCCCGAGGACGAGCTGATCGGCCAGAACCTGCGCTTGCTCGGCGCGGGGCTGCAGCCCGCGGAGTTCCATGACCAGATCTGCGCGACCGTGCGCTCGGGCCAGATCTGGAAGGGCCTGCTGCACAACCAGGGCAAGACCGGCGCATCGTTCTGGGTCAATGCGACGGTGGTGCCCTTCACCGATGCCTGGGGCCGGATCACGCGCATCGTCAGCCTGTACACCGACGTCAGCGACGCGATCGGCCTGGCCCAGCAACTGGCCGACGAGCGCCGCCTGCGCGCCGAGCTGGCGCGGCTCAACGAGAAGCTGACCACGCACGCCAACACCGATCCGCTGACCGGGCTCTACAACCGGCGCGGCTTCGATTCCTTCGCGCAGCAGGCGCTGCTGGCCTCGTGCCACTACGCGCGCCCGCTGTCGGCCCTGATGCTCGATCTGGACCATTTCAAGCAGATCAACGACGGCCACGGCCACGCGGTCGGCGACCTGGTGCTGCGCGACATGGCGCACCGCTGGAGCAGCCTGCTGCGCAGCTCCGATCTGCTGGCCCGCCTCGGCGGCGAGGAGTTCTGCGTGCTGCTGCCCAACACCCACCCGCACGGGGCACGCCAGGTGGCCGAGAAACTGCGCGCGGCCACCGAGTGCATGGCCATCGATGCCCGCGCGGTGGGCGGCCCGGCCGAGCTCGCGGTCACGGTCAGCATCGGCGTGGCGAGTTGCGAGCAGACACCGGGTCTGTCGCTGCCGCACCTGCTCGATCTCGCCGACCGCGCCCTTTACGACGCCAAGCACGGCGGCCGCAACCGCATCGTCAGCCGGTTGCTGATTCCCGCGACGTAGCCATAGCATTCTGTCTGTCCTTGCCGGCGGCAGGCGCTCGACACCTTCGCAGTTGTGGTCGAAGCGGGCTGCAAGGTCGTCAGCGCCAGATGTCGCTGTCGAGCAGGCAGCGATGCATGTTCATGGAACGGCCCCAGTCTCGAATCGCTGCCCGAAACGGGATGAATCAATAAGCATTTCCACAAGAAATTCGGGGTACGATACCTGCTGGCCATCTAGCACGAACGGCCCATTAACAGTTCGCGACACCTCACCCTCATTTCATAAAAACCGGGTGTTGCACTTTCAACTTGAATCCAGATCCATGAAATCGATCAACTTCAATACTCCCGACCTTTTCACCACCCTCCAGCAGTCGAGCGCAGCCGAGCTGGATCGACTGGAGTTTGGCGTCATCGGTTTCGACCTGAACGGAATCGTCAGAGTCTACAGCAATACCGAATCCAGATATGCAAATTTCGACCCGAAACGGGTGATCGATACCGACTTATTCAATTACGTCGCACCTTGCATGAACAACTATCTGGTGGCCCAGAGGTTTCATGACAACCAGGAGCAAGGGCTCCCACTGGATGAATGCCTGGACTACGTGCTCACTCTTCGCATGCGGCCGACCAAGGTGAAGCTTCGCCTGCTATCCAATCCGGCACATGAGCTGCGATATATTGCAATCCTCCGAAGCTTTTAAACAGGCAGCAACAGACATGCATATCGAAGACATGATGGAAGATGTCATTGATTTTGGCATGCCTTTCGAGGTCATGCATCTCGCCTCAGTGGGCTTGCTCCTGACACAATCGTCTGGCGACATTGAAATCATGAATGCCTTCGCCAGTCAATACCTGATGCCATTTTATGTCGATTGTGGAGAAGTAAATTTCTTCAAGATCCTGGAGTCATCGGCTCCAGAGCTGAAGAAGATGGTAGACGAATTCACGGCAGCAAGCGGACTGATTTGCGCAAACCATTGTATAAAAATTCCTGCCACAGGAAAAAACATCGCGACCCAATCGATTGGCATCACCATGGCCAAGCTGGGCTTGATTGCGGGCGCGCAGAAAATCCTGATCACGATAACGGATCAAACCCACACTCTGACCCAGGAGGAAAAAAGGTCTCTGCGCATCTTGCGCGACATAGTCAGAAAAAACTCCAATATCGAACTGGAGGATGAGGCCTATGACAGCCTGACCGCACTGGCGGATCGCGTCATCAGTCTACTCAAGGAAAATGAAGCTCACCGCAAACAGCTCGAGCAAGCAAGCGAAGCAAGAAGATCTTTCCTGAGGACCATGAGCCATGAAATCCGGACACCGCTGAATGCCCTGCTCGGCTGCGCCCAGATTCTGGAGCGTACTCCCCTGGTGAAGGAGCAGCACGAGATAGTGCGCGACATCAGCAAGTCCGGAAAACTGCTGCTCAACCAAATCAATGACATACTTGATTTTTCGAAAATCGAGGCCGGTCAGATGGAATTGGAGTGCAGGCCTTTTAGCCTGAAGCAAATGCTGTACGGACTGGAAAGTCTGATGGGCAGCATGGCCCGGAGCAAAGGCCTGGTATTGCATGTGGAAGGATTGCGGGATTTGCAGCACATGTTGATGGGCGACAGCGTACGCCTATCCCAGGTATTGATGAATTTAATCGGTAATTCCATCAAGTTCACCAAGCATGGAAGTGTCGTGCTCAGGGTCCAGCCTCAAACCATCCAGGAGCATCAAAAAATTCTGCTTTTCTCGGTGATCGACACCGGGATTGGCATTACTCCCGAGCAACAAGCCCATATCTTCGAGCCATTCAGGCAAAGCGACAGCAGCATTGCCCGCCGCTATGGAGGAACAGGGCTTGGGCTGTCAATTTGCAAGCACATGGTTGAGCTGATGAACGGCAGCATCGGGATTTCCAGCCAGCCGGGGCATGGCAGCACATTCTGGTTCACCATTCCCTATGTCCAGGGCGAGATCGACTCATCCGACCCGGAGGAAAAATCGACCGGAACGCCATCCATCACTCAATCGCTGAAGAACAAGCACATTCTGGTGGTGGATGACAATGAAATGAATCGCATCATGCTCCAGCGGATGCTGACCCAGGAGGGCGCGACCGTGTCCCTGGCAGAAAATGGCCTGAAGGCAGTTCAGGCGGTACAAGGCGACCCACACTCTTTCGATGTCGTGATGATGGATGTTCAAATGCCCATCATGGATGGCCTGACTGCCATTCAAACGATCCGAAAGAAATTGATGCTGAATAACTTGCCGATTTTGGCGTGTTCAGCCGGGGTCCATTCGCAAGACTATTTCAACGCCTTGGCATCTGGCGCGGCAGGGTTTGTTCGCAAGCCGATAGAACGAGAATCCATGCTGGAGGCGCTGGAATCCGTGCTCCGCATCACGGGCGCCCCCGACACAACCGAATCTTCGGAAGAAGTCCCTGCTGACGCCGGCAAAACAACCTGGCCCGTCATTGAGGGCATTGACTCACAGGCACTGCAACAGGAGTTGGATGACGATCTCGAATTCTTCATCACCATCCTGAACGGATTGCAGCAGGCGCTAAAGGAAGCACTGACGCATTTGCCGGAAGAAATAGATCAAGCCCATGACAAGGCGAATGCACGCCTGCACAAGCTGCGTGGCTCACTGGGATGTGTTTCGGCCACCCGACTGATCGATTCCTGTCTGCGGCTTGAATATTCGATCAAGACGGGTGCTGAATTCGGCATATACAAGAACTGGCACCACCTTGAAGTCGAGTTGGAGCTGATGATTGAGGAGTTGGAGCGGGGTTTGCCGGTGCGAACCACCGCACAGACGCTACAGTAAGCCCATGCCCGAGCCATTGCCCGATCAAGACCTTTCACCGCTCGCGCCGTTCCGCCGCCCGCTGTTCCGCATGCTCTGGTCGACCTGGCTGGTGGCCAACCTCTGCATGTGGATGAACGATGTCGCGGCGGCTTGGTTGATGACCTCGCTGACGAGCTCGCCGGTCTGGGTCGCGCTGGTGCAAAGTGCTGCCACGCTGCCGGTGTTCCTGCTCGGGCTGCCCAGCGGCGCGCTGGCCGACGGGCTGGACCGCAAGAAATACTTCCTGAGCACCCAGCTCTGGATCGCCGCGGTCGGCTGCCTGCTCAGCGCGGCGGTGTTCCTGGAGCTGGTTTCGCCGCCGCTGCTGCTGGCGCTGGTGTTCGCCAACGGCATCGGCCTGGCGATGCGCTGGCCGGTGTTCGCCGCCATCGTGCCCGAGCTGGTGCCGCGCCCGCAGCTGCCGGTGGCGCTGGCGCTCAACGGCGTGTCGATGAACGCCTCGCGCATCGGCGGGCCGCTGCTGGCCGGCGCCATCATCGCCGCGCTCGGCAGCGCCTGGGTGTTCGCGCTCAACGCGCTGCTGTCGCTGCTGGCCGCCTTCGTGATCTCGCGCTGGCAGCGCGAGCACAAGCCACATCCGCTCGGGCGCGAACCGCTGCTGACCGCGATGCGCGTCGGCCTGCAGTATGTTGGGCAATCGGCGCCGCTCAAGGGCGTGCTGCTGCGCATCTGCATCTTCTTCTTCCACTCGACCGGACTGACCGCGCTGCTGCCGCTGCTGGCGCGGCGCATCGAGGGCGGCGACGCCGGCACCTTCACGCTGCTGCTCGCCGCGATGGGCACCGGCGCGATCGCCGTCACCGGCCTGCTGCCCACGCTGCGCCGGCGCTACAGCCGCGACGGACTCGTGCTGCGCGGCGCACTGCTGCAGGCCACGGCGATGGGACTGATGGCCTGGACCCAGCAGCTCTGGATCGCGCTGCCCGCGATGCTGCTCGGCGGCGCGGCCTGGATCACGACCGCCAACACGCTGAGCGTGTCGATCCAGCTGCGGCTGCCTGACTGGGTGCGCGCACGCGGCATGGCGCTGTATCAGATGGCGATCATGGGCGCGAGCGCTGCCGGGGCGGCGCTGTGGGGCCAGGTCGCCGAACAGACCAGCCTGTCGGTCAGCGTCGGGCTCGGCGCCAGCACCGGTGCCTTCGCGATGTGGCTGGTCAACCGCTTGCGGCCCGACAGCGGCACGGCGGAGGACCTCACGCCCCGGCGCATCGTCCAGACGCCCGAGCACCCCGAGCCACCGGCACGGGGCCATGTGATGGTGACGGTGGAATACCGGGTGGCGCCGGAACGGGCGGCCGAATTCCGCCAGCTCATGCTCGGCGAGAGCCGCGCGGCGCGCCTGCGCCAGGGCGCGCTGTCGTGGGAACTGCTGCACGACCTCAACCAGCCGGAACGCTTCGTCGAAACCATCGTCGACAACTCGTGGACCGACCATCTGCGCCGCTTCGAGCGCGTCACCGCCGCCGACGCCGATCTGCACGCGCGCAAGCTGGCCTTCCACATCGGCGCCGAGCCACCCCGGGTCGCGCGCCACTTGATGGAATCGACCGTCAAGCCCGCCTGACCCGGAATCCGGGCCCCAGAGAAGGAATGAAGTCATGAAGATCGCCGTCATGGGCGCTGGCGCCGTGGGCAGCTACTACGGCGGCCTGCTGGCGCGCGCCGGCCACGAGGTCATGCTGGTCGGACGCACAGCGCATGTCGATGCCATCCGGCGCGACGGCCTGCGGCTGCAGACGGCCGGCTTCGACCAGACGCTGGCAACCGGGGCCAGCATCGACCCACGGGCCGTGGCGGGAGCCGACTGGGTGCTGGTCTGCGTCAAGGCCGGCGACACCGACGCCGCGGCCCGAGCGATCGCGCCTCACCTGCGCGACGGCGCCTGCGTGCTGAGCCTGCAGAACGGCATCGACAACGCCGAGCGGCTGCAGGCGCTGCTGCCGCGCCAGCGCGTGCAGCCGGTGCTGGTCTACGCCGCGGTCGAGCTGGCCGGCCCCGGCCATGTGCGGCATCACGGCCGCGGCGAGCTGGTGATCGGCGCCGGGCCCGACAGCGACGCCATGACAGCCCTCTTCAACGCTGCCGGCGTACCGGTCCAGGTCCTGCCCGATATTCGCGCCGCGCTTTGGTCCAAGCTGGTCGTCAACTGCGCCTACAACGCGCTGTCGGCGATCTCGCGCCTGCCCTATGGCCGCATGATCCAGGGCCCCGGCGTCGAGGCGACGATGCGCGAGGCCGTGGCCGAGTGCCTGGCGGTCGCGCGCGCCGATGGCATCGAGCTGCCTGCCGACAGCTGGGAGCGGGTGCGCGCGCTGGCCGATGCCATGCCGACCCAGCACTCGTCCACCGCGCAGGACCTCGCGCGCGGCCGCCGCAGCGAGGTCGACCAGCTCAACGGCCATGTCGTGCGCCGGGGCGAGGCGCTCGGCGTGCCAACGCCGGTCAACTGCGCGCTGCACGCGCTGGTGCGGCTGCTGGAAGATCCGCCGCCAGCAGGCTGACGCCTATTCCCGACCGAACTTATCGGGAATAGGCCACTCAAACGGGCAGGAGGATGCTCATGCCCACAACCAGACCCGCCGCCGTGGCCGGGATGTTCTACCCGGCCGATCCGGCTCGGCTCGCCGCCACCGTCGGCGACCTGCTGCAGCGCGCTGCCGCGACCCCGATAGCGGCATGCTTAGGCACCGGCACCGATCCGGCGCCCAAGGCGCTGATCGTGCCGCACGCCGGCTACGTCTATTCGGGTGCGACCGCTGCCAGCGCCTACGCCCTGCTCGCGCCGCAGCGCCAGCGCTTGCGCCGCGTCGTGCTGCTGGGTCCGGTGCACCGGGTACCGGTGCGCGGCCTGGCGCTGCCGCAGGCCGACGCCTTCGAGACGCCGCTAGGCCGGGTCCAGGTCGATGCCGACGCGGTCGCGGCATTGCGCGGCCTGCCCCAGGTCGTCGGCAGCCGGGCCGCGCACGCGCAGGAGCATTCGCTCGAAGTGCAGCTGCCCTGGCTGCAGATGGTGCTGGACGACTTCGAGCTGCTGCCGCTGGCGGTCGGCGACGCGAGCACAGCCGAGGTCGCCGAGGTGATCGACCGCCTGTGGGGCGGCCCCGAGACGCTGATCCTGGTCAGCTCGGACCTGTCGCATTTCCTCGACTACGAGAGCGCGCAGGCGATCGACGGCGCCACGGTGCGCCAGATGCTCGCGCTCGAGGGCGGCATCAGTCACCAGCAGGCCTGCGGCGCCACCCCGGTCAACGGACTGCTGCTGGCCGCACGCCGACATGGCCTGGCGGCCCGGCTGCTGGCGCAGTGCAACTCGGGCGACAGCGCGGGCGGCCGAGAGCGCGTGGTCGGCTACGCCTCGATCTCCTTTCACCAGGCGCTGCCGGCGGCAGCCGCGACTGGCACCGCATCCATCGACAGCCAGGAGACCGCGCATGTCAGCTGAGCAGCAAATGCTGCCGGCGCTGGCGCGCAGCGCTATCGAGCATGCGCTGGGCGCCAAGCCGGACAGCCATCGGCAAGCCCTGCCCCACCAAGGCGCGGTCATGGACGAGCAGGACTGGCTGCAAGCCCATGGCGCCAGCTTCGTGACGCTGACCCGGCAGGGACGCTTGCGCGGCTGCATCGGCACGCTGGAGGCACACCGTCCGCTGCGGCTCGACATCGAGTCCAACGCCGTCGCCGCCGCGCTGCGCGATCCGCGCTTCATGCCGCTGCGCCAGAGCGAGCTCGCCGGCATCCGGGTCGAGGTCTCGCTGCTGTCGGCGCCCGAGCCGATGGCGTTCGACGGCGAGGCCGATGCGCTCGCGCAGCTGCGCCCCGGCCTCGACGGCATCTTGCTCGAGTGCGGACCGAGCCGCTCCACCTTCCTGCCCCAGGTCTGGGACCAGCTGCCACAGCCGGCCGAATTCCTGTTCCAGCTCAAGCGCAAGGCCGGCCTGCCGGGCGATTTCTGGCATCCGGCGCTCAGCTTGCAGCGCTACACCGTGGCCAAGTTCAAGGAAAATGCATGAGCAGCGCACTCGCCTCCCACCCGGCTGAAACCGCCTACCCGGCACGCTGGTGGCACGCGCTCGACGACGGCCGGCTGCAATGCGACCTCTGCCCGCGCGACTGCAAGCTGCACGAGGGCCAGCGCGGCGCCTGCTTCGTGCGCCAGCGCAGCGGCGACGCGATGGTGCTGACGACCTGGGGCCGCAGCTCGGGCTTCTGCATCGACCCGATCGAGAAGAAGCCGCTGAACCATTTCCACCCTGGCAGCAGCGTGCTGTCCTTCGGCACGGCGGGCTGCAACCTCGCGTGCAGGTTCTGCCAGAACTGGGACATCAGCAGGTCGCGCGACATGGACCGCCTGATGGACCAGGCCAGCCCGCAGCAGATCGCATCCGCCGCGGCACGCCATGGCTGCCAGAGCGTGGCCTTCACCTACAACGACCCGGTCATCTTCGCCGAGTACGCGCTCGACGTCGCCGACGCCTGCCACGAGCTCGGCATCAAGACGGTCGCGGTCACGGCCGGCTATATCCACGCCGAGCCCAGGCGCGAGTTCTTCGCGAAGATGGATGCGGCCAACGTCGACCTCAAGGCCTACAGCGACGACTTCTACTTCAAGCTGACCGGATCGCGCCTGCAGCCGGTGCTCGACACCCTGGCCTACATCCGGCACGCGACCGACTGCTGGCTCGAGATCACCACGCTGCTGATCCCGGGTCACAACGACTCGAGCGCCGAGATCGAACGCTTAAGCCGCTGGGTCGCGACCGAGCTCGGTCCCGAGGTGCCGCTGCATTTCAGCGCCTTCCACCCCGACCACAGGATGGCCGATGTGCCAGCCACGCCGCTGACCAGCCTGGTGCGTGCGCGGCAGATCGCACTCGACCAGGGCTTGCAGCATGTCTACACCGGCAACGTCCACCATGCCGATGGCGACGCGACCGACTGCAGCGGCTGCGGCAGACGACTGATCGTTCGCGACTGGTACGCGATCCAGGACTATGCGCTCACGCCGCAAGGCTGCTGCCCGGATTGCGGCACTGCGCTGGCCGGACGCTATGGCAACAGCCCCGGACGGTTCGGGTGCCGCCGCATTCCGCTCGCACTGGCTTGACGGCGAGCGCCGCCATTCCAGGCGGGAATCCCTCCATCCCGGCAACGGCGGGACAATAGCGCCGTGACCACCCTGCCGCGCCGCATCGCCCACCTCGACATGGACGCCTTCTTCGCGTCGGTCGAGCTGCTGCGCTACCCGCAGCTCAAGGGCCTGCCGATGGTCATCGGAGGCGGACGGCGGCGCGCCGACGACGAGTTGCTCGCAACGCATGCCGGAATCGAGCTGTCGGAAATCCCGGTCGCGGAGTTCCCGCGCCTGAAGGACTACGCGGGCCGCGGGGTCATCACGACCGCGACCTACGCCGCGCGCCAGTTCGGCGTCGGCTCGGCGATGGGACTGATGAAGGCGGCAAGACTCTGTCCCGACGCCATCCTGCTGCCGGTCGATTTCGACGAGATCCGGCGCTGCTCGCAGGCTTTCAAGGCCGTGATCCGCGAGATCGCACCGAAAATCGAGGATCGTGGAGTCGACGAGGTCTACATCGACTTCACCGATGTCCCCGGCGGCCAGCGCGAGGGCGGTCGCGTGCTCGCGCGGCTGATCCAGAAATGCATCTTCGATGCCACCGGGCTGACCTGCTCGATCGGGGTCGCCCCCAACAAGCTGCTGGCCAAGATGGCCAGCGAATTCGAAAAGCCCAACGGCATCGCGATCGTCCGGCCCGATGACCTGCAGCGCCTGATCTGGCCGCTGCCCTGCCGCAAGATCAACGGCATCGGCCCCAAGATCGACGCCAGGCTGC
>JACCDQ011784971.1_pt1 | contig 15127 bp, 31 predicted proteins | sample 7446031 | NCBI WGS metagenome assembly JACCDQ01 (sample SAMN15323442, study PRJNA562643) | freshwater metagenome | isolation source: river surface water | place: USA:Blue River Watershed | collected 2017-08-17
GTGGGCCAGCCGCTGATAGTCGGTTTGCTTGCTCGTTTTCGTGGTCGCTGTGCAACGCCACGCCGCCGGGTTGCTAGTGAAGCGGCATCCCTTCTCTTGTTGGCATCCGGGACATGGATCACTGCTTTGTCGATGGGCGAACAGTACCACCGGAAAGCAAAAGGCCACTGGTCTCTACTTTCCATGTCAGCACCATGTCGCCATTGAAGGCAGAAAGTAGAAGCCGGTGGCCTCAGACTCTATTATCGCAGTGGTGCTGACACTTCGACAACATCTAGTCTGCACAGAGGTAAAGCGGTGTGGTTTACGCCACAAACCCCGGTCAGAAACCAACGAACCCCGGTGAATCTCCCTCTGTGAACCCCGGTCAAAAACCCACTGAACCCCGGCCAGACCCCGGTCAGGCCACAAACCCCCGAGACCTGTACCTGATCGGAGCCACAGACCCGTTGCTGTTGCTCATGCTGTCGGCCACCAGACAGGTGTAACGCCAGGCGTCGGCACCGTGGCTGTACTGGTCGTGCAGGGGTGAGCCTGCTTCCCCTGTCTTGTTGCTGATGTTGCGCCGGTAACGCTTCAGGCACTCAATCAGCCCAGCGGCCTTGGTTTTGTCGAAGAACACCCGTGGGAACACCAGCCGTGCAGCCCGTATGCCGTCCTCAATGTGCATGTTGGGGATGGCCTCCACCGTACACCCCAAGGCTTCCATGATTTCTTGGGCGCTTTTCCCCGTCTTGAAGTCCTTGGAGAACCCGTCGTGCGGCAGGTAGAAAACACCCCAGTTCAACGGCATGGCCTTCAGTTGGGCCACATAGTCGGCCAGGGTGCGGTGAGAGTCCTCGATGTAGCCCACGATCCGCAGTTCAGAGCCTGCACGTTGCACCAACACGATGGAGGTTTTGTCGTTCCATCCAAGATCAAAAACCGCATGAGTCTTGAGCAGGGGATCGGCAGGCACTTCACGGATGCGACCTTCACTCTCGGCCTTGCTCACCTCGTCGAAGTAGATCGCCCCTTCCACCGCAGGCTTGCACTTGCCTTCCCAAATCCAGTTGTAGACCTCGGGCTTGAGCGTGGATTGGGCGTGTTGGCGCTCCATCTCCAGCGTGTTGGGGAACCACGGGTTGTCCGACCAATTCATGTCCACCACCACACAGTCGGGCGGCTGATTCAACACAAACCGCTCATGCGTAGGGTCGCTCTCCAGCTCTGGGTTGTAGGTGATCCATATCTCCGAACCCTCCTTGCGAATGGTTGGGATCAGGACAGACCACGAACGGTCAGAGATGGTCTGGGCTTCCTCGCACCAAACCACGTCCACACCCTCAAACGACTTGATGCTGTCCACCGTCAGGTCGGACAGGCCAGCAAAGAAGAACTCTGTGCCGTTCTTGCCCCTGATAGTGGTCTGAAGCACCTCGTAGAAGTTCTGAAGCCCCAGACGGTTGATCTGGTCTTTCAGCAACTGGTGAACGGACTGCTGAATGGACTTCTGCACCTCTCGGGTACACAGGAACCGGGTGGGCTTGGTGGTGCCGATGATGAGCATGGCAATCGCCACGCCCCATGACTTACCAGAACCCCGCCCACCCTTGATGACCTTGTACCGCTTGGGCTGAAACAGAACGTCCAGCTTCTGTGCCAGTTCAACTTCCACTTGGAGCCTTGAAGCTGATGGTGAAGTTGTGCTGGAGTGGGCTGTCCGGGTCGCCAATCACTTGGACTGGCATCACCTTGCCCACCAATCCCAGAAACGCTGCTTTGGTCTTGGGATCATGGGCGCAATCCAGCAGGTAGTCCACACCGCCTGCCTCGTCTAAGGCTTGGGCGATCATTTCGCGGATGAGTCCGGTGTTCTTGTTGGGGATGCCCTTGGGTCTGCCTGGGCCTGCGCCCATCGCGGCTGCGCCGGAAAGGTTCTTCGTGGATTTTTTAACCGTCATAACGAGTCCTTACGGGTGTTCGTTCTTCTTATTGTCGAAAGTAGTAAAGCAGGGCAAATCCGTCCTCACGATCTTCACATCGAAGATGGACCTGATCCCTATCAGGCAAGGTGCAGTCTCGCCATGCCATTGGCCCGGCGGGATGTAGACCGACCGCCCAGATGAATCCACATGCCGGTTCAGCAAACCCACAAACACCAGGTTGTGCAATGCAGAACGAACCTGCCCATCCTGTAGGCCGGTGGCCTTGATGACCTCCCGGCGGTACTTGTTACCGTCCTCGACGGCTGACATAACCAGCCGCATGGTGGACGGCTTGTTGAGTTGTAGCGGCTTGCCTTTGCGAAGGGTCATTTGCCATCGTCCTCCATTGCCGCAATCACGCGCTCCAATGGCGTTGGCTCTGGCGGGTCGAGGCGGTCGGCGACCAGGGTCGCGTAACCCGCAATGTCCACCCAGTTGTCCACGTAGCGTGGATCACCATTCAGGATTCGCGCAATCTTGTGCTGGATCATCTCAAGCGCCTCAGTCATGTCTGGATTCAACTCATTCCAGCGCTTTGAGCGGTGCATTTGGCCCTTGAGCCTTTGGCACAAATCGGCATGGCCTTGGAATGAGCCGTAACGGGCACCTCGTTCGTTCAGGGTATCGGCTAGGTTCACTGTCAGTTTCCTTTCAGGTTGCGGGTCATTTCTCGGTACTGCCGGGCCAACTCAATCAGCCCTTCCTTGGTGTAGTGCCGGGTGGTCTGGTCACGTTCCAGGCGCTCCACCTCTTTCAGTCCAACCCGTTCGATCAAACCTTGGCGGTAAGCAACGTGGTTCCCGGCCAGATGGTTGTTGCAGTGTTTGCACTGACCATGCACGTTGGTTTCCACAAACCGCATGTGCGGCGCAGACCCGACTGATCGGTAGTGCCCAGCGTCAAAGCTGTTGGGTTCACTTCCCAAAGGTTTGCCACAGGAAATGCAGGGTTTGCCTGCGTCCCTTGCCCGTATGAAGGCGTTGAAGGCCATTTGCGCCTTCTTGACCAGTTGGGGCTTGGTCTGGAGGGCTTGCAGATTCTGGCGCGTTTCCTTGCGTTCCTGAGCCTCTTGCTTGGCCTGCTTCTTGTCTGCCACGCTGCGGGCGTGTTGCAGGGCGCAGGTGGGGCCGCAAACCCGTTGCAATGGGCGGGTGGGGGTGAAAGGGGTCTTGCAGACTTTGCAGGGGCGCATGCGGTTCAGCATTTCTCAGCCACCAAAATGACAACTGAAACGCTGGTTCCCGAGAACTCACCATCAAATGGGCCATGCCATTCCTTGGTGAAGCCGGGCAGCAGGTTTTCACGGGTCTTCGCGCCATTGGGCAGGATGGCAACCAGTCGTCCTTTGTCGCGCAGCATCCCGGCTGCGTGTTCGACGTGGGCGTGCCAGCGGCCCTCGCTGAACGGCGGGTTCATCACCACGCGGTTGAACGAACCGGCCTGCCAGTGCAGGAAGTCAGCGCACTCGACCATGTGCCCCTTGGCCTCCAGCACCTTGCAGTGCAGCTCGCTTATCTCCACGCAAGTGGTGCACTCCTTCGGCAGCAGATCAGCCAGCCCGCCCAGTCCTGCACTCGGCTCCAGCACCGTATGGTGCGGCTCGATGCCTGCCAGCTCCACCAAGCGTTCGGCCAACCCGCGAGGGGTCGGGTAGAACTGGTGGCTGCGGTGATCTGGGATGCAGCCCGACACCACAATTTCGTCCAGCACCTCGCCTGGCTCGTAGTCGAACTGCCAGTAGCCGCCCGGCTGCTTCACGCCACCGATGGCCTCCAACACACGTTCGGCTTCATGCAAGGCGTCTTTGCTGGCCGTGTACTTGAAATTGCGGGTTTTCGGAATGGTGCGCAGCCCGTTGTCGCGCCAGTCGCGGCGCTCGCTCTGCGGCACCGTCTTGGTGGCTTCCGACATGGTGGCCAGCGCCTCCACAACACGGAACGGCAACGGCCGCTTGATCAGGTCGAACTCGCGCACCCGGCGCTTCGGTCGTTCGCGGAACTGCGCCGGGATTGCCAGCGGGTACAGGCTCGCCAGAATCTGGTTCAGGCGCCACGCCATGTCCGGGTGGACTTCCAAGTGCGCCGTGCCCTTCTTGTACAGCCGGATGCGCAGGGCCCCGCCGTCCACGTCCACCCATTCACCCCAACAGCCCTTCAGGCGGTTGATCAGTGGCTCGGTGCTGTTGTGCTTCGGCTCGTCGCGGCCCATGAACTTGGCGATCACGGCGCGCAGGTCATTGATCAGGCCGGATCGGCTGTAGTCGGCGCTGCCCCAGTCGTTCAGCACCCGCGCCACGATCATGCGCTTGCCGAAGCCCTGGGGCTGATTGGTGACGTGTTCCCCGGACAGGCCGCGAAACATGCCATCCACCCGTTCCGCAAAGAACTTGGCGCGCATGCCGATCAGGTCGGCCAGCGTATCGCGCACGGCTTCCTCGGTGAAGTCCGGCGTCTGGTGCTCGCGGATGGACTTGTGCCACTCGTCGCGGCGCTTCTGCGGCATCAGGTCCAGCACGTCGGTAAGCGCGAGTGCCTTGCTCCAGTACGAGGCATTCAGCGCAGCGACTGCGCCTTCCAGCTTGAACAGGCGCTCCACGCTGGGCGCGGCCCAACGGCTGTTCGTGTCGGCGTTGCCCTCCAGGAAGTAGGACATGGCCGACGCCATCTCGCCGGTCACAACGCTGGCGATCTGCTCAATTCGGCTTCGTACAGCGTCGTACTGCGCCACCATGGCAGAGATGGCGTCTGTACTCACCGGAGCGAAAAACTCAGCGCCACTTTCAACCGGATCAAGAATTTCAAAATCAAGGCTCACGCGTAAACCTCCCCGGTCTCTTGGTCAACCTCATCCCAGCGGAACGCCACGCCCCGCTCTGCGCCGAAGGCCGCCATCAACTCCTGCAGCTCGCTCATTTCTGCCTTGGTCATCTTTGATGTGGGTTTGCCCAGCACCACAAAGCCGCCGTCAATCCCAGGCACAACGTCCTGCTTGCTCAATGCCGCCGTAAAAACATGCTTCCAGCTGTCAGGCGAGAGCTTGCGGCCGTACCACTCCACCTGTTCGCTGATGTCGGTCAACATGGCCCAGAGCCTGGCGTTCTGCTCCAGGCTGCGGGTTTCCTTTTCGATGCGAACCTGCATCCGGTGGCCCGCCATCAGCATGGCTTTGAGCCATGGCCAGCCGGTTTGCATCAGCTCCTTGTGTGCTTGTTGTGGGTTCCAGCATCGAACCGTTATGCGCTCGGTCATCTGCTTCTCCAAAACGTCTCGCGTGCCTGCACGCTTTCTGATCTGGCCTGCTCCCAGTCAGCACAGAAGCAACCGGCCATGGGCAGCCTGCCTTCGTGCTTGGTGCAATAGCCGTGGCCCAGCTTGGCTAGGTAGCGGTTGCGCTGGGCCAATCCGCGCAGGTCAAAGTGGATGCAGTCGCGGCAGTTCAAAAGTACGCCTCCTTGATGTCGCGGATAAACCGACCTGCAAATCCAAGGGCACCTGTCTCGCGGTCTGAGTCTGTAAAGCAGTCTTTCCCGGTGATGCGAAAAACCGCAAACCCGTGCTTACGTATCTCGGCCTCTCTTGCGCGGTCGCGCTCAACGTCTTGGTGGTAGGCCGCACCATCACACTCGATCACAAACCCGGCTTTCGGGTTGGCAAAGTCGGCTATGAAGCGTCCAATCGGGTACTGTGGATAAACAACAAGCCCGCATCCACGGATGTCGTGCCACAAGGCCTGCTCAATCGGTGTGAAGACGCTCAACCAATCGACCTCATACGGATCAATGCCCCAAACATGGGCAGGCGAATCCAAGATTTCTTTGTTGGCCAGCCGATAGAACTCGCGCAACGCCTTCACCCGCTCAAACCCTGTGGACTGCCTGATCTGCTCGACATATGGATACCGCTTTGCCGCAGCTTCAAACATTGCCCAAAACTCGTTCGTGCTGACCATCAGAATTCCCCCGTCCGGCCTTGGCAATTCATTTGCTCCCCACCGCATCACCGAGAACCCACAGCGCCCGCAGGATGTCGGCTTCTGGGATGTCGAAAAGCCCAAACTTGACCGCATCGAGCAACAGGGCTGCGGCCATTTCTTCGTCGTTGAAGTGGTCACGCATCAAGCTGCCTCACGCTTTTGATCGCCAATCAGCTTTGGGCCGCGCTCAATGGCTTGCATGACTTGGTAAGCCACCGAGGTTTTGCCGCCCAATGCCCCATGGCGGTACACCTCGCGCGCCTTCACAACGTCACCAATCACGGCTGGCTTCGGCGGCGGTAGGCCCCGGCGCATATACATCTCGTCGGATGACCTGTCGCCACCCAGGCGCTTTGGGTACTCGAAAGTTCCGCGTCCTGCATAAGCCCGGTAGCTCTCAGTAAACCGGTGTTGCAGGTAGGACAACTCCGACAACTCGGTGCGGCACATCTTGACCCAGCCGCCCAGGTCTTCAACAACGGCGTGGATCGTCGGGTCATCAAACACCACATCGCTGTATGCTCCAACGCGACCCATGGCGTCGTGCGTTTTTCCCCATGCGATCATGGCGCGATCCGTTGAGGTGCCCTCAAGCTGCCGAACAAGGTCTGCAGGCTTGGGCGCGAACTGGCCACGGTCTGGGTCCATTGCGTGGGCCGTCAAAGCCTTGGCGACTTGCTCGAAGTCAAACCGCTCACAGGCTTGCCACCAGACGGTCAGGGCAAAGGTCGAAACGTCTTGCTTGTAGAACGCCATCACGTCCGCCAACAAGTCTTTGAAAGCCACCTTGTCACCGTTTTTCATGCAAACACCCCTTCTTGACGCAGCCACTCTTCGCCAGCCGCTTTGTTGCGCAACTCGATCGCCTCTTGCCGGTTTTGAATCTGGTTTTGCGGCCTTGCAAAGGTTTTGGCGTTGCTCACCCACGTTCGCCATGCAGCCTGCCAATCCGACATCACCGATCCCCTTGCGGTGTGGTAGTCCGTGAACTTCTGCAGTTCGTCGTTCAGGGCAATGCCCTTCTGCCTTGCAAGCTCAACTCCAGAATCGCTTGGAACGAAGTCGGGCGGGATTCGTTTGCGGCGTTTTGCCGCCAAAGAAGAACCGCTAGGTTCTTCTGTATTGGTTATTGGTTCTTGGTTATTGGTTAGTTGAACGTCCGTTGCACTTTTGTCAACGACCGTTGAACGTCCGTTGAGCCGACGTTGTGCGGATGCTTTGCCAGCGTTTGACGCTTGTTGTTTTTTGCCTAAGAAATGAGCAATCTCAGCGTCGGCACGCTTATTCCTCCAGCCGCCATCTACCTCTTCAAAAAAGGTCTTTAGAACGTACTCAACGGCGTCTGCTTGGTCACGCATCCCGATCAGTCGTGCAACGTCCGTTGCACTTCCGCTGAGCGGATGTTCAGCCAAGTAGTAAGCGTCTAGCAGTCGCCTGTATGCCAAATCCTCAAGAAGGCTGAGGTGGCGTGTGTGGCTGGCATAGTCGCCAATGTTGAATTGGTAGTAGTGCATCGTTCCCTTCCTCACGCCTTCAAACAAATGACGCACCGGCAGGCAGTGAAGGGCGTCTGCTTTTCGGGAGCTACCCTAGCCGTGGTCAAAAACATCACAACCCCACCCACCCAGGTGCCAATGAGCTGTTTCCCATCGCCCTGCGGAACAGCACCTCGGACCTGCGGATGTAGCCATCCCGCGCAGCCTGGGCGAAGATCGAACCCCAGCGGCGCAAATCCACTGGCTGAAGTCCTGCCTCCATCGCAGCCAAGGTCACGTCCTCGCTGCTGAAGGGTTGGCCCTTGTTGCGGGCCGCGTAGGCGATCAAAAAGCCGTAGCCGTCCTGCTCAAAGCAGCGCACCGGCTCTGCTTCGCCAAAAATGTTGATCTGCTCGTTCATTCCGAAGTGCCTCCACTGGACTCCGACATCAGGGGATTGCCGCGCAAGACCCGGTGGACGACACTGATCTCATGCAGCACCTGACGCACCTCTTTTTCCAGGACTCGCACCACGTAGGCGTGGCGGTCCATGCCCTTGGCCATGGCGATCGCGTCCAAGGCCGTGGCAAGGTCGTGCGAGACCAGGCCGCGCAGTTCGGTTTTGTCTTGGGCCATGGGTCAGGCCGCCTGTTTTTGACGGCGCTTGGCGGCTCGCTCTTTTGCGCTGACCCAACTGTCTATCAACAGGCCCCAGGCATACGGGATATGGCCTCGGGCTCGCCAGTTGCTGATGGCATTTGGGTTCTTGACGCCTATTTCTCGGGCTAGAGCAGAGACTCCGCCAGCCAGTTGAATTGCGTGATCTAGGTTTTGCATGCCTGCATTATCACGAAAGTGAGTATGAAGGTCAAGCGTTTGTGAGTGTCAAATGTGATTTACTCGAGGAATCATGGAAACAGCAGCTGACCGCCTACGTGCCGCTCGGAAGTTCCGAATGCTCAATCAGGCTCAATTGGCCAGCCTGGCCAACGTCGCCACGGGCACCATCGGCAACATTGAAGCCGGTTCACGCAGCATCGACAGGAGTGCTGTAAGGTTAGCAATGGCGCTGGGCATATCAGCAGAATGGCTGGCAACAGGCGAAGGCGAAATGCTCCCGGCTCATGGTTTGATACGGGAGCCCTCCAACATAGAGCCTGGACCAGAAATCAAAGGGCGGGGGAGGTATCCAGTGTTGTCAGAAGTTCAGGCGGGGAACTGGCGCGAGGTGTGCGGCGACACACACGCAACAGACGAATGGGGCGTGTCACACCACGATCTTGGGGAATGTGGCTACATGCTGCGGGTGGCAGGCAACAGCATGACCAACACCGAGTCGGGGGCGCGGTACAGCTTCCCTGAAGGTATGCTCCTGCACGTCAATCCACATGCCGAGGCACTGCCCGGCAAGTTCGTCATCGTCCGGCGTGAATCCGAGAAGGCTGTCACCTTCAAGCGACTTCAGATCATGGACGGCGAGCTGTACCTGGAGGCCATCAACCCAAGCTGGCCTGCACGCTACATCAAGCTCAAACCCGGCGACGAGATTTGCGGCGTGGTCGTGGATGCTTCGTTTGGGGGGTTGCCGTGACAGGGTTGCTTTCCAGTGCCATGCCAAAGTGCCCACAAGGTCATGGGCCCATGCAGCTTGAGACTGGCTTTTGGGCGCTGCAAGGTGTAGAGCGCGACCGGGACGGATTTGCTTTGACAGGCAAAGGCATGGTGTTCAAGGTGTGGACCTGCCCCGTTTGCAAACTGGCCCACATCTACGCCGACGACAGGGACGCCTGAAATGGGAACCGTTCACGGCCTGCATCGAAACGCCAAGGTTGACCCGCCATCTGGAGGCAGCGACAATGGCGGCATGGAAGCCCGTGTAGCAAAACTGGAAGACTTCGCGCAGGACACGCGCGAACGTTTGGCGCGCGTGGAAACCACCCTGGGCCACATTGAAAAGGAAGTCAGCCAAACCAAATGGTGGCTGATTGGTACAACGCTGACCGTGATTTTGACGGTTGTTGCCACCGTGATAGGCACTGGGATTGGCATTCAGCAAATGACGGTGACCACCTTCCAGGCAGCTGCCGATCAAAAGACCAAAGAGCCCCCTGCACCTGCAACGGCTTTGCCACCCATCATCATCAACGTGCCTCAAACTCAGCCTCCCGCTAAGTAGCCAACAACTTGCACTAGATCGCAAACCGCCCACTGAGGCGGTTTTTTGTTGCCCTCGGGAAAACCCTTAAAAAAAATTTATCGCAATTACTCACGTTTGTGTTGACTTCTTTACTCACTTTCGTGATAATACACCCAACGACACGCAACACCGGGTCGCCAGCCAGCACACAAGGCGCACCGCAGGTCACAGCGGCATATAAAAGGTGATCGTCGCTCTACCACGCGAGCCATTCGGCTTGGAGTCACTGGGAAAGGCCACGCAAAACCCGCAGCGGGGGTTTGTAAAGAGTACCGCTTGAGGTGTAGGCCCACCAAGAACAGCAAGAGGCCATGCCGGTTGTCGAATACCGGCGCAAACCAGAGCGCATTGCCAGCAGTGCGCTGCGGTTTACCTCCCTGAGCCGTGTAACAGCGGCATTTCCGCCCTCAGTGCCTCACAGCCTGAGGGCTTTTTTCTTAGGAGCCTTACATGCGCATCGCTGCAAACTTGGGCGAGAACTTCGCCTGCGTCATTGACTACGAAGACGACGGTGAAGACATCACCGACATCAATGTGTTCAGCGCGGCCACCGGCCAAAAGCTCAACGACTTGATCTACGGCACAAGCGTGTGGAGCGAGGCCTGGGACACCGCAGAGCGCCACCTGATCTACACCCCCGGCGCCCATGCTGCACAGCAGCGCGATCTGCGCAGCCAGTGTTTCGATACCCCCTACGCAGTGAGGTAAGCCATGAACCACACCACCAAGCGCTTTCCGAGGTCGATTGCCGAAGCATTCGGCCACGTCAACGACGCCCGCAGCGCCTACCCCATCGAACGCTACAAGCGCGCCATGCCCGACTGGCTAGACGCTATCGGCATCGGCTGCCTCATGGCGCTGCCTGCCGTGGCCACAGTTTTCTGGTTTCCAAACGGTTTTTGAAAGACAAAAATGAGCAACATCGTCCTCTCCAACGCTGGCAGCCTTGCCAGCAAGCTCGGCATCTCTGGCGACCCGCAAGAACTGGTCAACACCCTCAAGGCCACGGCCTTCAAGGGCCAGGTATCCGACGCCCAAATGGCCGCCCTCTTGTTGGTGGCCAGCCAGTACCAACTCAACCCATGGGTCAAGGAAATTTACGCTTTCCCCGACCGCAACAACGGCATCGTGCCGGTCGTTGGCGTGGATGGGTGGAGCCGCATCATCAACAGCCACCCGCAATTTGACGGCATGGACTTCCAGCAGGATGCAGAAAGCTGCACTTGCATCATCTACCGCAAAGACCGCAGCCACCCCATCAAAGTGACCGAGTGGATGGACGAATGCAAGCGTGATGGCGTGGGCCCTTGGAAGTCGCATCCCAAAAGGATGCTCCGACACAAAGCCATGATTCAGGCGGCGCGGCTGGCCTTTGGATTCACTGGCGTATTCGACCAAGACGAGGCCGAGCGCATTGCCGAAGCTACACAACCCAAAGCCATCGACCCCACAACCGGCGAAATCCACACCTTCGACGTCACAGCCGCGCTTGATGAAGTAGAAGCCAGCACCACCATCGAAGCGCTCCAGGAAGTCTGGAAGCGCCGAGGCGCCGAAGCCGTAGCAGCCAAAGACAAAGGTGGTCACGCGGCCCTCAAGCAAGCCGTGATCGAGAAGCGCAACGCACTCGAAGGCGTGGTGGATGCGGTGGAGGTGAAGGAATGATCACCCAAGGTTCGCTTGCATGGCATGCCCAGCGCCTGGGCAAAGTCACCGCAAGCCGCGTGGCTGACGTCATAGCCAAGACCAAATCAGGCTACTCCACCAGCCGGGAAAACTACATGACGGAACTCGCCTTGGAGCGATTGACCGGGCAGCGCCAAGAAGCGTTCACCAACGCCGCGATGCAGTGGGGCACGGAAACAGAACCGCTGGCACGGGCCGCATACGAGGCCAGGACGGGTGAAATCGTGGACGAGGTGGGGATGATTGATCACCCGCGCATTGCCATGTCCGGGGCCTCGCCAGACGGCCTCATCAATAGCGATGGCCTGCTGGAAATCAAGTGTCCGAACAGCGCCACGCATGTGCAGACGCTGCGCACCAAAAAGCCAGCCGCCAAATACATCACGCAGATGGCTTGGCAAATGGCCTGCACAGGCCGCCAATGGTGCGATTTCGTCAGCTTTGACCCACGGATGCCTGCTGGTTTGCAGCTATTCGTCACACGCATACAGCGTGACCAGGCGCTGATTGACGAACTCGAAGCCGAAGTCCGCAGCTTCCTGTTTGAGCTCGACCAGATGGTCAAAGAAATCACCAACATCAAAGCAACCGCATGACCAACTACCAAAGAACCGCTCGCTGGCTGTCTGCTTGCGGCAAGCAACCCGGCAATCCGCAGCACCTGTCCACTCAGGTAGGTTGCGACCTCGAAGAAATCGGGGAGTACCTCCAGTGCCTGCGCGTCTCCAAGGACGGCTGGGCCAGGCTGCTCGACCGTTTGGTGGTTGACCTCAACGACCTGAGCAAAGCCATCAAGTCCGGCGATCTGGTGGCTCACTTCCCCAAGCACCTGCGCGAACAAGTCCTTGACGCCCTGTGTGATCGAGAAGTCACCGCCAACGGCGTGGCTTTTCTGGCTGGCTTCAACAAAGACGCCGCCGACCAGGCTGTGCTGGACAGCAACGACAGCAAGCTCAACGAAGACGGCACCCCGGTCATTTTGCCGGGCGGAAAGATCGGCAAGTCCTCCCGCTACATCGCCCCCAACCTCACCCCATTCATCTGAAACCCATGAACTCACTCACCATTGCAGGCCGCATCGGCAAAGACCCAGAACAACGCGTCCTCCAAGACGGCACCTCTGTGCTGTCCTTCAGCGTGGCCGACGATCAAGGCAAAGACAAGCCCGCCATTTGGTGGCGCTGCAGTCTGTTTGGCAAGCGTGCGGATGCCTTGGCACCCTACCTAACCAAGGGCTCGCCCGTCACCGTGGTGGGCACCGTCACAGAGCGTGAATACACCGACAAAGACGGCCAGCAGCGCAAGTCCATGGATGTTCGAGTGCAGGAAGTGGCGCTGCAGGGCAGCAAGTCCGATGCCGCTCCCCGCAGCGCACCCAGCCAGCCACAGGCTGCACCCAAGCGACCAACTGGCGCCAGCGGGTTTGACGACATGGACGACGACGTTCCGTTTTGAGGTGCCATGCAAGACCTAAGAACCCACCTCAGAAAAGAGATTGAAGACCTGATCAAGCGCCACCCCGGTGGCCTGACACACGCTCAACTCATGGAGCGAACAGGCGCAAACAGCCACCAAGTCCACTCGGTTGTTGGCCGCCTGCGCGACAAGCTCTTCATCCGCGCCGTCCGACCAGGCAGACCCCATACGCCCTACGTTTGGGCTGAATCAAACATGAACGACGTACCCACCCCATCCAACGCCATCAACAAAATGGAAGGGCAATACACCTGCCCCGAACTACGCCCCTTTGATGGTCGCCCACGCTGCAATGACCACCTTCAGTGGCCCAGCCTGCAAGGCAAAACACGCGTGTGGCCCGATGGCCGGAGGGAGTCTGTATGACAGCCACCAAATTGGGCGCAGCACCCTTTCCGGGCAAGGCACCCAAACCCAAGCGCGAGAAGAAAGAAATAGACCTCTCGGGCATCGAGAAATGCCGCGACCCCTACGCACCAGAGCGCATCGTCAACCAGCACAAGTACGACGCCATTTTTGCTGGACTGGCAGAGGGCGATTGCTTCAGAGTGCCGGGCGGCAGCAAAGAGTTGAGCGCGTTTTCCAGGGGCCTGCGCTGCTACATGAAGCGCATCGGGATGAACGGCATCGTGCGCCAGCAGGGACGAACCGCTGACGGCATTGGCCGGGTGTGGTTGTTGAAGGTATTGAAGTGAGGAAGCGCAGCAAGTACCGCCCCAAGCCGGTCTACGTCAACACCGTGGCCCGTGTGCTGGAGTCTGTCGCACCCATAGGAACAGAACACCCCCAGTACCTGGCCGAGTTGTTGACCAAAAACCACTTGGCAATGGTTGCACTGACACAAGGCACCGCCAACCGGCACGACATGGACACCCTGATCGCCATGGCCAACATCATGGAAGCCTTCCGCCTCATGGACATTTGCGCCCCGCTGGCAGACGAAATCGCAGCAGGCCGAAGAGCCGTGATCGACATAGTTGTGCGGTCAGTCCAGCGCCTGAAGTTTCTGACCACCGGGCCGGAGTTGGTGGCGTTGAACACACTGATGGAGCTGCATGACGAGCTCTTGCCGCACATCACCATCAGTCAGATGGAGCAGGGCATTGCACTGGCGAAGCGGATTATTCAACGTGGCGACGCGACGGTGTTGCCTGAAGTTTTGGAGCTGATGAAATGAACTGCTGTGACGAATATGGACACTGCAATCAGGGCAGATCATGCCCGGTGCGCACGGGCAAGCCAATCCGAAAGGTCAAAGCCGGTGGCCCGCCTCCGCCAGACCTTCCGATCCAGTTTGCCGAGCCCAAGGATGAGGACGAGAGCCAGGAAGAAGTCAGCCTGGTGACTGTGACGCTGTGGCTGGCCACGGTGTTCTGCGCTGTGATGGCGGGCATGAGTTTGATTTGGGGGAATGTATGACCACACAACCAGAGGCACTGCGGCTGGCTGATGAACTTACTGAGGCGATTAGCGGATACCCTGACCCGACTGACCTTGAGTCAAAAGCCGCCGCCGAACTGCGCCGGTTGCACGCTGAAAACGAGGCGCTGCGCTCCGAATTGAGGATAGAGCAAACAATCTCGTTCAGGGTGCAGATGCAGCAGTACGCCGCCCAGCGCGACGAACTGCTGGAGGCGCTGATAAGTCTCATGTACTGGGACAACGGCAGGTCTGAATTTGATCGAGCCCGTGAAGTCATCCTCAGGGTGAAAGGCGGTGCATTATGAGCGCCGTCACCGAGGCCGACAACGACGACCAAGCAGCCGAGTTATTGGCTGCACACAACGTAATCGACGGGCTTTCGCTCGTCATTTCACAACAACGGGCTGTGATGAGGCAGGCGCTGGAGGCGTTGGAGGCTGGTGACACCGTGTTCTATCCGCAAACAAAAATCGCCATCACCGCACTCCGCAACTCACTGGAGGGGAAGCAATGACCGAGACATGCAAATGGACAGCGCTGCCAAAAGGCCACTACTACCGCAAAGAGTGCGGCGGCCTGGTCATTCTTTTCATGGGCAAGTTCACCGGGCTGAAATGCGTGTGCGGGAGGGTGGTGGAATGAACTACGCCATGCGCATCCAAGCCCTGCAAGCCGCGCTAGACCAGGCAAACATGCAGATCATCGAACAGCGTGAGGTGATAGAGCAGGCGTGGGATGCTTTGAAGTACCACACGGAGCAGACGCGGCCAATCCACGAAACCAACGAAGCCATCAACGCACTGCGCGAAGTACTGGGAGAAACGAAATGAACACCGAACCCGAATTCATAAACGCCGAAGGCTTCAAGTGGTGGCTTCATGGAGACATGAGCAGGCACGCCAAGCGCAACGGCCTGGACATGCTGACCTGGA
>JACCDQ010674014.1_pt1 | contig 15123 bp, 13 predicted proteins | sample 7446031 | NCBI WGS metagenome assembly JACCDQ01 (sample SAMN15323442, study PRJNA562643) | freshwater metagenome | isolation source: river surface water | place: USA:Blue River Watershed | collected 2017-08-17
AGCACATGTGTCAATAATAGTCAAAACCACAGGTTGAGTTGCGCACCATGTCAGAAACCGTTGCCTCTGTCCCTCCCCCTTCTCCTGCCAAAGACTGGCGCACCGTCTGGCGCGTGTACCTGGAACCTGCCAGCTTGCGCATGTTCGCACTGGGTTTTGCGGCCGGATTGCCCTTGTTGCTGGTGCTGGGCACCTTGAGCTTTCGTTTGCGCGAGGCGGGGCTGGACCGCGCCACCATCGGCTACCTGAGCTGGGTGGGTCTGGCGTATGGTTTCAAGTGGTGTTGGGCGCCGTTGGTGGACCGCTTGCCTTTGCCCGTTTTGAGCCGAGCCCTGGGCCAGAGGCGTGCCTGGTTGCTGCTGTCGCAACTGGCGATAGCCTGTGGTCTGGTGGGCATGGCCCTGGCCGATCCGCGGCAGGCGCTGGGCCCCATGGTCGGGTTTGCGTTGGTGGTGGCGTTTGCCTCGGCCACGCAAGACATCGCGCTGGATGCATTCCGCATCGAATCGGCCGATGCGCAGCGCCAGGGCGCGTTGGCCGCCACCTACCAGACCGGTTACCGGCTGGCCATGATATGGGCCGGTGCGGGGGTGTTGTGGCTGGCCGCACGGGCCGAACTGGCAGCGCCAGCTGCCACTGCCGGTGTGGTGGCTGCCCCCGGGGCGGCTTACCAACAGGGGGCCTGGCAAATGGCTTATTTGGTCATGGCGGCGTCCATGGTTTTGGGGGTGTTGACTGTTTTGATCTCACCCGAACCGGTGCGTCGGGCCATGGCCCCGGTGCGCAGTTTGCCGCAATGGTTGCGAGAAGCCGTGTGGGAACCGTTTGCCGACTTTCTGGGCCGCTACGGCAAGCAGGCCATTTTGGTGCTGGCCCTGATCGGGGTGTACCGCATCAGCGATGTGGTCATGGGCATCATGGCCAACCCTTTTTACGTGGACATGGGTTACACCAAAGACGAAGTGGCCGCTGTGACCAAGGTGTACGGCGTCATCATGACGCTGGTGGGCGCGTTTCTGGGCGGTGCGTTGGCGCTGCGCTGGGGTGTGATGCGGGTGTTGATGCTGGGAGCGGTGCTCAGTGCTGTCAGCAATCTGTTGTTTGCCTGGCTGGCCGGGCATGGCCACGATGTCACGGCCCTGATTGCGGTGATTTCGGCGGACAACCTGAGTGCAGGCATCGCATCTGCGGGGTTCATTGCTTACCTGTCCAGCCTGACCAATGTGAACTATTCGGCCACGCAATACGCGCTGTTCAGTTCCATGATGTTGCTGGCGCCCAAATGGTTGGCCGGCTTTTCGGGGGCGTTTGTCGATGCGCACGATTACCCCACCTTTTTTGTGGGCACGGCCCTGCTGGGCGTGCCGGTGCTGTTGCTGGTGTGGCTGGCCGGCAGGGTGCACGGTCGTTCGTCACAGCTTTAACGTCGGCACACTTTACACGCGCTACACACCCGCTTGACGCGCTCGCTGCAAGCGGCTGTCAGAATCGTCGCCAAACTGCCAACTTCTACACACAGCCCCATGCCGCCCCGTTTGTTGATGATTGAAGACGACACCCGCCTGGCCGGCATGGTGGGGGACTACCTCTCGCAGTCCGGCTATCAGGTGTCGCACGCCCCCGACGCCACCCGGGGCTTGGCACTGGCGCAGTCGATGGCCCCGGATCTGGTGATCCTGGATTTGATGTTGCCCGACATGGATGGGCTGGAGGTCTGCCGCCGTTTGCGGGCCATGCCACCGCCTTTGGCCTCTGTGCCGCTGTTGATGTTGACCGCCAAAGGCGATCCGTTGGACCGGATCTTGGGCTTGGAAATGGGGGCCGACGACTACCTGCCCAAACCCTTTGAGCCACGCGAATTGTTGGCCCGCATCCGGGCTGTGCTGCGCCGCCGGGGGGAACCGATGGCCGCTGCCGCCGCAGGGCAGGGGCAGCCGTTGTTGCGTTTTGGTTCGCTCGAAATCGACCGCGATGCCCGTTTGGTGCAAGTGGCGGGGCAGCCCTGTGAATTGACTTCCTACCAGTTCGACCTGCTGGTGGCCCTGGCCGAACGGGCCGGACGTGTGCTCAGCCGCGACCAAATCATGGAGGTGGTGCGAGGGCGCGAACTCGACGCCTTTGACCGTTCCATTGATGTGCACATTGGCCGCATACGCAACGCCATCGAAGCCGACAGCAAAGCCCCGCGCCGCATCCTGACGGTGCGCGGTGTGGGCTACGTGTTTGCCAAACAGCAGGACTGACCGTGGCGATGCACCTGTGGCGACAACGCCTGCACCAACATCTGTACTGGCGCATTTGGCTGGCCTTGGTGGGTGCCTTGGTGGTGTTGACCCTGCTGCTGGGGGCTTTTTGGCACTTTCAGGTGCAACAAGAACGCGAACACCGCGCCGGGCGCCAAATCGTGATCCGCAACGCCGAAGGCGAGGTGTTGGGCGAAGCCCCGGCCCGTGCCGTGCGGATGCCTGGCCAAGCGCCCGAATTTCAGGTGCAGTTGCGCAACGGCGAGATGCTTTACATCCAGTTGCCGCGCCCACCCCGTGCGCCCGGCCATTGGGAGCCTGCGTGGTACCAGTCGTTTTGGGCGTTCGTGGCGTTGCTGGTGGTGGTGGCGTCGGTGGTTGCACTGGCCACTTTCCCGGTGGCCCGGCGTTTGACGCAGCGGCTAGAAATCCTGCAACGGGGGGTCGAGCGTTGGGGGGATGGCGACTTGAGCGCCCGCTTGCCCGTGCACGGCAGCGACGAAGTGGCCTTCTTGGCCCAACGCTTCAATGCAGCGGCCGATCGCGTTCAGGCATTGTTGACGGCACACAAGACCCTGCTCGCCAATGCCTCGCACGAGCTGCGTTCGCCACTGGCCCGCATACGCATGGGTTTGGAGCTGACCGCCACCGTTGGCCCCACCCCAGCCCAACGGGAGGAAATGGCCCGCAACATCGCGGAACTGGACCAGCTGATCGACGAAATCCTGCTGGCCAGCCGGTTGGACTTGACCGACCCCAGTCAGGCCAGCGTCGGCCCCACCGAGGAGGTGGATTTGCTGGGCTTGGCCGCCGAGGAGTGCGCTCGAACCGGTGCACAGCTGGACGAGACCGACCCCTTGCCAAATGGGTTTGTGTTCCAGGGGCATGCCAAGTTGCTGCGGCGGTTGCTGCGCAACTTGTTGGAAAACGCCCGCCGTTACGGGCTCAAGGATGGTGACCCCGCGAGCGTGACGGTGGGTTTGGGTGCCACCACTATGGGGGGGGCGTCTGGCTTCTTGTTGGTGGTGTGTGACCGGGGGCCTGGCATCCCGGCGCATGTGCGCGAGCGGGTGTTTGAACCTTTTTTTCGCTTGCCCGGTGCCAGCGAACGGGAAGGGGGGGTGGGCCTGGGGCTGTCCCTGGTCAAAACCATTGCGGAGCGGCACGGTGGTTGGGTCCGCTGTGACGATGCTCCCCAGGGAGGGGCTAAATTCACTGTATTTTTACCAAATTGAGGGGGTCTCTCCCCCAAACAGGGGATGTTCAAAACCGTGCCGTCAGCGCACAATTGCTTCGCGCTGTCACCGCATCACTGCAAAACTAAGTGTTCGGGCTTTCATCAGATAGGGCGGCGCCTCGCAACCACAACAATCCCAGAGGCGCAGCAACATCCGGTTCCCAACGACGTCCTCCAAGGACTTCAAAACCACCTTCGGGTGGTTTTTTTTTACGATTCGCTCGGTCAGGGCCGCTCCGGCGCACATTGGGCGAATCCGTACCGCTCGCAAAACGGGCTGCCCAGCAATGGCAACCAAGCCGGAATGCCGTAAAAATCGTCCACGATTTGGGACAGCACCCGCTCCCGGTAGAGCGGGTAGCGAAAGCCCTGACCGTCCAGGTAGTGGTAAGTCACACCCCTCACAACGAAGGTTTTCAGTTCTGTCGATTCAAAGTACGGTTGAAACTGTTCTGCCTGCGTGCTGTGCTGCAGAAAAATACGCATGGGTTTTTGGTCCATCTGCCGGAAATCGACCAACTGGTCGTCTTGTCGGGCGTGGTGGCGGCCCACCCCAAACACCGGCACATACCGCTGATGGTGGAACATCAGCACGGCGGCCGGGCTGTAAGCGTAGGCAGCCAGGGTGGCGTCGGGTGGCAGGTCGTTTTGCAGTTGTGCGGTCACGGTAGCGCTCTCGCGCAAAAACACCGCTTTTTCGTACAGTTTGCTCGACTCCCACCAGGGCAGCGGTGCCCAGGCAATGGCCACCACTGCCAGCACGTGCAAGCCAGACAGGGCCAGAGTCCAGCGCCACACCCGAGCCAGGCGCTCCGCATCGACCCGACTGGCCGCCCACACCACAAACACCGGGACAAAGCCCAGCACCCAGTGCAGGCCGATCGTGCGTCTGAGGGCCAGCAGGGCGAATACCGCCACTGGAACGGCCCACAGGTACAGCCACATCGACGATTTGATGGCGGGCAGTTTCGGGTTGTTTTCCTTGCGGGCGCTCCATGCCAGCCATGGGTTGAACAGGTAGGCCAACATGCCCGCAAACACCACAAAAGTGCCGATTTGCCAGTGCGACCCTTCGTTGCGGTTGTAAAAGTTGAACATGATGTTGGTCCAACCGTGCGTGGCGTTGTAGTACAGGTTCAAACCGATTGAAGGCACCGCGCAGGCAAACATCAAGGCCAAAGCCCACCACCGTTCACGTCGTTTGGCCAGTATGTGCGCCGCGTAGGCAATGCCCAGCAGGGCAGCAAAGTATTTGGACAAAAAGCCCAGGCCCACCAGCACACCTGCCAAGGCGTACCAACGCACGGACCGACCGGGGTGTGTGGCCCGGTCTGCCTGGAAATAGCAAGCGACCGACAACACCATGAAAAAAATCAGCGGCGTGTCGGTGGTGACCAGCACAAACATCCAGGACCATGGCATTGCCAGGTAGATGGCGCCCGCCCACCAGGCCAGGGCTTCCTGTTCACGGGGCAGCCACTGCTGCATCAGGCATACCATGCCCCAGCCAATGAAAGTGGTCAGCAACAGGGTGAAAGAACGCAGCACCAGCAAGTCATCGCTCAGCAGGCGCAGGGCGTACAGCAGCCAGCCCACCATGGGGGGGTGGTCTGAATAACCCCAGTCCGGGTGTACACCCCACTGGTAAAAGAAGGCCTCGTCGCCAGTGACGGGGAAAAACGCTGCAATCACCACTTTCAGCACAAAAGTGGCCGCCAACGTGATGTAGAAAAATCGCTGGGCCCGTGCTGTGGTTGACACACTTGTTTCCATGGTTGACTCAAACATCGGTCGCAAACAAAACTACCCCCGCCACGATCAGGCACCCCCCGGCGATCCGTGCCCAAGACCACGGTTCACCCAACCAGAACACGCCAGCCAGCATGGTGACCACAAATCCCAAGCTGACCAAGGGATAGGCAAGGCTGACGTCCAATTTGGACAGCACCCACAGCCACGCGATGGCACTGACACCATACAGGCACAATCCACCCCATACCCAGGGGTTGCGCAGTGCGTTCAGGTAAACACCTTGTGTCGCAGCGTCGGGGGCCGAGGTGGGGGCCGACATGCCCAACTTCATGACCAACTGAGCGGCTGCCGACATCAGCACACACACCAGGGCCAGCAACAGTGCAAGGGTTTTGTCGCTCATGTCAAAGCCCCCAGTGGCGCGTGGCCATGAAAACCAGCCCGGCCATGCCAGCCAGTGTCCACCAGCTGAACCGATCGTGCAGTGCAAATTGCAGAGGGTCTTCGCCTTGCAGTTCACGGCGCCCTGTTTTGAGCCAGATGCGCATGATCCACCAAAGCATCAGTGGTGTGACCCCCCAGAGCCAGGTGACCTGGGGGTACTGGGCTTGCCCGTTCTGGCTGTCGATGTACAGGGCCAGCACCAGCACCGTCAAAAACCCACTGCCGATACCCATGGCCCGCAGGCTGGGCAGATCGTTTTGGTGGTAGCCCCGGCCACGGGCGGTTTCGGTGTCGTCCAGGTGAATCACCTCCTCCAGTTCGGCGCACCGCTTGACCAGCGCCAGGCTCAGGAACAGGAACATCGAAATCGCCAGCAACCAGTTCGATGGCTGCACGTTGGCAACCACTGCGCCCGCAATCAGGCGCAGCGTGTACAAGCTGGCCAGCACCAACACATCGAGCACGGCTTGGCGTTTGAGACTGAACGAATAGGCCACTGTGGTGACCGCATAACACCCCAACACCGCCGCAAACCCCCAGGACAGGAATGCGGCCAAGGCGAACGCGAGCGTCAACAACACACACAGCACCGGCAGGGCGGTGGCCACCGGCAGGGCACCCGAGGCGAGTGGGCGGTTGCGCTTGGTTTTGTGCCTGCGGTCGTTGGTGATATCCAGCAAGTCGTTGAGCAGGTAGGTGGCCGAGGCGCACAGACCAAAGGCCACAAAGGCCCAGCCCAGCCCAGCCCAGACGGTGGATGACCAGGCGTGCGCCGCCACGGCAGGGATGAACAGCAAGGCATTTTTTGCCCACTGCTGCAGCCGCAAGGCCTTGCGCCACAGACGCCAGCCGGTGGCCGGGCCCGCGAACACCCGCGCATTGGGGTGGGTGCGTTGCAATTGCTGCAACACATGGGCAGGCGCGTTGACCGCAATCGCTTCCTGTGCGCCGGCCCATACCGCCAAATCGCTGGCGCTGTTGCCCGCGTAAGCCAGTTCGGCGCCACCGCAGTGCTTTTGCGCGTGCGCTTGCAGGGCTTGCAGTTTGAGTGCGCCTGCCCGGTTGTCACCCAGCCGTCCGCCGGGGTTGCTGGCGATCAGGTCATCGAACAGGCCCGTCTGTGCAAACACCGCTTGGGCCACCGCTTCGTCGGCGGCCGTGGCCAGCACCAATGTTCGTCCCAGGGCACGCTGCTCGTGCAACCAGTCCACAAATGCGGTGTGGTAGGGCAGGGTTTCGGCGTCCGGTTGGCAGCGCTTGGCCACTTCGCGTTTGAAATAGGCCTTGCCCTTGAACAGCCACACCCAGGCGACCAACAGCAGCCAGGGTTGGGCGCGTACCATCAGAACCAGCGACTCGTGCAACGTGTCGGTCACCACCAGGGTGCCGTCCAGATCAACATACAAGGGCAGCTGCTTCTCAAAATGCATGCAGGGATTCTAGCGATCACCTTTCATACAAAGTAACATTGGCACCAACGCCGTTGCTGTACCCCAGATGCCGTCCCAAGCCACCCATCCGCTTCTCCGTGTTTCGTTGGTTGCCAACCGAAACCAGTTTTTGGGGGCGTTGCGCTGGCAATCGCTGGGGGGCTCTGTGTCTCCGCTTTCCTGGATTGCTGAAAACGACTGGTCGGCGTCGTTTCAGGAATTGACCCGGCTGGTGCCGTGTCTGCTGGATGCCCAGGCATTGGCGGCCTTGCCGAGCCCCGAGCAGAACCGCCTGGCGCAGGCGGGGGCGCGGCCCTTGGACTCTGCGGCAGTGCATACCCAGAACAGCGCCGTTTTGCCCAGTCATGTCAGGGCGTTGCCCGCGGCCGTGACATGGTTGGCCGGTGAATGGTATCTGCAGGCCCCGGCGCAAACCTCGACCGCACAGGCCGCTTCGCGCACGCAGGCACTGGCCTTGCTCGAAAAGGTCATGAACGATGCCGATACCCGCGACCTTGAGGCCTGTTTTCGTCAGGACGCCACCTTGGCCTACCACTTGCTGCGGCTGGTGAATTCCGCGGGTGTGGGGAGCCAGCGCGAGATCACCAGTTTTTCGCAAGCGCTCCTGATCCTGGGGCGGCATCCCCTCAAACGGTGGTTGCAATTGTTGCTGTTTACCGCGCGCGAGGACGACCCCCGCTCGGCCATGTTGACGGCCCATGTGTGTTTGCGCGCACAGGGCATGGAACGGTTGTCACGCGAGATGGGGGCCGACAAGGCCGACCAGGAGCAGGCGTTCATGGTGGGCATGTTCTCCATGCTGGGGGTGTTGTTCGGTCAACCGCTGGCCAATGTGTTGCAGCCCTTGCAACTGGCCCCCAGTGTGATGCAGGCTTTGTTGAACCACCAGGGTGAGTTCGGTGGCCTGTTGCAGGCCTGGGAAGAATGGGAGCGCGCGCAACCCTCTGCCATGTACGCCATGCTGGACAAGCACGGCATTGAAGCCTTGACCTTCAACACGGTGCTGGTGCAGGCCTGCCTCTGGATGTTGCAGATCACCCGGGGCCAGGGAGCGTCTGCGTGAGTGACGCGCCGTTGACACAGGCCACCATCTCGCTGGATCTGGCGGGTTTTGTGACGGCGTGGGGTGCCGATGCCCAAGCCTTGTTTGGCTTTGTGGCTGAAGAAGCCCTGGGCCAGGCCTTGATGTTTCTGTGTCCTGTGCACCAGGAAGTCTCCACTGCCCTCGATGCGTTGCGCGAAGGGCAGGACAGTGCCCAGGCCCAGGTACAACGCCGTACCCGTGACGGCACTTTGTTGCAACTGACCGAACGCATCACATTGCAGCGCGACGAAGTGGGGCAGGCGCAGCTGTTGCGGGTGGACTACTTCACCCAGCAGTTGGCACTCTCTGAGCCCGATCGCATGCGCCTGTATGTGCGCATCATCGAAGACAGCCACCAAGGCGTGCTGGTGACCGACCGCTACGAACGCATTGTCATGGTCAACAGCGCGTTCTGCCGTATCACGGGTTACAGCCAGGAGGAAGCCATCGGTCAAACCCCCGATTTGCTGCGATCGGGCCGACACGACTTCGAGTTTCGCAGCCAGGTGCGCGCGGCCATGCAGGGCGCTGGGTTGTGGTTTGGCGAAATTCTGGGGCGGCGCAAGAACGGCGAAGTCTTCCCTCAATCGGTGTCGATCAGTGCTTTGCGCAATGACGCGGGGGAGGTTTCCCATGCGTTCTCGATTTTTTCCGACATCACCAGTTTCAAGGAAACCGAAGCCCGGCTGCAACGCCTGGCCAACTTTGACAGTGTGACCGGCTTGCCCAACCGGTCGCTGTTGAACCAGTTGCTGGCGCAGGCCCTGACCTTTGCGCGTCGCAACCACGATGCCGGGGCGGTGCTGGTGGTGCAAATGCAGCGGCTGAACACCGTGTATGACACCCTGGGCCACGAACTGGCTGACGCCTACGTGGCAGAGCTGGCACAGCGCATGCGGGCCGCTTTGCGTGAACAGGACGTGCTGGCCCGTCTGAGCCACGACAAATTTGCCGTGGGCTTGCTGAATATCCCGAAGCGGGAACATGCTGGCCTGGTCGCGCAAAAGCTGTTGGCCGCTTTGACGCCGCCGGTGGTTTTGCCTGGGGGATCGGTGGTGCATGGCAGTGCTTGTATCGGCATTTCGCTGTACCCCGAGAACGGCATGGATGCCTCCGCGTTGCTCCGTTGCGCAGAAATGGCCACCACACGTGCCAGTGAAGCGGGGGAGGCCTTGCCGCTGTACTTCAGCCACGAAATGAACGCCCGGGCCACCGAGCGTTTCCGCATCGAAAGCGAATTGCGCCATGCGTTGACCCACGGAGAGCTGCTGCTTTACCACCAACCCAAGGTGAGTTTGCGCAACGGCCGAATCGCAGGCGCCGAGGCCCTGATGCGTTGGCAACATCCGGTGCATGGCCTGATGCCGCCAGGCAATTTTGTGCCGGTGGCCGAAGAAACCAGCCTGATTCTGGAGCTGGGCGAATGGGTGTTGCATGAGGCGTGCCGTCAGATCCAGGACTGGGCCGAGCGTGGCCTGAACATGCCGCCATTGGCCGTCAACTTGTCCGCCCGGCAATTCGACAAACAATTGCCCCGGCGCATGGAGGCGTTGTTGCAGCAGTACCGCATCAAACCAGCGCAGCTCAAATTGGAGATCACCGAAAGTCTGGTGGTGCGCGGCGCGGACGAGGTCATACCCATCATGAACGACTTGGTGGCGATGGGGTTCAGCATTGCGCTGGACGATTTCGGCACCGGTTATTCCAGTTTGGCCTACCTGAAAAAATTCCCCATCACCACACTCAAAATTGATCGGGCCTTTGTGGTGGGCATTCCCGGCGAGGCCAATGACTGCGCCATCGCTCAGGCGATCGTGACCATGGGCCAGCAGTTGCGGCAGGAAATCGTGGCCGAAGGGGTGGAAACCCGGGACCAGATGGTGTTTTTGCGCCAACTGGGGTGTGATCAACTCCAGGGGTACTTGTTCAGCAAACCTTTGCCGGTGGCCGACTACGAACGCATGGTGTTGGACGATGTTCGCTTGCCCTTGGACCGAGCCGATGCGTAAACAACCACCGCTTTGGGGTTGTTCATGGCCTTGATGGGCGGTTGGGGTGGGGACTGGAACCTGGGGTGGCACTTGTGGGTGCTGCTGGGCGGTTCTGCTTTTGCGGCTGGGGTATTGAATGCGATTGCGGGTGGCGGCAGTTTTTTGACTTTCCCCGCGTTGGTGCTGGCCGGCGTTCCACCGATTGCGGCCAATGCCACCAGCGCCGTTGCGGTCAGCCCGGGTTACCTGGGCAGCACTTGGGGGTTCAAATCGGTGCTGCAGACATTGCCCGTGACCCGCTTGCGTCAGGAAGGACTGGTTGCGGCCACCGGTGGCGTGATCGGTTCATTGCTGCTGCTGGTCACGCCTGCGGCCCTGTTCAAGGCCTTGGTGCCGTGGTTGCTGTTGTTTGCCACGGCGCTGTTTGTGGTGGGGCCACGTTTGAGCCGGCGTTTCGCCTCATCACCAGCCGATGGTCGGGCTGTTGGAAGCCGATGGCGTGTGCCCGGGTTGTGGCTGGTGTCGGTGTACGGCGGTTATTTCAACGGCGGGTTGGGTATCTTGCTCATGGCGTTGTACAGCGCCACGGGCGAACAGCACATCAACACCAGCAATGCCTTGAAGAACCTCAACTCGCTGGTGCTGTCGTTGTTGTCGGTGGCCACGTTTGCCTGGGCGGGCGCGATTGTGTGGGGGCCAGCGGTGTTGATGATGGTGGCGGCCACGCTGGGGGGCTATGTGGGCGCTCATGGCGCCAAACGCTTGCCTGCGGCAGGGGTGCGCGCAGTGGTGGTGGTCACTGGTGTGGTGATGAGCGTGGTGTTTTTCACCCGGGCCTGAAGGGCGGATACGCACAGTGGACAAGTCCGGACCAGCGGCTTACAGTTCGCTATCGGCATGTGTCAACAAAACGCAGTGGGGGTGCCTCATGGCTCCAGTCAAAACAATCTTTGCAGTGGTTGCGGGTGCACCCGTGCTTGCTGCGGGCCGAAAGTTCGGTGCGGCGTTGGTGGCCGCGTTGGCGCTGACGACCGTGCCCGCAGGGGCTGTTTGGGCGCAGAAGGCTGTAAAAACCCCAAAGGCCACGTACAGCTACACCTATTTTGGCAATCCCTCTGTCCCGCCTGCCGGAAGCGTTGCTACCAACCGTGCCAGCACGCCCTCGGTGGTGATCATGGGCGGTGGACCCGATGTGGACGAGGCCTTCCGATGGATGATCCAGCGCGCGGGGGTGAGGCCTGGTTCTGGTGGCCGGTTTGTCGTGATTCGGGCCACGGGGACCGGAGCCTACAACGATTACATCTACGAAAACGACGCGAGTAAAACCGAATGGCCCACCGTGGTGGGTGGTGCCACTTTGGGTTTGAGTTCGGTTGAAACCCTGGTGATCCCCGACATCGCCTCGGCCAACCACGCGTTTGTGAACGAGGTGGTGGGTCGTGCAGATGCGCTGTTCATTGCAGGTGGGGACCAGAGCAACTACATCAAACAGTGGAAGGGCACCCAACTCAACAACACCCTGAACGCCCTGCTGGGCAAACGGGTCCCGGTGGGAGGCACCAGTGCTGGGCTGGCCGTGTTGGGCCAGTTCGATTTCGCAGCCATCAACGGTACGGTCACTTCGGCGCAGGCGCTGGCCGACCCGTTCAACAAGTACATGACGATAGACCCGAATCCGCAAACCTACGCGACAAGTTCCACCAGCAGTGCGGGCGGCTTTTTGGTGCCCAACGTGTTGCTGCGCACATTCACCGATGCCCACCTGGATGAGCGCGACCGCATGGGTCGCCTGGTGGCATTCACGGCGCGTTTGGTGGCACCAGATGGTTCCGGTGGAGGCTGCGCTGGCGGCATTCAGACCGTGAAGACGGCGGAGGTGTCTTTGTCGCCCACGCTGAACGATGCCGTTGCCCGGGCGGTCGGTGTGGGGGTCGAGTCTGCGGTGCTGATTGAAGGGGATGGTTCAGGCAGCACCCCGATCAAAGCCAAAGTAGTGACCAACCCAGACACCACCACTGCAAGCACTGCCCACTTTTTGATTGCCACCCAGGCGCCGACCCGGTGCGTCAGCCGCAAAACGTTGTCGGGTGTGCAGGTGCAAGGTGTGCGTGTCAGGCCGGACCAGACATTCAATTTGTCCACCTGGTCCGGCGAGGGGACGGACGCCCCTTATACATTGACGGTTACGGATGGTGTGATGACCGGCGGCTTCATGTATTGAAGGTTGATCCTCGGTACACGATCAGCTGTCTGTGCCCAAAGGAACGTGCTTGGCTCCCCACGCCAGCGCGGCTGCCATCAGCACTACCACACCCATGGCCAGGGTCAACGACCAGCCTTGCGCGATTGAGCCGATCAAGGGCGGACCGATCATGAAGCCGCTGTAGCCGATGCTGGAAACCGATGCGATCGCTGCGGCCCTGGTGGTGCCCGGTACGCGGGTGGCGGCATTGAACAGAATGGGCACCACCGGCGCCAGGCCCGCACCTATGACCGCATACCCCAGAACCGACACCCAGGGGTTGCCGCTGATCAACACCACCGCCATGGCTCCGGCAGCGGCCAGGCCACCGCCTTTCAAGATCACGTCCTCGCGCAACCTTTGGCGCAGGGCGTCCCCTGTAAACCGAGCGGCTGCCATGGCACCCGAGAACGCGGCATAGCCCCAGGCTGCCACGTCCTGGGTCATGCTCACCTCTTGCTTGAGGTACAGCACGCTCCAGTCGTACATCACCCCCTCAGCGCTCATACCGGCGAAAATCAGCAGGCCAATCAGCAGCAAGGTGCCCGTGGGCCAGGCAAAGTGGGCTTTGGGCTCGGCTTCGTCGTCCACCGGGTGGGTGGACAGCATGGCCCGGGAGACCCAGATCACACCCACTGCCATGGCAACACCCACACCCAGCAGCTGTTGGGTGGCGGGCACTTCAGCGCGCAGCATCAAACCGCCCAGTGCGGCACCGGTCATGCCACCCAGGCTGAACATGCCATGCAAGTTCCCCATCACGGGGCGCCCGCCCATGGCTTCCAGGGCCGATCCCTCGGTGTTGATGGCCACGTCGTACAGGCTCATGAACATACCAAACCCCACCATGGCCAGCAGCAGGGTCCAGGTGGCAGGCCAGTGCAGGACCATGGAAAGGGATGCACCCATCGCCAAGGCCGCCAACGCACAGGTGCCGCGCGGCCCCAGCCGACCGATCACCCGACCGGCCACGAACAGCGATGTGATTGCCCCCAGCGCGGCTGCGAGCAACACCCCGGACAAGGCCATTTCGCCCAGGGCATATTGGGCTTTGACCGACGGAATGTGCACACCCCAAACCCCGCTGAAGATGCCCAAGGCGGCAAATTGCCCCCTTGTGGCCCACAGGGCCCGTTGCTGGTGTGCGGCATCGGGTTTGTCGGCCAGTTCAACATTGGGGACGGTTTCAATCGGGTCGGGGTGGGTCATGGTCGTTACCGGTCAGGCTCAGATTTGCACAGGTTGGCCGCTGGCGGCGCTGGTGTAGATGGCGTCCAAAATCTCCATCACGATCAGGCCCTGTTCGCCGTTCGCGTCGTGCGGTTGGTTGCTCAGAATGGCCTGCGCGTAGTGGTGCATGGCCGATTTGGCCGGTGTTGGCGGCGTGTGCATGTGCATGTCGAACGGGGCACCGTTGTGTTCCAGAAACACATCGGCGGCAAAGGTGTAGCCCTCGTTCAAGTTGCGTTGCAGCAAACCTGCTTGGGTGCCCAGCAAGCGGGTTTCCATCAATTCCGCTTCCCTAATGTTGGCCGCCCAGGAGGCCTCCAGCACCAGTGTCGCGCCGTTGTCAAAGCGGATGAAGCCCGCGGCCAGATCTTCCACGTCAAAGGCCTTGCCGGACGATGCGGCCAAGGGGCCTGCGATCGGGTTGTAGGTGTTGCCCATGACCCAAGTGGGCTTGGGGTAACCCATCAGCCACAAGGCCAAATCCAGGCGGTGCACGCCCAGGTCGATCAAAGGGCCACCGCCCGCCAGGGCTTTCTGGCCAAACCAGCCACCAAAACCAGGCATGCCTCGGCGACGGTGCCACACCGAACGGCCAAAGTAAAAATCACCGAACAAGCCGGCATCCACCTGGGCCTTGAGCGCTTGCGACTGGGCGCTGAACCGGTACGAAAAGTTGATCATCAGCCGTTTGCCTGCCTTTTGGGCAGCGGCCAGCATCTCACGGCCTTCATCGGCGTTCATGGCCATGGGTTTTTCGCACAGCACGTGGCAGCCAGCGTTGAGGGCGGCAATCGTCAGGTCTTTGTGGAATTTGTTCGGCGTGCACACACTGACCACATCCAGCGTTTCTTGCCCCCAGAGTTGGGCTGCGTCGGTGTATCGCGCGGCAATACCGAACTGGTTGCCCACCGCCTCCAGGCGGACCGGGTCGGCGTCCACAATCGCCACCACCTCCACGTTCGGGTGTTGGCGCCAGCCTTCTATGTGCATGCGGCCGATGCCCAGCCCAATCACGGCCACGCGCAGGCGTTGCTGGCCGGCCGGTGCGGCTTCGCCGGTGCCGCTGGCGGCGGCTTGTGCCTGGTAGTCGCTCATTGAATGTCCCCTTGGTTTTGCACGATGCCCACTTTCGAGAAGTTCACGTTTTTGGGGCTGAGTTTTTCCAGCGCGGGGCTGTTAGGGCACACATCGACCCGCTGGATGCGGGGTGCCGCCCATTGCACGGCGTTGGCTAGCACTTGCTGCACGTTGGCGTCAAAATAGGTCGGGTAAGCCTCGTGACCCGGGCGGAAATAGAAAATCCGGCCGTGGCCACGTTGCCAGCACAGGCCCGAACGGAACACCTCGCCACCTTCAAACCACGAAATGAACACGGTTTCGTCGGGCGCTGGCACGTCGAAACGTTCGCCATACATTTCCTCGTAGGGCAGCTCAAAATACTCGCCCAGA
>JACCDQ010993976.1_pt1 | contig 15120 bp, 32 predicted proteins | sample 7446031 | NCBI WGS metagenome assembly JACCDQ01 (sample SAMN15323442, study PRJNA562643) | freshwater metagenome | isolation source: river surface water | place: USA:Blue River Watershed | collected 2017-08-17
TCGCTTAATGTACTTATTACATACTTTAAATTTAAATAAAAAAAGGTTATAAAAATGGAAAAAATAGTAGAATTAATCAATAAAAATCCTAATTGGACGTTAATAAGAGCAACTAGTGATAAACTAGTATCATTTTCTTTTGATTTAGCTGAGTATATTGGTGCCAAACATAAAAGACATGAAAGAGAAATGTTTATGGAAAGATTGTTTAATGAAACAATTAAACCATTAGTTGAAAATGACATTTGTTATTTCTATGAGAAGGAAGACGATAACAGTCATGTTATAACAATGAACTTATATTCAAATAGAATATCTGTTGTTACTGGATATGAAGCTAAATTATTAAAGAATTCAATTCCAATGGTTCAAGTTTTTAATGAACCAGGTGTTAAATACTTAATGATTAAGGAAGTTGATAGTAAAGTTGTATCAACAACTTGCTATACAGATTTGTTTTTAATTAAATTGTACTTGCAGTTTGAAAAACAAGATCCAAACAGAATCCACGATTATAAAGTATTCAAAGTTGATTTAAGTAGTGAGTCAGTATTTGATAACATGAGAGCTTTTGGTAACGGTGAATTAATCACTTTCTTAGTAACAAGATAGGTTTAAAACCCTATCTTAAGCTGTTTCTTTTAGTAATTATTTTAAATCAAAAAACTATCTTCTAGACGGCTATTTATCGTACTTATTCTTAATTAAAATTTATTTTTTTTAAAAGTTTTTTTAATTCTATTTTAAGTTGATTTTGATATCATACATTAAAAAGGATTTGTTATGCAACAAGGATCTTCAAAAGAACAAAAAGCTATATCTATAGTAAATATTTTAATATTATCAACTGATAGAATTATTCAAAAAGATAATTTTTTTAATATTAAAAAAAATTTTGAGAAAGTTAATTATATTAATAGCGAAGTAAAAAATATATTAGACAAAAGGTAAATGATTATGCGAATTAAAATATTTTATTTAGAACACGATATTAAGCACCACATATTCTACAAAAATGGTGAGAATGTGGCAGAAGGTGATATATTACAAATTGAAGGTTTAGAAGCTATTTTTATAGCTAATTTATTTAGAGATACATTTATTCTTTCAAATATAGCTACAGGTGAAAGAACTTACTTATATCAAATAGAAGATAGACTATTAAACAAATTAGGGACTATATATACAGCTTATATACCTATTGCTTATAAGCCAGGTTCATTTGATACAAGTATTTCAAAACCTACTTTTTTAAAAAGTATAATAAATGGGTTCAAATTGTCTGATTTATTCTAATATATTTTATATTACAACAAATCAATTTATTGATAATTTTAAAATAACACAAAGGATTTCAAATGTCTAGACCAACAACAATAGACCAAAAAATAGCAGCTTTACAAGGATTAGTTGAAACTATTGCTGAATCAACAGGAACTTCAGTAGAAGCTACATTAGCTGGTATGGGTTATGATTCAGAACAAAGAGATTTTATTATGAAAAAAGAATCAACAAGTATGACTATTCATAGTGAGTTAGCAAAATTTGCTCCAGAACCAGATAATATTCCAGGTTTTGAAATTATTCTAAATGTAAAAGCTTCTTATGAAGAATTACAAAGTTTAGATAAATTATCTTATTTATCAACTTCTGATAAAGGTAATAGAATTATTGAATTATGTACATATCTTGAATTAGAGGAAGACGAAAGAAATCCTTTAGTTGATAAATATTTAGATTCAGCTGGTTTAATTGGTGCAGATAGTATAGAATTCTATGGAATCTGCTAAAATCATATGAGGTTTTTTAACCTCTATGAAAATTCTTATAGGAGATAAGTTATGTTACAATTTATTAATAATGAAATTATATTTCAAAACAGCTATTCTTTAGATCATGTTATTACAGGTGATAACACAAATAATTACGATTATCTCTATGATAGATCTTTATCTAATTTAGAATTTGAATTAAGCTTAGTTGGATATGATAATATAGAAAATCTTGAAAGTTTAAAGTTTAGAATACCTGCTAATGCAGTGTCTAATTTAAAAACGCAATACAATTCTTTTAAAGAACTATTTGACGCATTATTTGAGAATATCAATAACGATAATGTATTTCCTTATCTAGGTGAAGATATTATTCAAAAAAGAAATTTTAATGGAGTTATTTAACTTCACAAAAGTCTTTATTTAAAATTGCATGTTTGAATGCATAGTTATTATTATCAAGAAACATAATTGATACATTATAATCGTGATTAATAATCTCTGAAATATTTTCTGACTTGCAAACACTATTAAACATATCTGCTGTATAATCTTTAACTTTGTATTCAATATAAAGTGTTCTACCTATAATATAGTAGCTGCTCATTGTTAAATTATCTTTTATTTTAGTTGGTAATTTGGCAGATATATTTAAAGCTTCTTCATTAAATTTTTCAGAAAATTCACTTCCAAATAATAATCCAGAAAAGAATGCTAAAGCAATAAATTTAATCATTTTAAAAACCTCAAATAAATTTTATAAGTTTAACATTAAAAAACTTTTTTAAAGCATGAATTAAGAAAAAAAAGATTAAAATAATTCTTTAACAAAAAAGGAATTTTAATGAAAAAAATCATAATTTTATTTATAGTATTGATAAGTTGTTTATCAGCTAAAGTATTTGAAGAAGATCAATTAACTTTAACTTTCACAAATATAGAAGTTAAGCAGGTTTATAAGTGCTCGGCTGAATATAGTAATACTAAAGATTACAAGGATTATTGTAGATTAGACCGTATGAAAGAATTAGGTTTTATTGAAATTGTTAGTTCTGAATACAAAGATAGTGACTACAATAAAGGTGTGTTTAATTTAACACATGTAAATACGTATGGACACCTTATACATACAGGTAAATATTTAGATACTATAAATATACCAAGACAGCTAGATTTACAATTAGTTAAAAGATCTGTAGAAGCAAAATATACATTGGTAATGAAAGATCCAAATGGATTCAATAATGTATTATCTAAAGGTGTTTTAACTAGCGTTGAATCGGATATTAAATTAAGTAATGAAGTTGTATTTTATAAATATACAGATACTTATAATGTGGACCAATATAGAGAATGTATAGACGGTGAATCATGGATTAAAAAGTATGGTCAAAAATCAGGTAAAAAGTGTGAATGGATTAAATTAGAAAGACTAAAAGATTAAAGTAGATACTAATCTTTCGATTAGTATTTACTATTACATAAATCAGCAACTTCAACTATTTTACCATTTCTGATAACATAATCCGCCATGTCTGCCGATTCAACAACTCTATCACGCCCTCTTTGAGCGTACATAAAGACGTCTGTCTTTTCGACACAACTAACAACTTTTGCTGCTCTTTCTTCTTTGTGATAAGAAGAAAATACTATAAAGCAAATAACCACTATAATTGATATTACAGTTATTGTCCATGAAAGCTCAATGTCTTCAAACTTTCTAAATATTTTTTTAAACATTAAAGATCCTTTTTAAATGAAATAGATATGTTATATATTTTTTTAACAAGAAAAAAAAGATTTTTTAATTATCCACCATAATAAGCACTTAAATCGTCAACGACTTTTAATTTTCCATTACAACTATTTAAAATAACAGCTGCAATTCCACTTTTATAATTAGGATTCTGTATAGTTATTTCTACGTCAGAATAAATACCTGCAGCAGGATCACAAGATTTTGGTACAGCAGAAATAATATTTCCTTTTGTAATATTAAAATACATACCATAAGCAGAAAATATACCTGTTGTTGTATTATATCTATTGTCAGAAACATTTGTATCTATTCCAATTCCTTCACCTAATACATTTGAATTAAGTTCGTCTCTGCTTTTTGCTTTAATTGCTAAAACTTCATTAAACATATTTTTTGCGTCAGATTTCATTGCAGTTAATGTAGCTGCTTCTGTACCACTGCTCATATTAGGAATAGCAATTGCAGCTAATGCAGCTAATATAACCATAACAAATAGTAATTCAATCATAGAAAAAGCTTTTTTAAAATTTTTTTTCATAATAAAAAACTCCTTTATTTTTTTTTAATTATAACTATTTATTTATTTTGAATATTATTTTTTGAATTAAAACATTATTTTTGAAAATGATTATTTGTAAGAATAAGTAGGTGACCATGGGACTCTCACCCATGGAAGCTTCTAAGTTGTATTTGCTACGCTGGACTTTATCAGATTTATTAAGAAGCTATAAGCCCTTTCTCAATTGCGTTTATATTCCGCCACCACCAATTTGTATTTAAAAATGTTCCACTTTGACTGAATTAAATTCTTTCATTAATTCAAAAGAACAAAGAGAGTATAGCGTATTCAAATATCTTTGTAAAGATTTTTCTTGACTTTTTGTCATTGGTTGTTTATAAATTAACTTTAAAAATAACTCATTTTCTTTAAATCTATTTCCGTCATTATCTGTTCTAGAAGTTATTATTGTTATTTGTAGTGCACTTCTTAATTTAGAGTTTTTTTTAAAGCTACCTCTATTGATAGTTCCTAGACTAACAGGTTCAGTAAAAGTACATTTATAGAATTTATGTTCAAACATTTTATATCCTTAATTCAATTAATTATCATAATAATATAGTAATTAAGCTTAATAAGTCATTATAACTTACTTACCAATATTTATATTGAGTTAACTTTAAAGGATAAATAATGAAAAAATTAACGAAGTTTCTTGTTGACGATTCAACAGTAACTATAGTGGAAGAATTACCTAGTAAAATTGTTGCTACATTTCCTGCAGCTGAAGCTGATAGATTTGAAAAAATTAATGGTTTTATTAAAAAATCTTGTTTAAAAGAATTGGAATCAAAATTTAATGATTTAATTAAAGAATATGATTTAGTTGAAGGTGAATATAGTGTTTATGCTTGTCAAAAAGAAGACGAACTGGATCTTATTTATATTACAATAGAAAAAGATTTATCAAGAATTTCTATTGAAAATGTTTTGATAGATACAAATATTAAAGAAATTTATATCTTAGAAACAAAACTTATTAAAGAAAATAAAGTTGATTCTTTGGAATGCTTCTTAAATAATTCATATATAAAAGAACTACTAAAATCTGAATCTATTAACGATTATAGAAATAAAGATTATAGGGTTTTTAAAGCAAACTTTAGTCATAATTTTATGAATGAAAGATCTAAAGAATTATCTAAAATGACTTTTATCCAATCTTTATCTGGTAGATCTGATATATTCTTTGAATTTGATAATTTACCAGCAATTGATAAAAGAAGAAAATGTTCTTGTTGTGAATGTGATACAGATTTAAATATTGTTTTATCAGATCTTATTGATAAATGCAAAAGAAATGATAAATTTAAAAGAGAATTATTAGAAGAAAAAGAAGATCTTTTTATTGATAATTGTATTTTTTGTGGAGCTGCAATTCATTTTTATAAAAAAGAAGTTGAAGAAATTCATAGTTTAATTAATAAATATATAAAATAAAGGAATACTATGTTAGATAGTGACAGAAAAATAATAAAGAAAGATCTAATACCAAGAGGTGTATGTCTTATTAATGGAATTGAATCATATTTTGATTTTTGGAATTCAAAAGAAAAAACAAAACAAAATGATTCATTTGAATATTTAGGTTATGGAAGAGTTGTTTCTGCTAGAGGTGTATCTAAAATGCATGAAAGTAGTGAATATTGGACAGGTCATTTTTGGAGAAACAAAAATATTCCTGTAGATCAAAATTTAGTAAAAGGATAATAAATGTCAAACATAGCTGTATTAACAGAAAAACAAAAAGAGCAAATCTTAAAAATAACTAGTCATGACGCCAGCGAGTGTATTTCTGAACAAAATGATTCTTATGGTAAATATATTGAGAAATTCAGTAAAGGGAAATTTAAAAAAGATCCATTTTGTTGTTTTTCTAACTTAGATAAAGATAATAATATTTATCTTAGTATATCACATAGAATGACTAGTGATATTGATTATAAAATAACTCCAGAAGGTGTTGTTTCTAATGAGGAGTTTCCCAATGACAATTGATTATGGATTAATACCAGCTATTGACCAGAATCACTGGAATTGTCAAAATTGTGGACATAGCTTAGACTTGAGTTATTTATTAACTGAGTTAGTAGAAGAATGTAAAAACAATATAGAATTTAAAGAAGAACTTTATAATTCAAGCACTTTTGATTATCAAGATTGTTATTGTTGTTATCATGTGGTTTGTTTCGACGAAACTGAAACAAAAGAATTAATCGCATTCGTAAAAAATATATTAAAGGATTAAAAATGAACGCAAACAAAAAATATAGTCAAATGGATACAAAACTTCATAGTTTAATTGGAATGAGAGGTACAATGGAAGAAATTAGAGCTGCAATTCAAGCTAAATCATTAAGAGACAATATCAAACTTGAACCTTTTGAAGAACAAGAAATGCTTGTTGCTCAAGGTTTTGATTATGGCTTTAATGTTAATCTTGGTCAAGCAAATGGTGTTTGGTTTGATTTTGAAGTTTATCTTCTAAAGACAAATAAAGAATCAAATTTCATTATTACCGAAATCAATAAATTTTAAGGAGTATTAAAATGTTTGTAAAAGAAAAAGACTTACTTGTAGATAATACAGGTGTATGTTTAAGAGTTGAAAAAACTTTTGAAAGAGAAGTTTTCAAAAAAATGAAACCTATTGCAAGACTAAATAACGGAAAAGAATTTGTTAATACTGAAGAAGGTATGTATGCATGTGGTTTAAAAAAATGGATTCCAATGGAAGAAACTTTTGTTGTTAAAATCAATAAAGGTGTTCCTCATGAATTCTCTGCATATAGAGTTAAGCAAGTGTTGTTAAAAACGAATGAAGTTCTTCTGTATAATTCAAAAAAAATTAAAATAAGTGAAATAGAGCCTTTAAACGGATTATCTCCAATTTACTTAGCTGATTAGCCAAAGGATCGTTTTGATCCTTTGTTGCTTATCTTATAGATACAAAAACTAAAAGAATTATTTGACCATAGCTATTAAGCTATAGTCAATTTAAATTTAACCCAATCTTTGTTATTTTTAATATCAAATCCTAACTTTTTAAATACATTAATAGATTCGTTATTTGAAACTATTGTATCTGCAGTTATTTTTTTAATATTTTCTTTTTCTTTGATTTTATCTATTATTTCTTTTAGATATTTAGTTGCATAACCATTACCTCTTTCTGAATCATTTAGATACATTGTAACTATATGAAAAGTATCTTGTCTTGGTTGATACAGCACAAAATAACCAATTTGTTGAAGATTTTTTTCTATTATGAAAATATTTAAATCAAGAGTTTTTAATTGATCTTCATTTAGACAATTATCTTCGCCATATTCCTCAATGAATGTTGCTTCTTTAGAAACTACATAATGCAAGTCATTTTCTGCATAAGGTCTTAAAAAAGTATTCATATCAACAAATACTTTCTTTTCTTAAGAAATAAACTCCGTCTTCTTGGTCAAAACCTAAATTAATTAAAATTAAAATTAATTCAGCATTATTTTGAACTTCTGGTGTTTTAATTACTTTAATAACAGTGAAATTTAACTCTTGCATTTTAATAAAAGCGGCTTTTAAAGCATGTGTTGCTAAACCTTGATTTCTATATTCAGGAATAACAAATACTCTTTCAATAAAATATTCTAGTTCTTCTCCATTTTTAACAGCATGAACAATAATGTATCCTAATCTAATAGATTGGTCACCAATTTTTGTTTCAATAATATAAGCGTTATACCATGAACCATTATAATACAGATTGTCATGAACATTGAAAGGTTTTTCTAATTTATTTTCCATTGAAGTAATGAAATCTAAATCTTTTCTTCCGTATTCTCTTAATGTAACTGGTACATTTATAGTTGTAATTTCCATAATTTATCCTTTTTGTAATTTATTTTAAAGTTTGTTATAAGCTACAAATAGTTAAAATAAAATAAAAAAGGAATCTCTTATGTTTAAATTATTTATTTTTAATTTTGTTATTTGTTTGCTAGTTTGTACAGTTCTTTACTTTAATTTGAATTGGTTAGCTATTTCAATAGTAGTTGCTTTAATTTTATTTGATTGTTTTATAATTTATTTCGAAAGAAATTTACTTGGTGGAGCTGGTGGTTTAGAATCTGAGTTTGAAGATAATATAGAAGAAACTAAAAAAGAGAAATAAACATATATAACTATGAATCAATTTATTGATAATTTAAAGCATAAAAAAGGATAAGAAATGAGAATTAGAACATTTGTTGGAGTAACTGAGTTATTAAAAGAATTCGTAGAAATGGATTTTATTGTAACATTAGATAATGGGGAAGAGATTAATATTAAAAAATATAAAAACATATTAATTTCACAAAAAGGTCTTATGATTGAATTACTAAAAGAATTCAATGAAATAAAAGAAGAAAAAGATAAAAATTTTTTATTAGATTTCTTACATAAATTAATTTTAAATAATTTATTTGATATTTCAAAAATCATAAAAGTTATTAAAGAATTAGAATCAAGAGGTTGTCATGCTGGAGATATCCAAGATCTACAATTTTCAATGTCAGAAAGAGGAAAGAATATTGTTCATAAAGCAACTTTAGTTGAATTTTTAACAGCTTTAAATGAGCTTTCTAAAGAACCAAATGGATTAGAAATAGTTAGATATAATTTGTGTGTAGAAAGAAGTATTAAAGCAATGAAATACTTAGAATTTATTGACGCAATTAGTGTATTGGGTATAGATAAATTTTTTGATTTTAAAAATACAGAATCTTTTAATGAAGAATATTTGAAAGAAAGTAAAAGACTTAGTTCTATAGAATTAAAAACAGTTATGTCTGATTTCTTAGAAGATTAAGGTGTTAACATGAAAATATTAATATCTGAAGACAACGATTATAAATACAGAGCAATAGAAGAAGTTATCAAAAACTTTGATTCAAATATAGAGATTGTTAGAGTTGAATATGCAAAAGGAACTGTTTTAACATTAATGAAAGATAATTCTTTTGATATGTTAATTCAAGATATGCAAATGCCAATTAATTCTGACGGACATATAGATAGAGAAGGTGGTAAATATGTAATGTCACAATTAAAATATAGAGGCATTAAAATAAAATCTATTTTTTGTAGTTCAGACGTTGTAAATTACCCAGGTGTAGAATCAATATTATATGATTCAAGTTCAATTGTTTGGGAAAAAACATTGATAAATTTCTTAAAAAATTAAAAAAGATAAAGGATATAAAATGGAAAGAGCGGAATATGTATTTACTGAAACTAATAGTGATTCACAAAAAGAATTTTTAGAGAAAAAATTACAAAATAGAATTGCGGATTGTAAAGATCCTAGATATTTATTATTAGCTAATTTATTAGACGATCATGTATTAAATGATTATTCAATTATAGTTGCTGAATATGAGCCAACAGAAGACTTAACTGATTTATTATCAGATAAATCACAATTCTTTAAAACTGATTTATTTAAGTATAAAAGAATTAAGGGTAGAGTTAGTCAATGTCACGATAATAGTGTTGAATATGTTTGTAAAAAACCTGAAAAAAGAAAACTTTATACAGGTTATGCATTGTCAGAAGATCACTTATGGCGACAACATTCTTGGGTTATTGAAAACAATGATACTATTGTTGAAACTACTGAAAAGAGATTATGTTATTTTGGTTATGAAGCAACAAGAATGTTAAATGAATATTTAGGTATTAATGATAGTGACGAAGAAGCTGAATGGACATTTTCTCCTTCAGTAACTGAACAATCATTACAAAAAGTTTCTTAAGGAGTTAATATGAAATTTTTAAATTTAATAATGGGTTACATTATTCTTATGTTGATTGCTGTAATGTCAATTTTATTTAGTTTTATGATTGATACATTAGTTTTAAATTTATTTGATTTAAATCTATTCTTATTTGATAATAATATACCTTATGGAGTAATATTTTTAGCTCTAATAATGTTTATTTGTTTCACTGTAATTCATTTAAATAAAGCAACTAAAATAGAACAAATAGTTGATTAAAAAATAATATCTTTCAATACCTATTTAGGTGTTGAAGATACTAACTATATAGTTTAAAACATTAATTAATTGTTAATTAATCAATATTATAATTTCTTTAATATATCTTTTAATATGGAGGTAAAGACCAATGGAAGGATTATGGAAAACAAAACTTAGCGGAGAACAAAAAGATAGTAAAAGAAAGAAAAATTCTATTAAACACTTTTTGAGAGATAAAAAAAATTTTTTACAAAAAGAGATTTTTAAAATTGAATATAGACTACATAAAGATCCTGTTGTAGTTAATAAAAAAGAAGAGGATTTATTTTATAAAAACTTAAAATTAGATAGAAAAATGTTTAGAAAATGTAAACATTACTATGAATTAGGTGGAGAAAGATTTGAAGAATGGATTGATAGATCTAAAGTAAAAACTTTTCTAAAGAAGAAAAAATTTGATTTTGATAATAAAAAATCGTATTTTGTTTATTATTAAAAATAATCTTAAAAGTAGATTTTTAGTTAATCTACTTTTAATTATTTAACTCTACAAAATAAATATCTCATAAGCTTGTTTATAAGCCTCTAGGATTGATTCATAAGGTTGAGTAACATAAATCTCTAAACCACTTAAACTAACTTGTATAGCACAAGTTTGACCACTTTTAACAACCTCAGTTGAATAAATAGCTTTTTTAGCAAAAGCTGCTTTAATATCTTCTAATGTTATAGGTTTCATTTTAAATCCTTTAATTAAATTTCTTTTAAGTATTTATTTAAATTTATAGCTTTAGCTTTTGGCTTATCACTTCTAATATATATAGATTTTTCTTTAACATTGTCTAAAAATTCAATTTCATGTGAAATATTATTTAAAGTAAATGCTTTACCAGTTGTTTTATTTTCTATTACAAAACAAAGTTTAAAAAGTTTTCTAGTATAAATTCTTGTTACTTTTACTGGAATAATATCGTCTACTTCTTTTAAAAATAACTCTTTATTTTGAAGTTCAGACATAATTTTTTCAAGATCAATAATAGATAATTTATTTTCCAGGAATGATTCAGAAGCTACAAAAGTATGAATTCTAGAATCATTATTAGCTATTTTACCAGCATTTCTCCCGTAACTTTTTATACCTAAGATAAAAAATTTTTGTGTCTGTAAATCAATATCTTTATTGTTTAAAATAATTGGTTTTTCGATAAACAATCTTTTTGAATATAACTCTTGACTACCTAAATCTTTAAATTCTTCGTAATTTGATTCATAACGATCTAATTCAATAATTAGTTCATTAAACGAAACAACTTTTGCAACAGTAATCATGGTTAACTTATTTTTGTTTATAACACTAATATGATCTTCTATTCCTTTAATATTAACCATAATATTGTTCATATCAAAATCGTCTGAATAGAAATCAGTTTTTACTAATCCTGCAACTTGTTTAAAAGTTTTTGGAACTAAGTAGTCTTGTAATAAAATTTTCATTTTTTAGCCTTTATGTGTAAAATTTATTTTTCAATATAATTGAATATTAAGTTATACTTTGTTAAAATTAAAATAAAAAGGTTCACAATGGTTCTAACAAGTTATTTTTCTAATTGGAGAAAGTTTCCAGAAAATGTAAAAACAATATCTGTATCAAGATTTCCACCTAAGTGGGCTAAATTTGACGAACAAATGAATGAGTTAGCTCCTTCTAGTAATCTATTAATGAGATATAAAAACAATGAAATTACTGACATAGAATATACTAGAGAATACAATGAACAATTAAGCAATTTAAATGTAAATGAGATTGCAGAAAAAATAAAAGGAAGTGTTTTATTGTGCTTTGAAAAAAGCGGTGAATTTTGCCATAGAAATTTAATCAGAGAATGGTTAAAAGCAAATGGTATTAATAGTGCTGAACTTTAAAAAAGGAGTTTTTCATGGATAAAAATGAATTATTAACTAGATTTTCTGGATTGTTAAAAGGTCTTATAATATACAAAGAAGAAATAGCTAAATTAGAAGAGCTAATGATTAAATATCATTTTGAAACAAATAAAATTTATTTAAGAGAAAATTGTTTTGAACGATATCATTTTTGTTTCGGTCCTATAGGTTAAGGACCGATTAAATATAACTAAAAGTGTATTCTTCAACTAATCTTTTCACGTAGTTAATATCTTCTTCATTTTCTTTTTTCAATAACTTATTATTTTTAATTAAATCGAATATGAATTTAAAAATATTATTCATTAAATAATGAACTTCTTTTATTTTAAATAAATTATAAAGAATCATATCAAGATCACCTGAATGAGTAATGTCCATTTGTCTAATAGATTTACAAAAACTATTTAAAGCTTGTTCACTTGTTTCAGCTTCGTCAATTGATTGATATATTATTTCTGAAAAGTTATTATCAAATTTTTCATGATTTTTCATTAAATTTAGAGAATGTTTTAGAATACTAATAGATTCATTGTGATATGAAAATGCAGAAGAAGTTTCTTTTTGAGTGATAGAAACAACAAAGCTTAAAATAAGTGGTTTGATAGAATGAAACATTTGTGACTCCTTTTTGAATTGCATGCCTAAACATGCAATTATTGTTTTTGCATGTTTTAACATGCAGTATTAAGATTGTTTTAATTGTGTTGATATTCTTACAAAGAAATTAAAAAGTGATATAACTCCAATAAATAATAAAGAAGCAATTAACATAGTAAATAATATAACACCAGCTTTTAACATTTCCGTGAAAAGTATCGGAGCTGCACAACCTCTACTAACTGCATGTAAAGGATATAAAATAAAATAAATATTTGTTAATAAGAATAATACACCATTAATATATAATGTCTTTATTTTATCTTGTAAGAATGCTATTATAAATTTTGCTCCAAAAATAACAATTGCTGAAAACATAAAAACAACAATTAATGTAATAAAATTTTTAGCAATGTATTCTAATAGACTATGTTCTTCACCTGAACCTGATTCGTAAAGATATAAATAATTTACAATTACATGGTATTTAGATAATGTAGGATATTTAGTATTTACAAGATCTATTAAAGGTTGATTAATAGCACCAATATCAAAAAATGTTGACTTATCTATTGTTATAGCACCAAGATCATTAAGCAATATCAAATAGATAGCTACTACAACATACATAAAGAATAATACATAAGTATTATTAGGATTTAAAGATTTCTGTAAATCTTTAATAAAAAGAGGTGTATTCATATTAAACTCCTGAGATTAAATTGTAAATATTATAATAGAAATTTAATTAAGAAAAGCTTAAGTTTATTTGTTATATAATTTCAACATACCAAAAGGTACATATTGGGTAGAATTATATTCTACTTCAAAAAGAAAAGGTATTAATTTTAATATACCAAAATGGGGCTGAATGGATTATGAAATAGTTGAGAGGTTACGTTACTCTTCGTTGTTAGTGAAACACTAACCAGCCCCTCCAATGATTCAGTAGTTTATGAAAAATATCTGCAGTTTTATGTAGAAGAGTTAGGTTCAATTCCTAGGTGGATCATTATGTTCTAGAACAAAAAATTGCTTTTTTGTAGTTAGAATGCAGGAAACTGCTTCTTGATAGGTTCGATTCCTTGGTAGCAACTCTTTTTGAGTTGTGTGCGGAGACACAGGATAATAACTACTTAAAAGTTGGTATAAATTCCAGTATTTTTAGCCAGGCTTAATTGTCTGGCTTTTTTTTTGTATATAAAGTTTAAATTAATAAAAATTTAGTTATTATTTCATTAACAACAATTTTTTGTTGAAATAAAAAAATCAATAGGTGTAAAATGAATGATAAACAAGAACAAGGTGGAAAAAACTACTAACAAAATGTTTTATACAATAATGTTAGGAGTTTTAATTTTTATAGGAATCTGTGTATTTTTTTTAAAATTTTATACTCTTGATAAAACTTTAAATTGTACGAATAACGAAACTATAAAAGTATCAATAGAACAAATGTTAAATCAATCTTCAATAGAAGATCAATTGGAATTTAAACTATTGATTAAAAAGTTAAAGACGAGACCTGATCTAAATACAGATAAGAAATTCTCAACTGAACTTTGCAAAGTTGGTAAAGATAAAAATTTAATATCTTTAATCTATGAATTAAAAAACAATATTTAGGAGAAAATAAAAATGAAAAAAATTTTATTAAGTTGTGTAGCTGTATCAGCAATGTTATTAAGTGGTTGTGCTCAACATAGTGGAATGCAAACTTCAACAATGGGTGGAGCTCAAGTAAATAGTTATTTTGAACAAGGTGTTGTTGTAGATTGTAAAAAAGTAATGTTAGATCAATCAACTAAAAATACTACAACAGGAGTTGTTGGTGGAGCTGCTGTAGGAGCATTATTAGGAAATGCTGCTAAAGGAAATACTAAGGGTACTTTAATTGGTGCTGTTGGTGGAGCTGCATTAGGTGGTATTGCTGGTGCAACAATGGGTTCTGAAGAAGAATCATATGAAACAACAATTAATTCTCAAGGAAGAATGTTTGTAGTTTATTTAGATCATAGATTAAGAGAAGGTACTAGAGTTGAATTCTTACTAAGAGGTAATGAAGTTTCTAATGTAAATGTTAGATAATATCTGAACAGCCTCTGAAAAGAGGTTGTTCTTATTTAAAAAAATAGTTAATTGTTTCGTTTACTTTTTTTATAGCAGCTAAAGCTATTTTTTCTTCTGTATCCAAATCTTCATAAAGTTTTTGTTTTTCTATAAATCCAAATTTTTTAGATAATTTAATAAAGATTGATTTATCAAAGTTAAATTTTTCAGCGTCTTCTTTAATGTCTTTTATATTTTCTACTTCTCTTAAATACATTAACATAATTCTTTGCAAAATATCTGAAACACCTGCTTTTTCCCATTCTGGTCGCATTTTTTCAACTTCATTTAAGATAATATCTTCTGCTCCTAATTGCATGCTAAACCTCTTTTATATTGATATAATTCAATTATAACATACTTTAAA
>JACCDQ010720472.1_pt1 | contig 15118 bp, 9 predicted proteins | sample 7446031 | NCBI WGS metagenome assembly JACCDQ01 (sample SAMN15323442, study PRJNA562643) | freshwater metagenome | isolation source: river surface water | place: USA:Blue River Watershed | collected 2017-08-17
AAGGCATGGCTCTAATGATAAAGCAATGCCTTTTTCGGTTTTGTATAGACTTTAATTGATAATAGGACTTTTGCGTTGTGCCACACAAGCGTAAGTTCTGACGTAGGCTATGTATCGCACAACTCTTGTGCTTTGGTATTATTGTAAGAGAGTTTTGAGCCAGACCTATCTAATAGTGTACAAAAGTACTACATTCGGTATTTGCACAATAGCCCTCCTAGAGGGGTAAATTTTAAGATGCTATACCGTATAAACGCACAAAGCCCCACAAAACTAGGTTCTGTGGGGGCTTTGGTATCAACTAAAAAATTAAAGCTTATTTTTTCTTCTCTAATTTCTTTTTCGCTTCTTCACGAGCAGCATCTTCCATTTGAGTTTTCAACGCTGAAAGAGCATCTAAATCACCTAAAGTTGATTTCTCAACAGTACTAGCGATTTTTTCTACATCTTTAGCCGTTTTCTTTTTCTCTTCTTGAACAGCCTCTTCTTTCGCATCAGCATATACTTTTGCATGAGAAAGCGTGATTTTGCGGTCGTCTTTGTTGAACTCGATTACTTTGAAATCAAGTTGTTCGCCTACTTCAGCAACAGAGCCATCTTCTTTGGCCAATTGCTTCAATGGAGCCGAACCTTCGATACCGTAAGGCAATTCCAACGTAGCTCCTTTGTCGTTTTTCGCAACAAGCGTAGCTTTGTGGATAGAACCTACTGTAAAGATTGATTCAAAAGTATCCCAAGGGTTTTCTTCCAATTGTTTGTGACCCAAAGCCAAACGACGGTTGTCTGCGTCAAGCTCTAATACCACAACTTCCAATTTCTCACCTACTTTGATGAACTCAGAAGGATGTTTGATTTTCTTCGTCCATGACAAGTCAGAAACGTGTACCAAACCGTCGATACCTTCTTCCAACTCAAGGAACAAACCAAAGTTTGTCAAGTTACGTACAGTACCAGCGTGCTTAGTACCTACAGCGTATTTGCTCAACAAATCTTGTTTAGTCCAAGGGTCTTCTGTCAATTGTTTGATGCCTAAAGACATTTTACGCTCAGAGCGGTCTAAAGTCAATACCACTGCTTCGATTTCGTCGCCTACTTTCAAGAAGTCTTGTGGATTACGCAAAGGTTGTGACCAAGACATTTCAGAAACGTGAATCAAGCCTTCAACACCTGGCAATACTTCTAAGAATGCACCGTAGTCAGCTACGTTTACAACTTTACCTTTTACTTTAGAGCCGATTTCTACCGCAGCCGCTAGAGCATCCCAAGGATGTGCCTGCAATTGTTTCATACCCAAAGAGATACGTTTTTTGTTCTCGTCGAAGTCCAAAACAACCACTTGGATTTTCTGATCCAATTTAAGCAACTCTTGTGGGTGATTGATACGTCCCCAAGAAATATCTGTGATGTGCAACAAACCGTCAACACCACCCAAGTCGATGAACACACCGAAGTTAGTCATGTTCTTGATAACACCTTCAAGAACTTGTCCTTTTTCAAGGTTGTTCAAGATTAATTGACGTTGTTCTTCAAGGTCTTTTTCGATAAGTACTTTGTGAGAAACAACAACGTTATCGTTAGCATGGTTGATTTTCACAACCTTCACTTCCATTTTCTTACCAACGAAGATATCGAAGTCACGGATTGGTTTCACATCAATTTGTGAACCTGGCAAGAACGCCTCTACTCCGAAGATATCAACGATAAGACCACCTTTAGTACGACGTTTTACAAAACCATCAATTACTACGTCATTTTCAAGCGCATCTTCGATGTTTTTCCAAGCAGTCATTACTTTAGCCAATTTACGAGAAAGAATCAATTGACCAGCTTTGTCTTCTTGATTTTCTACGTAAACATCTACTACGTCACCAACTTTCAATTCAGGCATATCTCTGAATTCTGAAGTTGGTACCATACCGTCTGATTTGAAACCGATGTTCAAAATCACCTCACGGTCTGTGATTCCTACTACTGTTCCTTTTACTACTTCTTTTTCAGTAACTTGGTTTAATGTACCTTCAATAAGAGCTTCTAATCTTGCTCTTTCTTCGGCAGAGTAACCACCACCGATACCTTTTGTGCCGACTAAGTCCCAGTCGAAATCTGCTAATTGATTAGCCATGTTTGAGTAAAAGCCCTGATACATCAATGTGACGGGCAAAACACATTGAAATTTAGTTGATTCGTTTCCCAACTTATTGGGGGTGCAAAGGTATAAATTTTTTATAATATTCTGAAAATGAGTTGGAAATATTTTTTCATAAATCATGCGTATGCTTACAATTCGTCGGGCGTTTGTGGTCAACTAGCCCCCAATCTTTGCCGTTCCGCATAAATCGTTTTAGCGACAAACAAAACTTTATTACCTTTGTGCTGCAATCGCTAAGAAAAGATGAGTTTTATCCAAACCTGTTGCAGCAGAATTTGTTATATTACTGTGAAACAATCTGTGCAGCTTTGTGCGTAATATCATCCTTACTGTGAGGTAGTTTCTTAGAAAAACTATGCTAAAAATTTATCATTGATGAGTGCAAAATACTTTCATTTGACCGTAAAAGAGGTGATTGACGAAACACCCGACACCAAAACTTTCACTTTTTGGCATCCTATCCACCAAGCAGTTAGCTACAAAGCAGGGCAATTCCTGACGCTCATTCCTGTGATTAATGGAAAAAAAGAACGTCGTAGCTACTCGATGTCTAGCTCACCCAACCGAGATGCGTCTATAGCCATTACCGTAAAGCGTGTGCCTAATGGGTTGGTTTCTAATTTCCTCTGCGACAACCTCAAAGTAGGCGATGCCATCGAAGTAATGGAGCCTATGGGGCATTTTATTATCGAGCCCAATCCTCGCCAAGCCCGAAGCATCGTGTTGGTCGGCGGAGGGTCTGGTATAACGCCCTTGCTTTCTATCGCCAAATCGGTCTTGCCTGTCGAAACCCAAAGCAAGGTGTATCTGATTTACGGCTCAAGAAATGAAGAGCATATTATTTTCAAAAAACAATTAGAAGCCCTCGAAAGCGAATTTGCCGGACGCTTCAAGGTATTGCACGTATTGAGCCAGCCTTCTTATACTTGGACAGGCTACAAAACGCGCATCAACCAAGCTTCGGTCGTAACATTTTTGAAGCAAGATTTTGCCCTTGATATTACCAAAGCCGAATACTACCTTTGCGGCCCCGCTGGCATGATGGAACAAGTAGAAGCGGCTATCAAGATTTTTGGCGTAACGTCAGCACAAATTCATCAAGAGCATTTCTTTACTTCACACGATGAAAAAGCAATGGAGGAAGAAGAAGAAACAGGCAGTTTGAAAGAACAAACCGTTACGATTCAATACGAAGGCGAAGACTATCAGGTGCTTGTAAAACCCCACGAAACTATCCTCGAAGCTGCCCTTCGAGACGACATTGATTTGCCTTATTCTTGTCAAGCAGGTATGTGTACGGCTTGTTTGGGCAAATGCACTTCGGGCAAAGTACGCATGGATGAAGAAGATGGACTAACCGACAACGAAATCAAACAAGGCTATATTCTTACTTGTGTGGCTCATCCGTTGAGCAGTGGCGTTGTTATTGAAATAGAGTAATCCACAAAAGTTATCCACATAAAAATAGTATTGTGGATAACTTTTCGTTTATTTATTAACAAAAGTTATGTGAGTATAAACTACTAACATAGTATTTTTGTTGTTAGAATACCTTATTACTTGTAAAGTTTGCTGGTGTGGGCATTTTGCCCCGTAAAAAGGATAAGAGGGCTGTTGAATTTACTAATACAATGCTGGGATATAATATTATAAAGATTCTTTTCTCTATATCTAATAATTAAAAATGCCTAGGTCAATCTTCTCAAAATAAGGAAAGAAAGTTCTTGGTAATGTCACAAAAAAGTGGCTAATTTTGTTCATCGAATATTAACCCATCATTAACCCTCTATTAATCCTGATTTTATTGCGAAAAATTAATAAGACCACTTAATTATTTTAAAATGGTTTAGGAGTGCTATTGGTATAAAGTACTCAACAAACGCAAAACTACTAACACAAAGTCATGTCTGACGCAATCAAACACGAGTGTGGCATAGCACTCATCCGTCTCCGCAAAGATTACCAGTACTATATCAATAAGTACGGTACGCCCTTGTATGGTATCAACAAGCTTTACCTGATGATGGAAAAGCAAGTAAACCGAGGACAAGATGGTGCTGGAGTTGCCAACATCAAAATTGATGTTTCGCCGGGGCACAGATATATCAGTCGCTATCGTTCGGTTGAACCCAATGCGGTAGCTGATATTTTCGGGAAAATTTACAAAAAATTTAGAAAAGGACTCAAAGACCATAAAGATAAAGCCAAAGATGCCAAGTGGATTCAAGAAAACGTTGCCTTTTCGGGCGAAGTGATGCTCGGGCACTTGCGTTATGGTACACATGGACAAAACGAAATTGAAAACTGTCACCCCATGTTACGTCAAAACAACTGGCGTAGCCGCAACCTCGTGGTAGCAGGTAATTTTAATATGACCAATGTGGACGACCTTTTCAACAAACTTGTTTCGCTGGGACAACACCCAAAAGAAAAGGTTGATACAGTAACGGTGATGGAGAAAATTGGGCATTTCCTCGACGAAGAAATTCAACGCCAATTCGATTTCCATAAGCATAGCTACGAAAATCCCGAACTTTCGGAGGTCATTGAAGATAACATTGATTTACAACGGGTGTTGCAACGCTCCTGCCGAGATTTCGACGGAGGCTATGCTATGTGTGGTATCACAGGACACGGAGCGGCTTTTGTGGCAAGAGACCCCGCAGGTATTCGTCCGGCGTATTGGTATGCCGACGACGAAGTAGTGGTGGTTGCCTCTGAAAAGCAGGCTATCAAAACTTCTTTCAATTGTAATTACGAAGACATTCAAGAGGTACAACCAGGCCATGCCCTGATTATCAATAAAAAAGGAGAATATTCGGAGAAGAAATTTATCGAACCACTAGAGAAAAAATCTTGTAGCTTCGAGCGTATTTATTTCTCTCGTGCCTCAGACCCCGATATTTATGCCGAACGCAAGCAGTTGGGCCGCTTGGTGATTCCACAAGTTTTAGAAGAAGTAAGCTACGACCTGAAAAACACTGTTTTCTCTTATATCCCTAATACTGCCGAAACGGCTTTCTTGGGTATGATAGAAGGCTTGGAAGATTATTTGGCAAAAGAACGTAAAAAAGCCATTTTGGAAGGTGGCTTTGCCGAACAAGATTTAGAGGATTTGCTTACGTTCCGTCCAAGAGTAGAAAAGTTGATTTCTAAAGATGTAAAACTTCGTACCTTTATCACCAACGATGCCGACCGTAACGACATGGTTTCGCACGTGTACGATACCACGTATGAAGTAATCAAAAAAGGCGTTGATAACGTCGTGCTGATTGATGACTCGATTGTAAGAGGTACAACGCTAGAACGTTCTATTCTAAAGCTATTAGATAAATTAGGCCCTAAAAAGATTGTCATTGTGTCGTCGGCACCGCAAATTCGTTACCCCGATTGCTATGGTATTGATATGTCACGGATGAAAGATTTTGTGGCGTTCAGAGCGGCTTACGAATTACTTCGTGAACGTGGCATGGACGATGTGCTAGAAGATACATTAGGGCGTTGTGTGGCAGCAGTAGAACTCAACACCGCCAGCGAACAAAACTTTGTCAAAGCGATTTATGAGCCATTTACACCACATGAAATTGCTGATAAAATTGCCGATATTGTTAAACCAAAAGATTTAAAAGCTGATTTAGCAATTGTTTACCAAACCGTAGAAAGCCTCAACAAGGCTTGTCCGTATAACCTTGGCGACTGGTATTTTACAGGAAATTATCCAACACCAGGTGGTAACAAGGTTGTAAACAAAGCCTTTATCAACTTTATGAAAGGCGTTGAAGTGAGAGCTTACTAATTTTTGTTAGGGGATTGCTGATTGTAGATGTGTAAAATCTTTTTTACCATTTCCGAAATCAGTAATCCCCTATTTTCTTATCATTATTTTACTAAAGCTCCTCCACGGCCGTACCAATGCCCAATTCACTGAAAAGCGTTTGCCAATAAGTAGAAACGGCTGGATTATTCACTTTGGTTGAGGCTGTTGGTTCAAAAGGCTTGGCGATGCTTATTTGCACATTGCCCAAATGCGTCAGTTGAGTTTTTAAGCTACTGGCATCTTCTCTGGCCCATCCCATAGCCGCAGCGTCGTCGGCTGGCGGGTTATTGTGAAAATCTCTTCGATGCTCACCCTTCATACTTTCTACCATATCAGAAAGAAAATATGCTTTTACTTCTAGTCCTTTTGCCGCAGCGTTGTCAATCAACGGCAAAGCCGCTTGGATGTCGGTGCTATTTTTGCTCGAAGCGGCGTTTTGTGCTACCAATTGTTTCAAGACATATTGCTTAAAAACGGCACGTTCTTTTTGCAAATCCATCGAAAAAGCATTTTTCAAGGCTTCCAAATCATTGGCATTTGCCCCTTCGCTGGTTTCCATTTCGGAGCGAGCAACCAAGGCCAAGACCTTTCCTTTTGCTGTATTTTCATGGATAAAATACACCTCTAGGCGGTCGCCTTTCCAATTGATGTTTTTATCTATGATTTCGTTGATAAGTTGGGTGTATTTTTTACGGGCAAAGCCTTGGTCTAAATGCACACTCACCGATTTATCCATAAAAATCATCGTGCAGGTATTGGTGGCAGGTGGTTGTTCGGTCGATTGCTGCTGGCTGCTGTCGGAACACGACCAAACAAGCAAACACACAATCCCCAATAAAGCCACAGAAAAACGGTATGGTATGGTACGAAATTGTTGCAATGGCATGGTTTAATATTGATGATAAAGGTTTGAATCCTTAAAATTAAAAAATCCTCTTCAATTGCCTATTTTTTCTTGATAATCCTATCAACAAAAAACATAAACGGTTGATTTTTACGGTTGAATGTGTCGTTGAAATCAAGATACTCATTGTTTTACGTAAAAATAGGGCGATTTGTTGGTAAGACGATTACGCCAAGTATTTACGGAAAAACCAAACTTCAAATAAATTTAATATTTCACTGAAAGTATTACATTTGTGAATAATGTAAACATACAAAAACAAATCCTTTTACCTCATGCAAAAAGTTGTTCACCTGATAGCTTCGGTAGCCTTGAGTTTATCGTTAAGCTTTGTAGGACTTGCACAAACCGACTGGAATAAGCCTCTTCCGATGGACCCAAGCGTAAAAATGGGCGTTTTACCCAACGGTTTGAAATACTACATCCAAAAAAATGCCGTACCCAAAAACCGAGCACAATTACGCTTGGCTGTAAAGGCTGGTGCGGTGCTCGAAACCGACGACCAACAAGGCTTGGCTCACTTCATGGAACACATGAATTTTAACGGTACAACACATTTTCCCAAAAATGAACTGGTTAATTTTTTACAAAAATCGGGGGTACGCTTCGGGGCAGATTTGAACGCCTACACTTCGTTTGATGAAACCGTTTATATGCTTCCTGTACCAACCGATTCGATAGAGGTATTTAAAAAAGGAATGCAAATCCTAGAAGATTGGGCACACAATGCTACTTTAGACCCAACCGAAATCGACAAAGAAAGAGGCGTTGTATTGGAAGAATCTCGTTTAGGCAAAGGTGCTCAAGCCCGTATGCGAGATAAGTATTTCCCTTTGATTCTGAACAATTCGCAATACGCCAAACGCCTGCCTATCGGAAAAGATGATATTTTGAAAAACTTCAAATACGACGTACTCAAGCAATTTTACCAAGACTGGTACCGCCCCGATTTAGAGGCGGTGGTTGTAGTAGGGGATGTAGATGTGGCGATGGTTGAAAAAATGATTCAGGAAAAATTTGGCAGCATCCCGATGCCCGCCAATGCCAAACCTCGCACCAAATACAGTATTCCACTCACAGGAGGCGTTGACGTTGCCATCGTTACAGACCCCGAACAACCCAACACGATTATTCAGATTTTAGACAAACAGCCCAAACGTGCCGATTTGACTTATAAAGACCGCCGTGACGGAGTGATGCGTAGTTTGTACAACCAAATGCTTTCTTCTCGTATCGAAGAACTTACCCAAAAAGCCGACCCTCCGTTTTTGTATGGCTATGCTGGCTACAGCAGTTTTTTGAGTGATTTGGATGCCTTTATGTCGGTGGTCGTAATCAAAGGCAATGCCATTGAAAAAGGACTCAAAGCTGTAGTTGACGAACTAACCCGTGCCAAGAAATTTGGCTTTACGGCCTCTGAATTTGAAAGAGCCAAGAAAAACTATTTGGTTGCCCAAGAAAATGCTTACAAAGAAAAAGACAAAACCGACTCAGAAGCCTTGGTCGATGGATTGGTCAGTGCTTTTTTAGTAGATGAACCGCTCACCTCTATCGAATTTGGCTATGAGTTTACGAAACAAAACCTCGAAGGCATCAAACTAGAGGAAGTAAACGCCCTGGGCAATGTGCTACTCACCGACAGCAATCGGGCTGTTGTGTTGATGGCTCCAGAAAAAGAAAAAGCACAATTGCCTACAGCCGAGCAAATCAAGACTTGGCTCAATGCCAGCGAAGGCGTAAAAGCATACGTGGACGAAGCCGTTAATAAACCGCTCATTGCCCAATTACCGAAAGGCTCGAAAGTGATTGCCACGAAGCAATTTTCAGACATTGGCGTAACCGAATGGACTTTTGCCAATGGCGTAAAGGCAGTTCTGAAATCAACAGACTTCAAAAATGACGAAATCGTTATTAATGCGTATAGTTTTGGTGGCACAAACTTATACAACGATGCCGATGCCGACAATGCCCGTTTGGCTTCGGCATTGACGAGTATCAGTGGCTTGGGCGAGTTTAATGCAACCAACCTCCGCAAATTGCTCACGGGCAAAAGCGTGCGGCTATCGCCTTTTGTGTCGGCTACCAGCGAAGGCTTTAGTGGCATGAGTACGCCTCAAGATTTTGAAATTGCCTTACAGTTGATTTACAGCTATTTTACACAGCCTCGTCTGGACAACGACATCGTTACGGGTTTTTTGACTAACCAAAAAGAAGCCTTACTCAACCAACAAAAAACCCTTACGCCAGAAAAAGTGTATAGCGATTCGCTTACGGCCGTTTTGGTCAACTATCGCAAACGAAATATGCCCATGACAGCCGAGCGTTTGGCCAAAGTTGACCCTAGCAAATCGTTTGCTATCTACAAAGAACGCTTTGCTGATGCTTCTGACTTTACGTTCTTCTTTGTTGGAAACATCGACCTAAAAACAGCTCAACCGCTATTAGAGCAGTATTTGGGGGCATTGCCAAGCACCAAACGCAAGGAAACCTACAAAGATTTGGGCATTTATCCACCCAAAGGAAAAATAGAAAAAGTGGTCTATAAAGGCACAGAACCCAAAGCCAAAGTAACGCTTGTATGGACAGGCAGTTTGGCTTATAATACCCAAACCGACAAGCAAATAGAAGCCTTGTCGGAAGTATTAGAAATCAAATTGATTGAAAAACTGAGAGAGGAAGAAGCGGGTGTATATGGCGTACAAGTAGGTGCTTCGGCTACAAAAATTCCAGCAGGACGCTATTCATTCAGAATCGCCTTTGCTTGTGCTCCTGAAAATGTGGATAAATTGATTAACCGTACTTTAGCCGAAATCAATCAGGTAAAGGCACAAGGAGCAACCCAAGTGGATATTGATAAATACAAAGCCGAATCGAAACGACAACTAGAAGTACAATTGCGAGAAAACAGCTTTTGGGCAAGTTATCTGCAAGGACAATACCAAGTACAAGGAAAGGTCAATGAAATTTTACAAGAAGATGCCTTAATGAAACAAGTAAGCGTTGGTAGCACCAAGCAAGCTGCTAATACCTATTTTGGCAACGACTTTATCAAAGTAATTTTGTTACCTGAGAAAAAATAAAGTAACACATTCAAACGAAAACGAGTTATTGTATGATGCAATAGCTCGTTTTCGTTTTAAGCCAAATGCTCATCGTCTTGCACGGCATTGGCGGCTTGACGCTTGTTGGCATACAAAAGTTCTTGATAAGAAAGCGTCCGAAGCATTCCTATTTTGATTTTTTTACGAACAGCCTGCGTCTGCGACTTATAGGTATTTTGCCCTTTCAATAATTCTTCGGCAATATTGGCGACTAATAACTCTACTGATTCAGGAGTTAACATTACTGGCGTGCTTTTCATGTGTCAATCACAACAATAAGGGTGAAAGCCTAAACAATTAGCTGATTTTAAGCGATTTATTCTTCTCCAAACCAGTCTTTCTCTATAACTACAAATTTAAAACTTTCGTTTAATAAAAAAAGAAAAATTTGACTATTTTTTTTATTTTACAACAAAAAACAAGTTCATTCTATTACTTCACTCTGATTTTTTGCTTAAAAAACAAGTTTTTTACTACTATTCATAGATATTCTTCGTTTTTCACTCATGGCCTATACGACTCTCAACAAGCCCGATAACCTTCTGTCCATTATTCTTGTTTCTTGTGGCATAAAATAGATAATTTTGAGTAATTTTCGGTATAATACAACAAGCTCATCAAACCAAACACATCATGCTTTACAAGTCTATGCAGCTTTATAAAGACGCTTTTGGCGGCTTACCCACGCCTGTTTGGTGGCTTGCGTTGGTGATGTTTGTCAACCGAAGCGGCACAATGGTCTTGCCATTTCTGACCTTATATCTTACCCAACAATTGCACTATTCTATTGCCGAAGCAGGGGTTGTCATGGCATTTTATGGCTCTGGAGCTTTGTTAGGCACATTTTTAGGGGGTAAATTGGCCGATAAAATTGGCTTTTATCCCGTACAATTATACAGCTTGTTGGGTTCTGGATTGGTATTATTGGTGTTGATGTCGCTCAGTTCGTTTTATACGATTTGTATAGGTGTTTTTGTTTTTACAACCCTCGGCGATACTTTTCGTCCAGCCAACGGCGTTGCTATTGCGTATTATACCGATACTCAAAACCGCACCCGCTCCTACTCTTTAAATCGACTTGCCATCAACTTAGGTTGGTCGATTGGCGGTGGTTTAGGTGGAATTTTGGCAGAAATAGATTATCATTGGTTGTTTTGGGGCGACGGCATCACTTGCATTGTGGCTGCTATTTTATTGCGTATATTTGTACAACCACCCCAGCATAAAACAAGCACCCACCTTGCCCGAAGCGCCGAACAGCCCAAAGCTAATCAGCCAGCTTTTCGGGATAGGTTATTTTTATTTTTTATGGGCTTGGTTATTTTGTATGCCATTCCGTTTTTTCAATTATTTACCCTCGAACCCTTGTATTTCCGTAGTGTATTGCACTTGTCGGAGTCGAGTATTGGTACGTTGATGGTTTTCAATGGCTTGCTTATTGTATTTACCGAAATGTTGTTTGTGCATCAGGTGGATGGCTATATGTCGAAACATTTGGTTATTGCAAGTGGCTTATTGCTAACGGCAGGCTCATTTGTTGCGTTAAACCTCGGAACAGCCATGCCACTGATTTGGCTTTCTATCGCTCTCCATACCGTCGGCGAAATTGGAGCAATGCCATTTATGCAAACGTTCGTGGTAAGCCGCTCAAGCGAAGCCAACCGTGGCGAATATTTGGCTATGTACTCGATGTGCTATTCCATTGCCCAAATTACCGCCCCAAGTATTGGAGCAATAGTAGTCCAAGAAGCAAGTTTTCAAACCTTGTGGTATTTCATGACAAGCCTTTGCCTGATTTCGATGGTTGGTTTTTTATATTTATACAAAAAATACACATAAAAAAATAGGACTGTAGCATTGGGATAGCATGGCTTTTTCAAACTAAAGTTTTAACAATAAATTATTGAGTGATTTACAAATGAATTATCTAGCTATCTGTCAGTTATTTGATTTTAAGTAAAAATATATTTTATTAAAACACTAATTTACAGTTGCCAATTCACAATTTTTCTTTGTTACACTAAAAATATTTACCCAACAATAAATCCTCTTATCAATGCCTCTCAAACACGCCAAAATATTAGCAATCGACGACGATACCGATGTATTGTTGGCGGTAAAAATGTTGCTGCGACCTGTAGTAAAAGAAATTATTACCGAAAAAAATCCAGAGCGTTTGCCTGCCTTGCTGGCCCAGCAAAATTTTGACATTATTTTGTTAGACATGAACTACAAAAGCTCGTTGAATACAGGCAATGAAGGGATTTTTTGGCTACGAAAAATCAGAGAAATCAACAAAAACGTAGCCGTGATTATGATTACGGCTTACGGCGATATAGATTTGGCTGTACGCTCGGTGAAAGAAGGTGCAACCGACTTTGTATTGAAGCCTTGGCGTAACGAAAAACTGCTGTGGACTTTGGAAGAAGCCTTGGAAAAAACGGCGGCACTTTCCAAGCAATCGGATAAAACCAAAAAGAAAAACGCACCTGCTACGTTTGTCGAGCTTATCGGCGAAAGTGAAGTAATGCAGGATATTTTGTATAAAATCGACAAAATAGCCCCTACCGATGCCAATATTTTGATTTTGGGCGAAAATGGTACGGGAAAAGGCGATATTGCCAAGCTTATCCACCAAAAATCCATGCGTGCCGACAAGCCTTTTGTCCATGCCGATTTGGGTGCATTGACCGAAAGCTTGTTTGAATCGGAATTGTTTGGGCATAAAAAAGGGGCATTTACCGATGCCCGAGAAGACCGTGCAGGCCGTTTTGAAACAGCCAACGGCGGTACCTTATTTTTGGATGAAATTGGCAATATCAGCTTGCCACAACAAGCCAAACTATTGACCGTCTTACAAAACAGGGAAGTCACTCGTTTGGGTACGAATACGCCTATTCCACTGGACATTCGGTTGATTTCGGCGACCAACGCCCCCATCAAAGAACTAGCGAATCAAAATGCTTACCGCAAAGATTTGATTTATCGTTTGAATACCATTGAAATTACCCTGCCTCCGCTACGTCAAAGAGGCGACGATGTAATTTTATTAGCCCAACATTTCATCGAAATTTATCGCAACAAATACCATAAAACAACGGAAGGTTTAGAAGAAAAAGCCAAAGAAAAGCTACGCAAATATGCTTTTCCAGGTAATATCAGAGAACTACAGCACGCCATTGAAAGGGCCATTATCATGTGCGACGGCGATACCCTTCATGCCAGAGATATTGATTTACAATCGTCTATCGAAACGCCCATTGCAGTTGCCGAAAGCCCCTCTACCCTACGCATCGACGAATTAGAAAAAAGTACCATTCTGAAAGCCATCGAAAAGCACGAAGGAAATATTACCAAAGCCGCCAAAGAATTGGGTTTAACACGCACAGCTTTATACAGAAGACTCGGAAAATATGATATTTAATCGCTACGAAATTAGCCTTACCTTACGGGTGGTTTTGCTATTTGCCAGCCTCAGCGTGGCGGCGTATTGTTTGGTAGCCCAACAGGGCGTATGGCTGTTTTTTATGGCATGGGTGCTGTTTGGGCAGGTACTAAACTTTATTCAGTTTATTAATAAAACAAATACCGAACTAGCCCAGTTTATAGAAGCCGTACATTATCGGGATTTTTCTTTGCAATTTTCGGAGAAAAATGCCCCTATTTCGGTACGACAACTGCGTAAGGCTTTCAACCAAATCAATACTACTTTCAAACAACTTTCTTCCGAAAAAGAAGAGCAATACCAATACCTGCAAAGCATCCTTGAACTGGTCGATACGGGCATTCTTTCCTATAACCAAGCAGGCGAAGTAGGCTGGATGAACGAGTCGTTCAAGCGTATGCTTCACGTACCATACATGAAAACGATTGGAGGTTTAGAAAAGAGAGATGCCCAAGTGTTTGAGGTTATTCAAACCCTACAAAGTGGCGAACATCGCTTGGTGAAGATTCAAGACAAACAAGTATTATTAGCCAAAACAACCTTTCTGAACCAAGCCCAAACGACACATTTGATTGCTTTTCAAAACGTACACGCCGCCATAGAAGACACCGAATCGCAGGCATACCAAAAGCTTTTGCGTGTGATGACACACGAAATTATGAACTCGGTAGCTCCTATTGCATCGTTGGCCGAAACCCTGCAAATACGTATGGAAACGTGTTTTGCTCAGTTGACTCATGACGACACCACCCTCAAACAAACCGCCGAAGACGTATTAGAAGGCATGCGTGTTGTGAAAAAAAGAAGTGAAAACCTACTCAAATTTGCCGATACCTACCGACAACTCGCCAAGGTGTCGATAACCAACTTTCAAACCTTTTTGGTATGTGATTTATTTGAAACAGTAGAAATTTTATTAGAACAAAAGTTTGAGCAACAAGGCATAGAGCTAGAAGTTGTACTAAAAGATTGGCAATTGAGCTTGTCTGGCGATATAGTCTTACTAGAGCAAGTATTGATTAACCTGCTCCTCAATGCCATAGATGCGGTACAACACGCCGCACAGCCCCAAATCAAGCTTGTGGCCTATCAAAATACCGAAAAAGCTACAGTCATAGAAGTAACAGACAACGGCATGGGGATGTCGGAAGCCCTGATTGACAAAATATTTGTGCCATTCTTCACTTCCAAACCCCACGGCTCGGGCATTGGACTGAGCTTGTCTAAACAAATCATGGCCTTGCACAAAGGCAATATTACGGTTCATTCTGTAGAAGGACAAGGGACATTGTTTAGGTTAATTTTTTAGTCGTATGTATTTATATCACTCTTCTCAATTTCAGGGTTGTAACAATCAATTGGCCATTTCTGCTCACGACAAAATTGATTGATTTACCCTCCCCTTTTTGCAACATTTTGTAAATATCTGTTATCGAAATATCTTTGGAAGCCGTATTATTGATGAATAAAACCTTATCGCCTTCTTGTAACCCTGCATCTTGGGCTGGCGAGTTTTCTTCTATCCTATCTATTCGATAATCTCGAAAATCATTGCCTTTTGCCATCAGTTCGAGGCCTGCCATGTTGTGTTCAAATGGCTCTTTCAGGCGTTTACGAGAGGTTTTCAACACAATATAACTTTCTCGGTAATTGAACGTTATTTTGAATCTTCGTAAAAATTCGCACCCAATATTTCCGTGTC
>JACCDQ010493970.1_pt1 | contig 15111 bp, 19 predicted proteins | sample 7446031 | NCBI WGS metagenome assembly JACCDQ01 (sample SAMN15323442, study PRJNA562643) | freshwater metagenome | isolation source: river surface water | place: USA:Blue River Watershed | collected 2017-08-17
AAGAATACCTCGGTACTCTGTTCACTGCTGACGTTCTGTTCGGTGCTGACGAGCTGCGTGACGGTTCCGCTGTTGCTCTGGCAGTTCCAGCCTAATCTTAACGAGTAGGTAAACGGTTGGCTCTTCCCTCGGGAGGGGCCTTCCTTGTGTCTACTCTAAAGGAGATAATAGATGGGTATTAAATTCAACAGCGCAGTGCGCTTCAAATGCTTAGCAAGTGGTAACTATTTCGAGTTCCACACTGAGCATGACATTAAGACAATGCGAACACATCCGGGTTACAAAGAAGTAGTTCAAGAAGAGCAAGAAGCTGAAGATACTATGACTTTGCGTAAGCCGGGTAGACCTAAGAAGACTCTTGAGGAATAACAACAATGCGCGAAGTATCAGTAGGACATAACTTAACAGCCGACACAAAGACTACCGTTTATACAGTTCCTACTGGCTACTATGCTAAGTGGAATCTCTGCTACGTAGTCAACAACACAGGTAATAACAAGACACTCAGTGCTTGGTGGTACGATGTTAGCACCGATACCGAATATGCTGTGCTTAGTGGATATGTTCTGAGCCCCACCCAATTCATTAAATTTGATGGTGGAGCTTATGTTGTTCTTGAAGAAGGGGATCAAGTTCGCCTTAAATCCGAATTAGCTTCTACTATGACTTCTATCAATACTTTTGAACTTATTCGTAAAGGTTAAACATGGCTTTGCAATTACCAGCAGACTGGTCTTCTTATAGTCCATCAGAAAAGATTCAATATTTCAATGCTAATAGTATTTCAGAAAGTGAGCTGAAAGCTGCTGGTGTTCCTTCCTCAGATCTTTCTTGGATGAAAGATAACGGCTATACAGGTGAAGCTAAACAAACTTATACAAGTACTTTACCTGAAGTTACCTATCAAACAGGCGCTGGAGATGCTCCTGAAACAGTTAGCCAAACAAAGCAAGAAACTGACTATGTAAATAGCAAGTGGAATGAGATTGCTGCGCAGGCTATGGGTGAACCTCTGTATGTTTATACAGGTAACATGGTTAATACCGGTGACGGTTATGAGAATGAAACAGTTCTTAACCCTGCTGTTGCTGCTAAAGTACAACAGTTAAAGTCTTCAGGCTTTGACATTGTAGGTGGTGCTGATAACCTTAACTCTTCTTTCCAGACATACAGCCTTGTTAATCCTCAAGGTCAGAGCGTCGCAGATTGGTCAGAGTCAGGTTCAATGAAGAATCTGCTTAAAGGTGTTGCTCCTATTGCTTTGTCTGCCTTGACTGCTGGTGGCGCTGGTGGTCTCCTAGGCTCTACTATTGCTCCTACTGCTAGTACAGCTCTCCAAGGAGCTATTGGTGGGGGCTTGTTAGGTGCTGGTGGCGCTGCTTTGACTGATAACAACATCCTCCAAGGTGCTCTTCTGGGTGGTGTTGGCGGTTATGCTGCTGGTGGTGGTTTTAGTGATGCTGATGCCTTACGCGCTGCACAAGATGCTGACATTGCAGGAGGCATGGTTCCAGAGTTCGGTACTAATGCAGCCTATGATTCATTCATGTCGGGAGCGATGACTCCGGCAGCTCAAAGTGCTATTGAAGCTCAGATCAACCAAGCCGCAGGTATGGACAACATTGATGTCGGCGGTGGTTGGAGCCCTGCTACAGGTGGTATTGATCTTTCTATGGGTCCTCAGACTGCTGAGCAACTGGGTCAAGGTTTCCAAGATTACATGGCTCAGTCAGTCTATCTGCCTACAGGTGAAGTTCCTGAGATGGTCATTACAGCGAATAAGCCTACCTCAATGACTACCCCCGGTAGCGTGTGGGATGTTCCTTCTTCGATCCCTGATAATGTAATTACTACTCCTGATCAAATCTCTACGATGGATCAGATCACTAATCCCGGATTCTCTAGTCCTCTTCCTGCACTTGCGGGTGCTGGATTGACAGGATCTCAGATTGCTAACTTGGTTAAAGCAGGTATTACTGTTGCAGGTCTTACAGGTGCTACGAATGTGCTAGGTTCTCCTAGTGGATCTACTTCTTTCACAGCTCCTACACAGACTCCCCCTGCTTATACATCTGATTATTATCAGCAGTTGCAAAAGTATTACGATACTTACATGCCTCAGGCACCTCGGGATGTCACTACTCCCTTACAACAATGGTATTCTTCTAAATACGGAGCTTAAATGACTACGATCATTACCAAGAACAGTTCTACAGCCTCTGCTGTACCTTCCGCTGGCTCACTGGTTCAAGGTGAATTAGCTGTTAACGTAACAGACAAAAAACTATACACAAAAGACTCTAGCGGAACTGTTCAAAAGGTTGTAGGTTCCTTAGGAAATCAAGAAGCTAGTGCTGTAGCTATCACAGGTGGTACAGAGTCTGGTGTTGCCATCACTGGTGGTACTATCAATAATACTCCTATTGGAGCCACTACTGCTAATACTGTCCGAGGTACTACAGTTACAGCCACTGTCGGTTTTGCTGGCGATGTCACTGGTAACGTAACAGGTAACGTGACAGGTAACGTAACTGGTAACGTGACAGGTAATGTCACAGGCAACTTGACAGGTAACGTCACTGCTTCTAGCGGTACTTCTAGCTTCAACAACGTGACCATTAACGGTACGTTGGACATGAACGCTGGTACTGCCGGTACTATCACTGGCCTGCCCACACCTACTAACTCTGGTGATGCAGCTCCTAAGAGCTATGTCGATACAGCTATCAGCAACTTGGTGGGTTCTGCTCCCAGTACTCTGGATACCTTGGGTGAGATTGCTGATGCCTTGAACGATGATGCTAACTTAGCAGCTACATTGGCAGCTTCTATCGCTACCAAGGTTAGCAAGACTGGCGATACCATGTCAGGTGCTCTGGCTATGGGTTCTAACAAGATCACTGGTCTGGGTACTCCTACAGCAGGTACTGATGCCTCTACCAAAGCCTATGTTGATGGTGTTGGGGATACTAAGTTAGCCTTGGCTGGCGGTACTATGACAGGTAACATTGTCATGGGCGCTAACAAAGTAACCAGCACTGCTACACCTACTACTGACGATGATCTGACTCGTAAGGCGTATGTCGATAGCATCTTAGGTTCTGCTACTTCCGCTGCTGCTAGTGCCTCTGCTGCTGCTACATCAGCTACTAACGCTGCTAACTCAGCTTCTGCTGCTTCTAGCAGTGCTTCTAGTGCTTCTGCCTCGGCTTCGGCTGCTGCTGCAAGCTACGATAGCTTTGATGATCGTTACTTAGGCTCTAAAGCCTCAGCCCCTACGCTGGACAATGATGGTAATGCGTTGTTGACAGGTGCTCTGTATTGGAATTCTACTTCTAGTACTCTCTGGGTGTGGACTGGTTCTGCGTGGTCTCAGGCTACTTTGACAGCAGGTAGTTTTGCTACTTTGACTGGTGCTGAAACACTCACCAATAAAACCCTGTCTACTGGTTCTACTTGGAGCGGTAATACGATTACTGCTGCGAGCGGGGGCACAGGTTTGACAAGTCCGGGAACAGCAGGTAACGTCTTAACATCGAATGGGACAACTTGGCAGTCTGCGGCTCCTGTTGCAAATGTTTTGCAGGCATCAGCCTCTGGATTTCTACCCAATGGCTCAAAAGTAGTGGTTAATGCTGATGGTACAGTCAGCGTAGTTGCTGAGACTCCTTTCCCTGATTCTTTTGGAGCGGAGGTAGCTTTTAATGCTGCGGCTGCAAATGAAACGTCTTGCTGCTACGACTTTGTAAATCAAAAAGTTGTTGTAACGTATCGAAATGGCGGAAATTCAAACTATGGAACAGCAATTGTTGGAACAGTCAGTGGGACTTCCATAAGTTTTGGTACACCTGTGGTTTTCAATTCTGCTACGACTTCATTTATTAAATGTGTTTACAACGCCTCCAGTGCGAAAGTTGTGGTTTTATACACCAATAACGGGACGCAAAATGCAACTGTTGTCGTTGGAACAGTCAGTGGGACTTCCATAAGTTTTGGTACGCCTCTTCAGTATATGACCGGATCCGTATGGACCCCGGCTATATCTACACACCCTTCTCTGCCTCAAGTATATGTAACATGGAGAAACTATACCTATGGAGGTGTAGCCTACGTAGTTACGATCACTGGCACGACTCCCAGTTTTGGCGCTGAGGCTATATTTTTGGGCGCGGATCCTGGCTATTCAACAAACTGTTTTGATGCTGCGAGCGGAAAACTTGTCGTTGCCTTTGGTGACACCACAAATTCGACTTTTGGCTCGGCCATTGTTGGAACAATAAGTGGAACGTCAATAACATTTGGGACAAAAGTGGTATTCGCCTCATCTGGCACCGCTCCTCTGAGTGCATGTTTTGATTCTTTTAATCAAAAAGTTGTTATAGGTTACAGGTCGCTTACTAACTCAGGGGCCGTTATTGTTGGTACGGTAAGTGGCACAAGCATAAGTTTTGGAACCGCCACCAATCTTGGCTTCCTCGTCTATAACACCAATATGTCGCTTACATACGGCACGGAGGCTAAAAAGGTAGTTATTGCTGCGGGAGTTGAGTTTAGCTCAGGCGTGGTGTTTTCTGGTACGGTAAGTGGCACGAGCATAACTCTCTCCGACAGCACTGTATTTAACAACTCGGGGATCGACGGCGGCGTTGGTATTTGCTACGATGTCACAAACAATAAGACGGTTGTGGTTTACCGTGACGGAGCTGCGGGGTCAGCTTCTGTTATGACTTTTGCAGGTAGTACAACAAACCTTACTGCCGAAAACTATATTGGCATAAGTAGTGCCTCTTACTTAACCGGACAGACCGCAACCATCCAGATCGTTGGTGCGGTTGATGACGCTCAATCGGGGCTGACTCCGGGACAGGCCTACTACGTTCAGACAAATGGCACACTGTCTACCACTCCCGGCACTCCTTCGGTATTTGCTGGAACCGCTGTTTCTTCAACCAAAATTATTGTGAAAGGGTAATCCCATGAAAACCATCATTGAAAACACCACTGGTCTCTCCAAGTATTTGCTGAAAGACGCGACAGCAGTCACACTTAACAGCGACTCCATCTTTGTGGGCGATCCGGCTGAGTTCATTGTTGTTGACATGAATTCCAGCACAGCAACCGTTTACGAGGACGTGACAGCCCCTGTGGATTGGATTGGTAACAAGTACGCCTTTGATGGCACAAGCTGGACATTGAATCCAGACTGGGTTGATCCTGAGCTATAAACGAGGAGAATAACATGCCACTCAAAAAAGGTAAGTCAGATAAGACTGTAAGCGAGAATATTTCTAAGATGGTTAAGGAAGGTAAGCCTCAGAAACAAGCAGTAGCTATTGCTTTGTCTGAAGCAGGTCGTTCTAAGAAGAAACCTAAGAAGAAGAAATAATATACTTGACAAACAGTCTAGAATCTGTTATACTATATGTTAAAAGTAATTAAGGAATTATAAGGATGGCTACAACCTACCTACAACTTGTTAATAACGTCTTGGTACGTTTACGTGAGAATGAAGTATCTTCTGTCAGCGACACTCCTTATAGTTCCTTAATCGGCGTACTGGTTAATGATGCTAAGAGAGAAGTAGAGAACGCTACCACATGGCAGGCTCTCAATCAAACTATTGTAGTTCCTACAGTAGCAGGACAGCGTAACTACTCTATCACTGGTTCTGGCCAACGCTTCCGTGTACACCAAGTCTTAAATGACACTCAAGACAACACTGTACAACAGGTAGATGCTAACTGGCTGGATCGTCAGTATTACTTGGGAACTGTTCAGGATGCTGCTCCTTGCTACTACAACTTCAATGGTGTAGACGCTAACGGAGACACTAAGGTTGATGTATATCCTCAGCCTGATGCAGTGTATAACTTACGCTTTGATCTGAACATTCCTCAAGCTAAGCTAACTGCTAACAGCGATACGATTGCTGTACCTGAATACTTGGTAGAGCTTTTGGCTTACGCTAAAGCAGTTGCTGAGCGAGGTGAAGATGGTGGTATGACCTTTAACGAGATCTACCAACAGTATCGCCTTGCCTTGGCTGATGAGATTGCTATTGAGCGTAATCGCTACGGTGAAGATGTTGTCTGGGAAGGTGTCTAACAATGGTTGCAAAGTTACTGACAACTTCCATCTCTGCTCCGGGTTTCCAAGGAGTCAACACACAGGACAGTTCTGTAACTCTTGAGAATGGTTTTGCTACTGTTGCTAATAACTGTGTGATTGACAAGTTTGGTCGTATCGGGGCACGTAAAGGATGGACACCTGCTCACTCTGCCTTAGCTGCTTTAGGCTCTGAAGATGTTAAGAGTATCTGGGAATTGATTGATACTTCTGGTAACTCTTACATTGTAGCAGCAGGTAACAATAAACTGTTTAAACTGTCTGGTTCTACTCTTACTGAGTTGACCTATGGCGGTGGAGGTTCTGCTCCTACAATCACTGCTAGTAACTGGCAGATGGCTCCCTTGAATGGTTGCCTGTATATGTACCAAAGTGGGCATGAGCCTCTAGTGTTTGATCCGGCAGTGAGTACAACTACATATAAGCGTATCTCCGAGAAGTCAGGCTATGTGGGTACAGTATCTAGTAATAATTGTGTTATCAGTGCTTATGGCCGTACATGGTCTGCTAACAATATCACGGTAAAGAGTACTATTCAGTTCTCTGATCTGTTGTCTGGCCATGTATTAAGTACAGGCACAGCAGGTACATTGGATGTATCTCAAGTGTGGCCTGACGGTGCTGATGAGATTATCGCTTTAGCTGCTCATAACGGATTCTTGATGGTGTTTGGGCGTAGACAAATCCTGATTTACTCAGGTGCTACAGACCCTAACAGCCTAACTCTCTCTGATGCTATCACAGGGGTAGGCTGCTTAGCTCGTGACTCTGTTGTGGTTACTGGCGGGGATGTCCTGTTCTTGTCGGATAGCGGTGTACGCTCTATCATGAGGACTATTCAAGAGAAGTCTGCTCCTATGCGCGACATTAGCGCCAATGTGCGTGATGACCTTGTAGCAGAAGCTATCCTTGAAGATCCTGCTGAGATTCGTGCTGTATATTCAGACAAAGAAGCCTTCTACTTGCTTTCATTCCCTGCTCGTCAGTTAGTATACTGCTTTGATATGCGTGTAACGCTTCAGAATGGATCTAATCGAGTTACCACATGGGATGGTTTAGTTCCTACAGCTTTCTGTTATACACGGGCTAAAGACCTGTACATGGGCAAACCAGGGTATGTTGCCTTGTACGGAAACTATCGAGATAACATGGATACTTATCGTATTCGATATTACACTAACTACTTTGACTTTGGACAACCTACGGTGACTAAGGTAATGAAGAAAGTAGGTGTTACGGTTGTAGGTGGTGGTGGTTACCCTGTTGTGCTAAAGTTCGGCTTTGATTATAATGATATTTTAAGTAGCCGCCAATTCAACTTGACTAATGCTACTGTGGCTGAGTATAACATTTCTGAGTATGCTCTAGCAGAATACGGTGGTACTGTGTTTGATAATAAGATTATTAACATCGGCGGCACAGGTAAAGTAATTCAATTAGGATTTGAGACTAACGTAGACGGTAAACCTCTGTCTATTCAAAAACTTGATGTATATGTTAAAACAGGAAAGATTAGGTAAACATGTCTAATTACGTAAAGAGCACTAACTTTGCAGTCAAAGATCTGCTAATCACAGGCAATCCTTCAAAGATTATTAAAGGAACTGAGATTGACACTGAGTTTAACAGTATTGCTTCTGCTATCTCATCTAAAACTGAATCAAACAACGCTGCTTTGACAGGAAATACAACAGCAGTTAACTTAACAATTACAGGTACATTGACAGCGACTGTTGACGGAGGTACATACTAATGGCTGATATTGATTACACTTCTTTACTCTCTGGTGGTTTGAACACCTTGGCTGGGATGTACGGCGCTAATCAAGCCGCTAATATTGCATCTACTCAAGCAGCTAATAGCCAGTTCCGTCCTGTGGGTGTCACCTCTCGCTTCGGTAAGTCAGGCTTCTCTTACGATCCTACCACAGGTCAGTTGACAGGCGCTGGTTATCAAGTAGCTCCTGATGTTGCCGCTATGCGTGAAGGCTTGTTGGGTATGGCCGGTGCAGGTCTTACACAGGCTCAACAAGCTCAGACATTTCAACCTCAAGTTAATACTGCTGCTCAAGGTTTGTTTAATCTGGGTCAAGGTTATCTTGCTCAGGCACCTCAGCAAGCTGCTCAGGATTGGATGTCTAAGCAACAGCAACTGCTGGCTCCGGGACGTGAACAGCAACTTGCTCAGCTTCAAAACAACCAGTTCCAACAAGGACGTACAGGCTTAGCCACAGGTGCTACTCAAGCAGGTTACACAGCAGGCGGTCAAGGCTTAGCTGCTACGAATCCTCAGATGGCTGCTTACTACAATGCTATGGCTCAACAGGATGCTCAATTGGCTGCTAATGCTCAACAGCAAGGCATGCAACAGACTCAGTTCGGTCAAGGTTTGCTCACAGGTGGTTTGAATCTGGCCGGTCAAGGTTATGGTCTTCAGGCACAAGCTCTGGCTCCTTATACACAGTATTTGCAAGGTGCTTCTACTGCTGAGAACTTAGGTAAGGACGCTCTGACTCAAGGTATTTCTTTAGGCTCTAATGCTGCTGCTTCTAATGCTCAGGCTGCTCAGATCAACGCAGCAGGTCAGAACGCTCAACTGAATACTCTTCTCAAGGGAGTTACTAGCTTGTCTGATCCTATTTCTCAGTTAATCAAAGGCCTTTCAACTACTTCAAACAACTTTGTACCTGATCCTACTGCGTATTCAGTTGGTTCTAACTGGTGGGATTAATAAGGAGATATTATGGCTGAAACAAACATGGCTGGTTTATTCGCTGATCCCGCTGAGATGCAACGTCAACGCTGGATGGAACAAGCTAAGATGTCTCTTCCTGAGACTCTCGGTTTTCTCGCAGCTAAAGGAGGCCAACAACTTGGCGTAGGTGTAGGAAGTCTCTTCGGTGTCGATGTTCAAGATCCTACCGTAGCTCGTGCTACAAAGCTTCGTGAACTCGGCGCTAAGTATGGTACTACCACTGCTGAAGCTCTGGACAAGATTGCTGCTGAGCTTCAACAAACTGATCCTCAGATGGCTATGCAGGTTGCTGCTAAGGCCCGTGAGCTGAAGCTGTCCACAGCTAAGTTGGAATCTGAGAATGCCTTGACTCAGCAGCGTATGCGTGAGAAACAGGCTGCTTCAGTTGAGGATAAAATCTTTGTTGAGTTAGCTAAGAAAGCTATTCCAAAATCTATTAAAGCAGCTCGTGATGCAGGTAATGATATTAGTCTGTTGGAAGTGAATCCTGAAGAGAAGCTGTCTACTTACGGCCGAGTTTTAACAGAAACAGGTCTTACACCCGGAACTCCTGAGTTTCAGGATAAGATGAAGAAGTTTGCTGATGCTGAGCTGGAAGGAGCATCTAAGAAAGGGCAGACTACTGTTTATAACCGTATTGAAGGTATTGATAAAGCAATTACTGCCGTAACAGGTAAGGCTGTTGGTGAAGAGATTGCTAAGCTTGGTCAAAGTGTTGCTGGTTTATCTAAGTTTGAACGTGCAGTAACTGATGTTGAAGCTCTGTTACCAAATAGCTTTACAGGTTTAGGCTCGGGTGCTCTCACACAAATGAATAAAGTAGCTTCTGCTCTTGGTGTCTCTAAAGGCGAGAAAGCAAGTAATACTGAGATTCTCACCAATACGTTTAACAACATTGTTCTGCCGATGGCTCGTCAGCTTCCCGGTAGCTTGGCTGCTAAAGAATTGACATTCTTGCTGTCAACTAAACCTGCTACTGAGCAAGAGATGCCTACAATTAGGCGACTGATGCGTCAAATGCTCGCAGACTATCGTGCAGACAAATCAGCTTACGATGCCTCTCAAAAGCATGCAGCAGCTAATAAGGGTAGTTACGAAGGTTTTGACATCAATACTGCTCGTTACAATGCCGGACGTGTTGCTGATCTGACTGAGCGGGTGAAGTCTGGTACAGCTTCCCTTGAGGAGGCGATGGAATTAAAGAAATTACGGAGTAACCAATGACAGATCAAGAACTTGACGATTATATTGCTAACGCAAAGCGTAAAAGCGAAGAAACAGGCTTGCCAATTATTCGTCAAGATTCTGTTTTAGCTCCTGCATACAAACCTAAGCAAGAAGAATCTATTCTACCTACACTCGGTGGCGTGATTGGAGGTATTGCAGGTGGTCTGCTTATCAAGAATCCCATGGTAGGTCAAACTGCTGGTAGGGCTTTAGTGGGTTCTTTGGTTCCTTCTTTGGTAGGCTCTACAGCAGGTACCGCTGCCGGTACAGCCATTGAACGGGGTATTGTAGGCGATCTAGCTTCTCAAGAAGGAGCTAAACAAATGCTAGGCAATGTTCTTGAAAATGCTGCATGGGATGTAGGCGGAAACTTAGTATTCTCTGCTGGTGGAAAAGCTTACCGTCTGGGTAAAGAGGCCTTATCAAAAGCAGGAATCACAAAGCAAAGTGGACTGTTTGGCTCAGAAATGGATGCTACTAAAGCAGCTCAGGAGTTTCTGTCTAAGCGAGGAGCTACGCTTACCGCAGGCCAGCTAGAAGGATCTCCAGCAATGCAAGCTGCTGAATCTTTCTTGCAAGGAAGTGCCACAGGAGCCGGTGAATTTGCTAAGCAAAAGGAAGGTGTTAAATCTGCTATCCAAAAAGGTATTGATGAAGTACGATCTACTTTAGAGGTGTCTCCTTCTTTCGCTCAAGCTATGCGTGATGATGAGCCTCTTAAGATGGCAGCAGGTGAAAACTTCCAGAATCTTATCAGCACTGCCCGGAGTGAGTTTAAAGACACTTATCGACCTTTCTATGAATCCTTGTCTAAGGATTTAGGCGTTTATGTAGACATGGGGCCTATTAAGAAACGCGCTCGTGAAGAACTTCTTAAGATTGAAAAGATCAAAGGTGCTGGCTCTTCTGCTGACCGTAAGGAAGTCTTGAATCAGATCTTGAATCAAAATGATTTCTTAGACTTTGGAGCTGCTCATGATTTACGTAGTGGTTTTGGAGGAGCTGCTAATGACTTGGCTATGCCGGGAAAGAACGCTACCTCTAAAGAAGCTGCTTATCGTGCTTATGAGGATGAGATCAGTAAGGAGATGAAGAAGTCATTCCAACTGGCTTATTCCAATAAATCACAATATGATGATCTGATGAAGCGTAATCTTCAAGGTGTTGAGCAACCCCAAGTTGGATCGACTATCGGATCGAATATTAATCTACCTAAGACACGTACTCCATTGTCTAAAGAGTTGATGGCTGAATACGACAGAACGACTCAGGCCTATAAAGAAGGAATGGAAGGACTATATAACGGTACTATCATTTCTGCAATGAAAGCCTCTCCTTCGAAGGTAGGTTCCTATTTAGCTGATTTGACAGAACCTGAGAAATTCAAAGATCTGTACAAGGCTGTTGCTCAGATTGATCGTTATTCATCTCAAGCTGCATCTAAAGGTGCTCTGAATGACCTCAAGTACACTTTCTTATCTGATAGTTTAGGTACTCCTGAGAAGGCTGTTAAGTTTGTCAATAATCTGAAACAAGATGAGGACTTAACTAAAGCTTTCTATCGAATGTTCCGTAATGAAGCCCCCGCAATCAAGCAGGTGTTGAACGCTGCCGATGTAGGATTACAGGCTAATACAGGTGCTCGTTACTACTTAGATAACCGTTTAGCTGGTCTTGGTTATCAGACAGGATTGGGTGTTATTGGTTATCTGGCTCTTCCTTCAACAGTACAGGACCGCTTAAAGGAGAATCTTCCTGAGGCTGCTCTGTCGGCAGGCGCTTTGATCATTACTCCTAAGTTATTGGCTAAAGCAGCGACTAACAAAGAAGCGATGGATGCTCTTGCCGGACTGTCTAAATATAAAGAAGGTAACAAAGTAGGTGGTGCTATGGCTGCTAAACTGGCTTCTCAGCTTACCAAGACAGGGATTATTGATAGTGAATATATTTCTTCTGTTAATAATATCTTTAATGCCCCGAAGCAAGAGACTCCACAGGAAAGTATGTCTCCTTCAGCAGGTGAGTTGACTCCTGAACAATTAGAAGCTTACATCCAAAGTAAGGGTCAGTAACATGGCCTATTCGTTCTCAACAAAGAGCGTAGGCAAGCTCTCTGGGGTTCATAACGATCTCCAGAGAGTCATGTTAGCCTCCATCGTCAACAGTCCTCTTGACTTTGGCATCACTGAAGGCTTACGCACCAAAGAGAGACAGCAAGAGTTGTTCAATGAAGGTAAGTCTCAGACGATGCGTAGCCGTCACTTAACAGGGCATGCAGTGGACATTGTAGTCCTAGTTAATGGTAAAGTTAGCTGGGACTTCAAAGACTACCAACTTGTAGCTGATCATATCAAAGCCAGAGCTAAGGAGTTGAACATTCCTATTGTTTGGGGCGGAGACTGGACTAGCTTCAAGGATGGACCGCACTTCGAGCTTAATAGGAGTAAATACCCATGATTGAACTACTGTTACCCTTTGCAGGTAAACTCTTAGATAAGTTCTTCCCTGATCCTACTCAAAAGGTAGATGCTCAGTTAAAACTTATGGAGTTAGTCCAATCAGGTGAACTTGCTAAGATGGCTCATGAGGCTGAACTGTTCAGAACAGAACAGGATAACCTTACAGGTAGACAACAAGCTGACATGGCTAGTGATTCTTGGTTATCTAAGAACATTCGTCCTATGACTCTAGTGGCTATCTTTACAGGTTACTTTACCTTTGGTATCATGGATGCTAACGGTATTAAAGCTAATGAATCCTATGTTCAGTTACTTGGGCAATGGGGGATGTTAGTTATGAGCTTTTACTTCGGTGGGAGGACACTGGAGAAGATTATGGAAATAACTAAAGGGAAGAAGTGACATGGAACCGAAGGATGTCTCACATAATGAGATCTATGAACGATTATGTAAGGTAGAAGCTAAAGTAGATAAGGTAGCTACGGATACCGAAGACATGGTAACTGCTTTCCATGCTGCTCAAGGAGCCTTTACCGTCCTTGATTGGATCGCTAAAGTAGCTAAACCTATTATTTTCATTGGTGGTATTATTGCCGGTATTGCTGCTCTGTGGCATAACCATAAAGCATAGACAAATAAGGCCCGTTAGAGTTCATCGCTCTAACGGGCCTTTTTCATTTACTCTTCAGTAACTTCCTTAACCTTAGAAGGCTTCGGAGGTTTCTTCAAGCTATCTAGGTACTTATACCTACGAGTCATTCGCTTACCTGCTTCATCACTGTCAAACCAGAATTCCTTACCGTTCTTCAGATCATCAAGTTCCTTATCTGTCAGGAAGCCTTTGTAGGCTTTATCCAACAACTTATTGATCTGTCGTGTGGCAAAGTCAGTTTGTCCTTTGACGTTAGGAACAGTACCAATAGAGCCATAATGAGCCGTATGTAGCATAAACTCCGCACTGTCTGCAATGTAGCATTGAGGAGCCATGCAAGCAAGCATAGAAGCTGCACTATATGCTGCACCAATGACTGTTACAGACACATCACCGCGACATCCGTTCATAGCTTCAATGATTTGCCAGATGGCATCTGTACGTCCTCCTGAACTATTAACCAGTAGATTAACTGAATCATTCTCACCACAAGTAGCTAGGCAATGAATTACATCACGATAGTTACTAGGAGACAAGATGTCATCGTCAATGAATACCAGATGAGTGTGCATCTGCTGAGTGATCGTACGAATCAGCCCCTTCTGCTCAGGCATCATCATCATGATCTCTTCAATGTTTTCGTTAGCTTTCATTCGCCATCCTCATACTTAGTCTTCGCGATAATATAGTTCTTAACCAGTGAGCTACGAACAATATCCTCAATGTGGAATTCGATACGGATAAATTCTTTCATTCGTCCAGCAATGTCGAAGAACTTCAGAATACCACTCTTGTCATCCTTCTTCTTCAGGTCAGTCTGACGGTAGTCCCCACAGAAGATGATCTTGGACTTATCCCCCACACGAGTGATGATAGTGTCCAGTTCCTCGAAGGTCATGTTCTGTACCTCATCCACGACAATGATGCTGTTGGAGAAGGTAGTACCTCGGATGAACGAGGTAGACACAAACTCAATGTGTCCTTGTTCTACCAGCCGATCCCATGCATCCTTACGCTTGAACAGGTCGCTACAGATCTGTCGATAAGGTTGAATGTACACCTCCATCTTCTCGTCTGCATCTCCCGGCAAGAAGCCAATATCACGACTCTGTACACTACTACGAATAACAGTCACCTTGTTAAAGGGGTTGTTACGGTCCATAGCTTCCTCAAGAGCCTTATACAGGGCAATGTATGTCTTGCCTGTACCTGCTACACCGTGGAGGGCCATGAAGTAGTTAGAGGCTTGATATGCCTCAAAGAAGTCCCTCTGTTTCTCTGTCTTAGGCTTGATAAGAGTTAGATCATCAAGCTTAAGTTTCAGACTGTTACTGACTTTCTCACGAGGAGACAGTTCTTTAGCTGGAATAGCTCGGTTCATTGGTTTACTTGCCATCTTACTTCTTTCTTAGTTGATATTCATACTCACTACGCGCTAACATTGCTTGATAGCTCTCCCCTGTTTCTCTGTGTACCATAGGGCCGTGAAAGCCGGGCTTATCATTCTTGAGTTCAAACATATCAATGAACTTATTTCCAGCTTTCCGGTTCTCTTCAGCGATCTCGCTTACTGTACGCATAGGCTTATTCGTCATTCGTGAACACCAAATGAGGCATCTGACGTACCTGTGGGAACTTCTCAAAGAACTCCTCACGGGTAATATCTTTACCTACCATAATCTCTGTAAAGGACTCGCCTTCCTTAGTCAAGCGAGCCTTCAGAGCCGTACACGCAGGACAGTTTTCCTTGCTGTAGACTACAATCTTCATTCAATCTCCTTTAAGCATGACAGGCAACACATTCGCCTGAGCTGGCACTGACACCAGCCTTGATACGAATGTAATATAGGCTCAAGATACGAGGATCTTTGAAAGCATACTTATGCACAGCTC
>JACCDQ011465856.1_pt1 | contig 15107 bp, 15 predicted proteins | sample 7446031 | NCBI WGS metagenome assembly JACCDQ01 (sample SAMN15323442, study PRJNA562643) | freshwater metagenome | isolation source: river surface water | place: USA:Blue River Watershed | collected 2017-08-17
ATGTGGAAGACATTATTATAGCCAATGCTAAAGGAACTTTTGTAGCTTTGTCAAAAATTTGTACACATCAAGGTACAACTATTGACTATAGAAGTGGTTCGAACGATTTTCTTTGCCCGAATCATGGTTCACAATTTAAAACTGACGGTTCGGTACAGAAAGACCCTGCAACAAAAGCTCTGACAGTTTATAAGACAGAACTTTTGAATAATAATAACTCCTTAAGAATCAAGGCATAATTTACCAGTTTTGCATAAACAATAAAAAAATATATATATTTTTGAAACCCCTGAAATCTAATAATTCATGTTTCTCGTATATATATGTAGTAATTATTGAAATAGATTATAGTAAACGAAGTAAATATTAAAGACATTTAAGCCTGTATCGAGATTTATTCGAGTTTACAGCATAGTTTACCCTAATCATTTCTCTAATTACTGATGTATCTTGTAAAATATTAAAGATGCTCACGCATCCATATTTTACGGTACTTATAGTAATTATTGTTTAGGGGTATGTGTTTTGATGAATAAAGGAAGCCAAATTTTTTGGCTTTCTTTTTATATTTGAAGAAAACCTTTACACCTTTTTACTATCATGAAGAAATTACTCGTACTGCTGCTTTTAGTATTGTCTGCTACAATCAATGCATCAATAGCTCAAACAAATGCCGATAGCCTTTTAAATGATTTAGAAGCTGGGCCTGAAAAAACTGCCTTATTACCAAAACGTATGTTGTTAACTCAACGCATATTTTGGGGTGAACATGGCTTGTATCGCCGAACGGGCATAGCTCCTCAGCTAACCTTAGAAAATCGAGAAAAAGAACTGAGGATTCGACGAAACATGTTTAAAATCCACCAAACGTTGGGCTTTATAACAGCAGCAGGTATGATTACACAAGGAATTTTGGGTTCACGTTTATATAAACCCGAAACTTACAGCGATAAACTAAAAAATATACACGGAGCTGTTGCAACGGGTGTCAATATTGGTTATGCTACAACTGCCTTAATGGCTTTTACTGCTCCGCCTCCCATGCTTAACCGTAAAGGTATCAGTAATATAAAAGTACATAAATACTTATCGTATGTGCATCTCTCAGCTATGATTGCTACGAATGTTTTAGGGCCTCGTATTAGCGATAACTATAAGTTGAAACCGTATCATCGTGCTGCTGCCTACACCGCAGTAGGGGGCTATTTAGCTGCCATAGCGATGATAAAGTTTGAGTTTTAGATTTTAGACTAAATTCTTTTTCGAAACAAAAAATGAAATCATTTAATAGATTTCTTGTACTGTTGTTGCTTCCAATTTCGTTAGTAGCACAGCAACAAGATGCAATAAAAGTATTTGCTGATAAGGGTGTGTCAACAATTACTTATGCCATGAAACACCCTATGCACGAATGGGAAGGCGTGTCGAAAGATGTAAATGCTGTGATTGTATATAACAAAGCAACAAAGACCGTAGAGCAAGCAGTGGTTTCGTTGAGGGTTGATTCTTTTGATAGTGGGAATTCAAACCGCGACTCTCATGCTTTGGAAGTTTTGGAAGGTTTAAAATTCCCGAAAGTTACTTTTGTAAGTACTAAAATCAAACCTAACGGCAATGGGCTTATAATAGATGGGAACCTGACCTTCCATGGAGTAGTTAAGCCAATTACACTTACTGTTCGCCGAGAAGATGGTACAAGTAAAATAAATTTTGAAGGTAAACTTGATGTATTATTATCTGACTATAAAGTAGATAGGCCTTCGCTTTTTGGAGTAAAAACAGATGATATAATAAATCTGAAATTTAATCTGAGTTTTAATGTAAAGTAAAAAATAAACTGCCATGAAAAAGCTTCCTAATATACTGATAATACTGTTGATATTTCCAATAATAGCTTTCTCACAGCAGGACCAGGCAAAGCTATTGGCTGATAAAAGCGTATCAACCATTACATACGCCATGAAACACCCTATGCACGATTGGGAGGCAGTTTGTAAGGATGTAAATGCTATTTTGGTTTATAACAAAACCTCAAAGGCGATTGAACAAGTAGCTGTTTCGCTCAAAGTGCAATCGTTTGATAGTGGCAATGCCAATCGTGATTCGCACGGCTTAGAAGTCTTAGAGGCTCTAAAGTACCCTAAAGTTACGTTTGTAAGCACAAAAATTAAGGCTGCTGCTGAAATGATTACGGTAGAAGGAAATCTGACGTTTCATGGGGTAACGAAGCCTGTAACCATTATTGCAACTCGTGAAGACTTCGTTAACAAATTAGTTTTTGAAGGTAAATTCGATGTTTCTCTGACTGACTATAAAGTAGAACGTCCATCATTGTTTGGTCTGAAAACCGATGACCTTCTAAATTTTAAATTCAGACTTATTTTCAAACTATAATCTTATTTCCAGCGAAGGGTTTCGAGAATGTGTCTCGAATCAACTTTCATGTAATCAATGATAGGCCTGAGCGAATCATTTTCGGTGGCTGTCATTAAATAAACTGCCCCTCTGAGATAGTGCTTAGTGCTATCAGTTACAAAAAACTGATACGGACTTGGCACTTCTCCTTCTAATTCAAAAATAACGGCTCTCTTACCGCTTTTCGTTGTCAAAATTTTATCGCTTATCGAATAGGCTTTTTTATCGTGATTAAAAGCCAATTTAGCGGCATCGCCCATCATATTTTGTAATCTGCTGAGGTCGTTGTTTACTGGTTTATAAGTAAACTGAATGCGTGTGTTTAATTTTGGATAATAGATGATTATCCAATGTGGCTCGGCATTTTTGAATGTATCAAGCTGAATAATTGCTTCTTTTGAGTATTCAAAAGAGTAGGGGTGTTTATCGGGCAAAGTTTGGTAAACGTGCTGCGGTAAATCAATACGATTGAATCCTCGGGGTTTGGGCGAATATTCTTTGCTTGATTGATTACAACTTCCAAGCACAACACTCAATGCAATTACTACTAATCCTTTTACAATCTGTATTTTGGGCATAGATTACTTTTTCTTAAAAAATATAAACTCCTGTTTTTTCTTCATCGCTAAGTATGACCTGAATATGCTCATTGAGGGTTGTTGAGAGCGAATATCCAACGAAATCAGCTGACATTGGATATTTTGGATGATTACGGTCAACTATTACCGCCACTTGTAATTTCTTGATAGGAATACTCAAGAATGGGCGTAAACTAAACGCTAAAGTTTTACCTGTATTCAGTACATCATCACATAGAACGATGTTCTTGTTACGGAAAGTATCTACCTTACTTTCAATATTTATATCTGGCTGCTCGGTGGCAAGTTTATCGAAGGTTACTTTTGCGATATATACTTCAATTGATGATATTTGCTTGAGTTCTTTTACCAACATTTCGGCAAATGTATAACCTTCACCATTGATACCTGCAATAATTATTGCGGACTCCTCAAAATTTTGTTCATAAACTTGGTAGGCTATTCTACGGATTTTTTGAAGCGTTTGGGTCTTATTTAATAACTGATTCGACATAAATTACACTTTTTTGCATTGAGTTTTTGAACCTTAGCACTTGAACGAAAAAATTGGTTTGAATTTTGATATTAAAGTTTTTGTGCCACTGAAACGGTATGAAAATAAATAAAAAAACGTATCCATTCAATAATTTTTTGGCATAGTTTGTGCAAATAACTTTAATAAATAATACTAACGAACAAAGATACTCAAAACTTAATCATTATGAAGTCCATGAAATACTTAATGTCAGCAATCGTTTTCATTTTTCTTACGAGTGCCACACGTCCGAGCGATGATGACGCTAAGAGAAGCAGAGAAGATAATGAACTGGCTGACAGAATCAGGATGTCGTTTAGAGGAGGGAATCCTCGAATGTTGGCAAGTTGTCTAAACCAGCACGTTGAACTGGTGATAGATTCAGAAAAAATTGATTTCCAAAAAATTTCAGCACAGCAGGCAGAACAGATTTTTAAGTCTTTCTTCCAGAAGAATCCTCCATTGGCATTCCAGTATGTGTATCAAGGAGCATCAAATGCTGACCTACGTTATAGTGTAGGTACGTACCGAAGTCGTAATAAAGATTTCTTGGTCTATATTTTGGTTCGCCGTGCCGATGCCAATAAATATGTGATTGATACGATTCAGTTTAGAGAGGGGTAAGAAGGGCTCTATTAACGTTTTTTTAGATACTTATTACAAAATAATAGGAAAGGCTCTGAAATTGTCAGAGCCTTTTTCTATTTTTGTGCTTTCAAAGATAACAACATCTAATTGAATGCGAAAGTGTAGGACAGATATCGAAAATTAGACCGATATACAGGCACAGTTAGGTACTTAATGACAACAAAATACAATGATAGTAAAAACAAAAAAATTTGCTTTAGACCCTAAAGAATATGTAAGTATTTCATTCAAGCGTCATATGAAAGCCGAATGGAAATGGTTGCTGATTCCTGCAGCGGTATTTTTATTGGGTTTGGTGCTTCATTTTACTGGAACTTATAAAAACTGGTGGATTCCAGTGGTATCAGTTGTAGGTGGTGGGCTTTATGTTTTATTTTGGTATGCTCAATTCTATGCGGCTTCGCAGATGGAACAAAATAAACAAATGTTCGATAAGTTTATGTATGAGATTGATAGCCGCCAAATTTTAGTCAAAATCAATCAGAAAGAAGGTGGTATCATGAAATGGGAAAGTATTCAGTCGGCTGAGCGTATGACAGATGCATTTTTGTTGATTATCGGTAAAGGCCAATTTTTACGTTTTCCATTTTCTGTATTCAATAGCGAGCATGATTTGAAGCTGTTTGAATCAATCTTAAAACGTAAAGAACTTTTACAATAAACAATCGCTTAAGTTTGCAATAAGGTTCTGTTTGCTCAAGTTCTGATAATCAATAGTTTATAAGTTTTAATGGTTGGTATAGCCATCGTTTTAGGCTTGTATAATTGCGTAACCCAATGTTTTTATAAGTAATAGAAGTGATTAAGCGGTATAATTTTTGCTTTATAAATTTTCTATTACACGATAAATATAAAAATACACTCTTCTTCTGAAAGAAGATAGGGTCACTATTGGTATGAAAAAACTTTGGCTTTTGATATATTTTGGTTTAATACCAGCAATATTTTGGTGGGATTTATATGATGAATTAGTTCTATTGAAGAAGATAGGCTTCTTAGAAATTATATCCAATCTAATTTTAATTTTGTATTATATCCGATACAAGAAAACAAAATTTGTTCTTATTGATTGGTACTCAATTGAAGCATTGCTTTTTACAGTTGTAGGGGGAATTTTGATTTTGATTTTTAAAAACCACCATCTTTTGATGTTTCTCAATACGGTCGGTTTTTATCTCACCCAATTTATGTATATAAGCATCTTTAGAGATGAAGGAAGTATTCTGCCACCTTTCGCCTCGGTTATTAAAGAATGGAAAATGATTGTTCTCACCATTCTGTTTTTTATAGGTTTGGTTTTTCTGCTTATCACTTATACGCCAAATAGCCTACTATTAATAAGTTTTGTATATTCTACCCAAATGATGGTCCTTTGTTGGATGGCCTATTTTCGACCAGTACCCGAAAAGGCATTTACAATGGGGTTTGTAGGCGTATTTTTATTAGTTATGTCTAATTTATGGTTAGCCATTAATTTATTATATAAAGAATTACCTTACCAGATTGGGGTTTATTTTATTATATATGCTTTCTCTCAATTTTTGATAATTGAGAGTATTTTATATAATCAAAATAAAATTGAAAATTAACTTGCCAATAGATAGTCAATCGTGGCTAAATCAGTAGCTTCATCAACGCTCATTCCTTCTCTTAGATAGCTTAGCGACGTACGAAGATAAACTAATTCGTCTTGAAGATTTGGTCTTACGCCAGAGGTTTTTTCAAGCACTTGTTCGATGTATTCGGTCGGAATTTGAATAAATTCTTGCATAGTTTTATAGTTTGAATAGTTTACTATTCAACTACAATATCAATGCCAAATTGAATAAGATGATACTAATCTTATCGGAAGCGGTTATTGGGCCTTAGTTAACGGCCATTTTTATGATTTTACTTAAATTGCCCGATACTAATCTAACAAAATAAAGCCCTGAGTTGAGTGAATTTATATCAAACTGTTTTCCGTATTTTAAGGCTTTGGGTTGTAGTAATTCTTCGTAGCGTACTCTTCCTAAAATATCAATTACCTGAATACTTTCGATGTTATTGTAATCGGCTTTTATTTTAAATGAGCCATTATTAGGATTAGGATAGAGCGAAGTTTCCATTCCATAAAAATCATCTGACTGAGGAGATTTTTCGGTAAGTAAGTCGGTCATCCAAATTCCTCTACCAAAGGTAGCTGCATAGAGTTTTTTGGTGGCTTGGTTTATCTCAAGCTCATGAATAATTACATTAGGCAGGTTGGTTATGAGTGGTTTCCATTCTTTAGTTCCTTCTACTAAATAATATACGCCAATATCCATACCAACATACAAAATGTCGGTTTCGGTATCTGATTGATATACAATCGTATTTGCGGGTAAGTTTGGTAAATTATAACTAATGTTTTCCCAGTTTTTACCTCCATTACTCGAATAAAAAACCTTTTTACCTTCTTCAAAATTACTTAACGTTGCCCAGACACGGTCTGGAAAGTTGTCATCAACTGTAAGGTAAGTTACATAAGAATCTTTAAAGATATTGTTGGTGATATTCTCCCAGAATTCTCCATTATTGATGGTTCGCCAAAGTTCAGATGACTGCTTGAGTAACGGCGTGGCCTTTTTTGCTATGTAAATCGTATTGGCATCTGATTTAGGAACTGCCAAAGCGGTTGATACTTGTGGGTAGCGGGTTGTGCCGTAAATCTTGAAATTCGAAATGGTACTTAGTTTACTTCTTTCTTGTGCCACATCTAATTTGTGTACATTACCTCCTGCAATAATTACTTGATTACTTTTCTCATTAATAACAAATGGGGTTGTCCATTCACCTGTGTCGTTGTTAGATTGTGGTGGAAATACAACTGTTTCTTGTTTTCTCGCATCGTTTAGGTCAAAGAAAGAAATGAAACCGTATTGTGAAGAACCATAAGCATAGTTTTTACTGATTGCTCCCTCCATACCATCACCATCAAATTCGCTGGTCCACGGCTTATTATCTTGGGTTAGAAACATATTGTTGTCTTGAGCACCCGTCAGAATTTTTTTGCCATCTTGCGAAAGTCCTAACCGATAACATGAAGTCGCATTTACACCTTTCGACACAAATTTCCATGATAGATTGGCTATTGTGCTGGCAATGATTTCTTTAGTAGCATAAACACCTCCATCATTACATAGGTATATAGTGTTATTGAGGGGATTATAGCCAAAGGCGTGCTGGTCAGGATGAATGGTTGTATAGCCCGTTGCAGGTCGCCAAGTTGTACCTCCATCGTTTGTCTCATTCAAAATTAAACCACCCACATAAACTGTTTGGGGTTTTGTTGGATGTACCATAATACACAAGTCATAAAAGCCTTGACCGCCTGTACCGCTGTAAGCTGTTGAGAGTAGGTTACCTCTAAAGGCTGATTTCTGCCAAGTTTCGCCAGTATCGGTACTTTTGTAGAAGCCTTCAAAGCCATTATTTATGTCACAACTGACAGCATAAATCAAATTAGGACTTGTAGGTGAGATAGCTACTTCAACTCGCTGTACGGTTGTTTTGCCAATTCCAGTCGGCAGAAGTCTCCAAGTATTTCCTGCATCTTCTGATTTCCAAACGCCTGCTTCACCCTGCTTAGTGCTGGCCACATATACTGCCGATGCAAAAAGAATATTAGAGTTAGTTGGATGTTGAACCAGTGCCGAGGTCATTTTATCTAAGACTTTCGTTGACCACGTATCTCCGCCATCAAAGGATTTAAAAATACCTTTTGTGCCTACAACAACTACTTCTTTAGAGTTTTTAGGATTTACCCAAATCGTTCGGGTGATTGACGTGATTCCTTCCGAAAGTTGATTTTTAAGTCCAGTTTGTTGCCAAGTTTTACCTCCGTTTGTACTTTTCCAAACACCAATACCGTAATAGGTATTTCGTTTACGGTCAGCCGTATATAAATCATATCCGATGTAGGCAAAATCGGCCAGAGAAATGTAAATAATATCAGGATTATTGGGGTCGAGGGTAATGCCACTGACTCTTAAAATGGGAAGGTTATCGCCCAGTGGAGTGTAGGATTCGCCTCCGTTAGTAGTTTTCCAAATACCACCTTGTCCGAAACCAATGTAGAATATAAGGCTATCTTTTGGATGAAAAGCAATACAATTTACTCGACCAATACCAAACAAATCAGAACTGCCATAAGGACCTACAGGGACCCAAGATGAAGCTTTTTGGCGGGTGTTTTCGGTGTTTTTTCTGAGATTTTCTATATTACTATTTGCCTTCAGGAGTAAATCACTCGTTGGCATATTGCCAGAAGTATCAATTCTGCGAAGAAGTTCGTTTTCGTAACGAGCCATCCACTTCCAACCACGAGTACCTTTGGGTTGCCTGAAAAGCCACTCTCTAAATTGCTGTTCGTGCTGAAATAAATTTTTAGATTCATCCAAACTCGGAACATTTTCAGGAAAGGTTTGAGCTACGGTTATGATGCTGTACAGTAAAAAAAATAAAGTAAAGATTCTTTTCATTTAAATGAAAATTAGGTGTTCATTCAGTTAAAGGTTCGGTTGGGTATCAAATATCAAATAAAATTAAAGCAGAAAAACTACTTTAAAAAATTTTCTGCTTCATTCACGGTCGATTTATATTCGGCATACTCTAAACATCTACGGTATAACTCTTCAGCACGTTTGGTATTACCTGCACGTATCGAAATTCGAGCTAAACCTGCATAAGCCATTGCATAATAATCGTTGGTATATCGGTCGTTGGGCTGCATTTTCAATACATTGACGTATTGTTCAGCGGCTGCTTTGTCGTTTTTTTTAAATTTTTCACTGATTAATCCTTCAAACAAATTTCCCGCCAAAAGATATACTTTATCATTAGTATGTTTTAATTGCTGAATAAGTGGTAGGGCCTCATCAATTTTTCCATTCATTATCAAGCTTTCAGTATGCCTCATTGTGTAAATCAAGTTATTTGGATAACGCTCATGGAGCCAATTAGAATAAAGTAAAGCCTTTGGGTAATTTGATTCATATTTTAGACATACACCCATCAAATAAAATGCTGCTTCAATGCGTGAGAAAACCGATTTCTGTACTGCCTGTTCGAGTTGGTTGATACCGAGCTTTTTATTACCATTGTCAAAAAAAAGCATGACAGGTTTTACTATCGGGTGTGTTTCGGGATATTGAATTCGATAAAAATTATATAAACCAGAGGTAAACAAAAACTCTGGGTTTTTTTCGGTCAATTGCTTGCCATCTTTGAGGTAAGCGTAGGCTTTTCGAGCCTCATTAGCGGCTTTTACTTGCTCTTTTTTATAGTTAAGTACTAACGCAATGTATCCGTGAGATGCTACTAAAAAGAAAATAGCTTCTGCTTTCTTACTTGGGTCTTGGAGGAGTGTTTCGGCTGATAATTGACATTTCTCGAGCAATGCAAGGTATTGATTCAAAGCCTTTGGATTTTGCTCAATCGGTAAATTTAGCCATTGCACTTGCAAAGCACTGAGTAGGGGAGTAACAGGGTGTTTGGGATATTTAGCTTTGACGCCTTGAAAATAAGTATCAGCCTCTTTGAATTCGTAATTATAGAGTTTGTCTAAACCTTTAATAATCAGTTGTTTAGATTCGTTGTCGTTTAATAGTTGTGCAAATGATGAAGCTGAAAAGCACCCAAAAAATATAATCCAAAAAAGTTGTTTCATGAAATCAAAAAGGCGTTTCTATAATAACGAATAAAATGCAAAAAAGCCTCCCAAATGAGAGGCTTTTTTTTGCTTCGTAACTTACTCTTATTGTGTAGTTAACGATTAATACTTGTGTTCTTGTAAGTAAGTCATTACAGCGTCACGGCTTCTAAGGTTTACACCCTCGTTCTGCATAGCTTGACCAACTGTTTTCTCAACTGTTACGTATGAGAAAGTAAGGTCTGTTTGCGGAGCATAGGCTTTAATGCCACCGATAGCTGCAGTTTGTGAACTGTAGTAGAACGTTACTTTGCCAGTTTCATAGCCAAAGTTTACTTGCTCAGTTGCACCGTCAGTTTCTTTGATGATTACACGTGGTAAAGCAACAAATTGAGTACCAACTTTAACAAAAGCAATAACAAACATTGTTGCTTTTACGTTAGCATCAGTTACTGAATAAGCACCTGTTTTACCAGTAGCCCCAGTTCCGATACCCGCAGCGTCAACTGTTTTCCAGTCTGCTACTTTAACAGTAACTTCTGTACCTTTAACATTAGCGTTACCGTCTTTTCCATTAGTACCATTAGTACCGTTTGTACCGTTCGTACCATTGGTACCGTTCTGACCGGCAGGGCCTGTTGGACCAGCTGGACCTTGAGGACCTTGGTCTCCTCTGCATGACCAAAAAGCAACAGATAATGTCAATGATACTACTGAAAGAACTCTATAAAATTTGTTCATGATTTGATGGGTTTTGATTTTTTGGCTTCAGTTACGTAGCAATATTATTGAAATTTGTTCAACTTTGCAAACGCTAATATCGCTTTATTTATTTTACGGCAAAAATTTTTTCGCAAAAAAATGCCCTACTGCATTTAAACGCAAGTTTTTTGGCAGAAAAAGTAATAATTTTGACAAAAATCGAATTAAAAATACACAAGACCAGATTTATTAACATTATGCAAAATTTAGATTGTCTTAATCAAGTAGCCGAATTTCACCGTACGTTTAAGCACCCAATTTTAGATACTCCACAGATTCCATCGAAGCAACGTTGCGACCTCCGTGTTTCGCTCATAGCCGAGGAACTGAAAGAACTTCAAGAGGCCATCAACGATAATAATATTGTGGAGGTAGCCGATGCCTTGGCCGATATTCAGTATGTTTTGGCGGGTGCAATTTTAGAGTTTGGTCTGGGCGAAAGATTCAGAACAATTTTTGACGAAGTGCAACGCTCAAATATGAGTAAAGCTTGCGATACAGTTGAAGAAGCAGAGGCTACCATGAAGCACTACGCCGAGAAAGGAACGGAGTCATATTATAAGGAAATAGAAGGAAAATTTTTGGTGTATAGAAAAGGCGATGATAAGACCTTGAAAAATATCAATTATTCGCCAGCAGATTTAGCGTCAATAGTAAATGCTTGAAATGATTATGGAAAAACATCAGCTATTTAGTGCAAGTACTCGTTTTTTGAAGTATGTACAAATTGATACACAATCTGACCCAAATTCAAGGTCTAATCCATCGACTGAAAAACAAAAAGATTTGACTCGATTGTTGGTGCAAGAATTATTGGATTTGGGCATATCGGATGCTCATCTCGACGAATGGGGTTATGTTTATGCTACTATTCCAAGCAATACCGATAAAAATGTGCCAACAATTTGCTTTTGTTCGCACGTTGATACCTCGCCCGATTGTAGTGGGGCAGGAGTGAAACCCATTGTTCATTTCAACTGGGATGGAACCGATATTATCTTACCCGACGATTCTACTCAAATCATAAAGGTTTCTGAACACCCCGATTTGAAAGCACAACTTGGTAATGACATTATTACAGCCAGCGGGACTACTTTATTGGGAGCTGATAATAAAGCAGGTATAGCCGAAATTATGGCCGCTGCTGAATATTTGATGCAAAATCCTGAAGTGAAGCACGGTACTATAAAAATATTGTTTACACCCGATGAGGAAGTGGGTCGTGGAACAGAAAAAGTAGATTTGATTAAACTTGGTGCTGATTTTGGCTACACAATGGACGGCGAAAGTCTCGGCACACTTGAAGATGAAACTTTTTCGGCTGATGCTGTGAGTTTGACCATCAAAGGGGTTAGCACTCACCCAGGTTTTGCAAAAGATAAACTCGAAAATGCGATGAAAATTGCGGGCGATATTTTAGCGGCTTTACCTAAAGATACACTCTCTCCCGAAACTACTGAGGGCATGGAAGGGTTTATTCATCCAACCCAAATTTCGGGTATTCAGGAATCGGTCAAACTTGATTTTATTATTCGTGATTTCACGGTAGATGGGCTTCATGAGAAAGAAAAATTCTTGCAAGGTGTTGTTAATCAGGTACTTATGAATTATCCAAATTCAACGGTTGATTTTAAAGTAATTGAGCAATATCGAAACATGAAAGAGGTTTTGGTCAATTACCCGCAAGTGGCAGATTATGCCTTAGAAGCTATCGAACAAGCAGGTGTGAAAGCCGAAAAGCGTAGTATTAGAGGCGGTACCGATGGTTCTCGCTTATCATTTATGGGGTTACCTTGCCCGAATATCTTTGCGGGTGAACATGCTTTTCACTCAAAACTCGAATGGGTTTCGGTACAAGATATGGAAAAAGCTACCCAAGTGATTATCAATTTAGTACAGATTTGGGAGCAACGCTCGTAAGCCACTAAATTCCTTAATTATGTCCAAGTTAAGGTGACAATTTTTGATGTAGCAATGATATTGCGTCGTAGAGACAAGGCATACCTTGTCTCTACTTATGATAATATGCGATTTATTTTTTCAAAAACTCCTTTACTACTGCCACCGTTTTCTCCGCATCTTCTTCCATGGGCGTGTGGCCTAAATTCTTGAATACTACCAAGGTATCATTTGGTAAATCGGCATGGAATTTTTCTGCTACTTCGAGTGGAATCAATAGGTCTTTATCCCCCCAAATGATGAGCGTTGGCATTGACAAATCTTTAATTTTGGCGGTTTTATCGTTGATTAAACCTTTATTTCTAAATTCCGACATTCTATCAATAAATGCTTGACGATTGCCTGTTCGGAGCGATAATTCAAAATAGCGGTCAACTAAATCGTCGGTTACTTTACTTTTATCGGCATAAACATTTTCTACACTTTTTTGTACAATAGAGCGAGGCGTTACGTATTTAAACAAATTCTTTACAACTGGCCAACCTGCTACTTGAAAAGCAATCGGTACTGATTTCGATTTCATAGGGTAGCCACCTGCATCGACTAAAATCATTTTGGAAACTTTTTTTTGGTATTTCACCGCAAAATTCCAAGCAATCGAGCCACCGAGTGAGTTTCCTGCAATGATACACTGCTTTACGCCAAGTTTTGTTAGAAAATCATTAATAAAAGTAGCATAAAATTCTTGTGAGTAATCGCTGGTTGGATTGGGGCCAGTTAGACCATAAGCAGGTAAATCAAGTCGAATGATTTTTCGTTCGCTTTTTAGGGCGTTCACCCAGCCTTCCCAAGTGTGAAGGCTTGCACCAGTTCCATGCAGAAGGACGAGCGGAATGCTATCATTCGCCAAGCCTTCAATTCTATAATGCACTGACATACCATCGACTTCGATAAATTTTGAGTCAGCATTGGCATATTTTTCTTTGAGCTTTTCAAGCGAAATATCATTTTTCCAATAGATGGTCGAAAGTCCGATTATGGCAATTAGAAGAAAGATAAAAATGTATTTTAAGGTTTTAAACAACAGTTTCATGTGATGCTGGTTTTTCTTAGTTTTTATAAGCCAAATCTAATATCTTTTTCTTGAAAATTTTAAATCATTTCATTATTTTGTGCAAATTTGTAAATAGAATATAACCTGTTAATATACCTATGGAAATTTCACCTAACAAAACCCTATTAGAATATTTTTATCAATGGGAATCTACAACTCCTGATAAAATTTACTTACGTCAACCCTTTGGTGACGATTTTGTTGATTATACTTTCAAAGAAGCTGGTCGACAAGCACGAAGTTTGGCTACTTATCTAAAATCGTTGAACCTTCCACCGAAAAGTAATATCGGATTGGTTTCAAAAAATTGTGCCGAATGGCTCATTGCTGACTTCGCAATTATGATGGCGGGGCATATTTCTGTGCCATTTTATGCGACACTTACCGATACTCAAATCAATCAGGTGCTTACGCATAGTGGCTGTGAGGTGCTTTTTGTAGGAAAGCTCGATGATTGGGCTGGAATGAAATCTGGTATTCCTGCAAATGTGAAATGTATTTCATTTCCTACGTATAATCCTGATGCTTCGCACGAACAATGGAATGATATTTTGGCAAAATATGCCCCAATGACCGAAAATTATGTGCCGAACTTAGACGATATTTTTACGATTATTTATACATCAGGCACAACTGGAAATCCTAAAGGTGTAATGTTGAAGTATGGGGCAATGGCAAGTGTGATTTATCATACTCGTGATATTGCCAAACTTCACATCGAAAATTCTCGTTTTTTTTCCTATTTACCACTTTGTCATATTGCCGAGCGAAATATCATTGAAGCAGCAGCTATCACGATGGGTGCAACGATTTATTTTGCTGAAACCCTTGATAGTTTTGCTAAGAACTTGGCCGCTGCAGAACCTACACATTTCTTGGCTGTACCACGAATCTGGACAAAATTTCAGTTGGGTATCTTGGGGAAAATGCCTGAAAAGAAACTTAATACTTTATTGAAAATTCCGATTTTGAGTGGAATTGTGAAGAAAAAAATCAGAAAAGGGTTGGGTTTAGACAAAGCTGTGGTTATTCTGACGGGTGCAGCTCCTATGCCGAATAGTTTAATTGTTTGGTTCAGACGATTAGGAATCGTTATTCAAGAAGCCTACGGAATGACCGAAAACGTTGGGGCGGTGTGTATGATGCCAAAAGAAAAGGTAAAAGATGGAACGGTTGGAAAAATTTACCCAGGAATGGAAGTGAAAATTGCCGAAGGCTCGGGCGAAATCTTGACTCGTTCAAACTGGAACATGGATGGTTACTATAAAGAACCAGCCCTAACAGCCGAAACAATTGATGCCGAAGGCTGGATTCATACAGGCGATGTAGGCGAATTAGATGCTGATAACTACCTAAAAATTACGGGTCGTGTGAAAGAAATGTACAAAACCTCGAAAGGAGAATACGTCGCTCCAGCACAAATCGAGTTTGGTTTTGCCGACAATAATTTCATCGAACAGATTTGTGTTGTAGGAAATAATTTAC
>JACCDQ010297326.1_pt1 | contig 15106 bp, 17 predicted proteins | sample 7446031 | NCBI WGS metagenome assembly JACCDQ01 (sample SAMN15323442, study PRJNA562643) | freshwater metagenome | isolation source: river surface water | place: USA:Blue River Watershed | collected 2017-08-17
ATCCATGCCCTAACGGGTGAAGCCAGAACTTCTGCGTGGATTTTGGGTTGCCTGCCATTTGTTGTGGGATTTTTATTATTTATCGTGCGCCCTGAGTTTGTCTCGCTCCTATGGACGGATCCACAGGGTAGAAGCATGATGTTTTACACCATTGTGTTGATGTTAATCGGTATCTATTGGATGAGTCGTTTATCAAGGATTAAGTATTAATCATGGATATTGCATACATTGGATTCTTATTTTTAGTATTTGTAGTGATCACTTACAGTACCTTCATCATCATCTCTAGATCTTGGGTGGAAAAGTCAATCAATCATCGCTTGCAAGCCATACGAGAAAAAATGGGTAATGAATACCATCCATTTAGATCTAGATTTGAGTTGGCTGCTCAGCGTTTCTTAGCGGAACTGATTAAATTTTCAAAGCCTAGCGAAGACTGGGAAACGTCCACTATACGTACGCGCATGATTAATTCCGGGTACAAAACTGAACTGGATGCATTGTTTTTTTATGGCTATAAAACTCTCTGCACTTTTACTTTTCCACTGATATGTTTAACCATATTAGCTATATTGGATGGCCCGCTGCTAAGTGTTAAGGGATTGTTCTTTTTAATTGCCTCTGCAGCTTCAGGTTATTACCTTCCTGATCTTTGGTTGTACCAAAAAAGTCGTATTCGTCAGCGCGAGATCACAGAAAGTTTTCCTAATGCACTAGATCTAATGCGCGTTTGCGTCAATGCTGGCCTTGGTCTTGATGCTGCCATTGAAAGAGTTGGCCGAGAGCTAAAAATTGAAAGTAAATCTTTGGCTGATGAGTTTCATACACTTAACCTTGAGCTAAGAACAGGCGCTACGAGAGAGAGGGCCCTGCGCAATTTGGCTGAAAGAACGGGTGTTGAGGATGTCAATTCATTGGTGTCGATGTTGATACAAACAGAGCACTTTGGCACCAGTGTAGGGGATGCTTTACGGGTGCATGCTGAGGGCCTTAGGTTAAAAAGAAATATGCGTGCACAAGAGGCTGCAGCCAAAGTGCCTGTGAAATTAACGGTGCCGATGATCTTGTGTATCTTCCCTGCTCTAATGGTGGTGGTGCTTGGGCCTGCCATTATCTCGATTGGCCATACTGTCTTGCCAGTCATGAATCAGGTTACTAAATAGTTATGGCTCATCACTCTAACGAACGAGGTTCTGCAGCCATTGAGTTTGCAATTATCTTGCCTATTTTCCTGTTGGTTTTGTTTGGCATTATTAACTACGGCATCTTGATGTATGACCAAGCTGTTGTCACAAATGCCGCGCGTGAGGGCGCGCGCTGGGCTGCAATACACACTAGTGCAGTCTATGGAACATCTTGCACCAACAGTTATTCTCTCTCTCCTACCGACCCATGCCAAGCTGCGTATAGCTACGCCCATAATTTGCTCATCACATTTGGTGCAAGTAGCTCATTAACTGCCACTTACCTAGCTGCTGCTAACTTTAACTCTGGAACGCCACAAAGCGTTACGGTTACCTATAAATATCAAGGAATTGGTTATTACTTTGGAGATCTTGCGGAAAAAGAATATTCATCTAAGTCGGTGATGCTACATGAATAAATTGAATCATTCGGCAAGTCAAAAAAATAGCGGTTCTATTTCAATCATTGCTGCATTCTCGATGATGTTAATTATTGGTTTTGCAGGTTTGACCATTGATTTTGGTTATGCGTATTTACAAAAAACCCGTGCACAAAACACAGCTGATGCAGAAGCATTGGCTTGTGTGATTAACGATAGTGCCTCGCCATGCGGAACTTCTGCTGGCGATATCAACCCATTATTAAATCCCTTTGGATTCACGGTCAGCATTGCTAATCCTGGGGATAACAGTTTATGTATTTTGCCTTTATCTCAAAACTACTGTGCAAAATCTACTGTTACTGTGACATGGGATACATTTTTAATCAGAATATTTGGTGTTCCTACATTAACCGCGACAGTGACTGCTACAGCAGGTAAGGTGAACCCAGTTGCGTCTTGTGTGATTACCACGAGCAACTTTAGTGCGAATGGTACTAATCAGGTTCAGCTAAATAATTGCTCCGCATCAATAGCAGGAATCTTGAGTTCCACCAATCAAAGTGGCATCAACATCACCGGCTCAGGAAATATCACTGTATTCAATGGTAATAGCCCTGATCTATGTGGCAACTGCCATCCTCACCCAATTAGTACCCTCAAGCCATTGCCACAAATTCCAAGCAATATCTTGCCTACGACCAATTTGGATGGCAGTCTTTTGCCAACGCTTTCTTATAAGAATTGCACCAATTCATCTTGTATTCCTGCGATTTACACTGGTGGTAAAGTAACGCTCCAATCAAACACCGTTCTAAGAACTGGCAATTATGTTTTTAATGGGGGTTTTAGTACTGGTGGAAATAATTTAACCAGTGGCGTGGGTGGGGTGGCCGTGTATGTGCCAGGTGATCAAGCTTTAGATTTGTCAGGCACTGTTACGTTGAGCGCACCTGTCATTACCGGTTGTGCAGCAGGGAGCGGCATTGTGATTAGCCATCCCTACGTATCAAGTTACAACTCCTTAACTTTGAATGGTTCAAAAAATCAACTTACCCTAAATGGTTTGGTTAATTTATCTGCCGATGATGTGACTGTGAGTGGTTCATCGGCTGGTTTAACCATTACAGGAAGCTTTATTACACATTCCATTAGATTGGATGGTGATATGTACCCGCAACTATCCACAAATCCTTGCTTTAATCTGTATGAGAATGCAGGAAATGTGGTTTTAGTTAATTAAAGATGAAACGATCCTAATTTAAATAGGAAAATATGGCTGATTCAAAAAATCCCGCATCGCTAGAGCAACTTAGGTATTTGCGCTTATTTGAAACAGCTCAAGATGGCATTCTGATTCTAGATTTTGAGACTGGAAAAATTCAAGATGTAAATCCATATCTAACCAATTTGCTTGGTTTTAATAAAGAGGAGTTGATTGGTAAAGAATTATGGGAGGTTGGGGCCGTTGTTGATAAAGATGCTGCAATTTTGGCATTTAATAAACTGCATGAATTTGGGTATGTTCGTTATGACGACCTGCCGTTAAGAAGCAAAGATGGTGTGATGCTTGACGTTGAGTTTGTAAGTAATGCTTACATGGTCGGCGAAAATAGAGTTATTCAATGCAATATTAGAGATATTAGCGATCGAAAAAAAGCTGATAAAAAATTATGGATAGCTTTTGAGTCGATGATCGCTGCCATGTCTAAAGCCATGGAGTCGCGTGATCCATATACCGCCGGCCATCAAAAGAAAGTTGCACAGATTTCATTTTTGATAGGAAAAAAAATGAATCTAAACCAAGATCAGTTAGATGGTTTGAGGTTAGCAAGCCATGTTCATGATATCGGTAAGATGTCAGTTCCAGCAGAAATTTTGACCAAACCACTAGTCTTGTCGGATATTGAGCGGCAAATGGTTCGGGGCCATGCTGAAGCTGGTTATCAAATTTTGAAAGATATACCATTTTCCTGGCCTATTGCAGATATTGTGCGTCAACATCATGAGCGTATTGATGGTTCTGGCTATCCCTTAGGGCTTAAAGGCGACCAAATTCTTTTGGAAGCTAGGGTGCTAGCTGTTGCAGATACGATTGACGCAATGGCCTCTCATCGACCGTATCGGCCTGCGCTAACACTAGATGCAACTTTTCAAGAGATTAAGTGCCTTGCCGGTAATACATTAGATCCGGAGGTGGTTGATGTGGCCTTAGATTTATTTGAAAGCACAGATTTAATCAGAGAGATCTTGATACATTGATGTCACTTATTACCCATCAAGTATGACCAATATAGCCCTAACACTTTATTGCATTTCATTATTAGCGCAGGTTATGACTGCAGCATTAGCTATTAGCCTCATTAAGTTTGCCGGCAGATACAGGATGGCTTGGTTTTTGCTGGCCATTGGATTTACCTTGATGATTGGTCGACGTATATCGCCTATTGTCTATATTTATGATGGCCATTTACCTAATATTCAAGATGCTATCTTATCGTTGCCGATTTCAATATTTTTATTTGCTGGTGTTTATCTGCTTAGGCAGTATTTGATGCATATGATGGATACGCAATCCATACTAAGGAAATCATCGCAACGAGATCCTTTGACAAATACCTTGAATAAAATTGAAGTGACTGCTCGCGCCGCTCATCAAATTGAAAAGAGCTATCAATCTAAAAGTAAATTAGCATTTTTGATATTAGATATTGATAACTTTAAGAGGGTCAATGACCACTATGGGCACTTGGCGGGCGACTGTGTTTTAAAAGCTCTAGCCCAGTGTTGCAAAGATAGTCTGCGCACTATAGATATCATAGGGCGAGTTGGTGGTGAAGAGTTTTTGATTGTTTTACCTGAGATTGATCAGAAGCAAGCGATGCTCATCGCTGAGCGCATTAGGGTTGCGATTAAAGATTTGATTATTTACATTAATTCTGAAGTGATGATACAAATTACAGTCAGTATAGGTGTTGCAATATTTGATTCAAATCTAGAGATCAAAGACTGTCATGTTAACCAGTCCGAAAAGTATTTTTCTAGATCAGATGCTGCCATGTATGAGGCAAAAAAACTGGGTCGGGACCAAGTCTTTTTATGGGAGCCTCGCTTAGGTGGATAGTTAGAAGTATTGGATTAGATGGAGTTGTGTTTGTTAGTAGTTTTTAGCATCGTGCTTGGCACAAAGCCACCAATAATCATGCCTGTTAAGCTGGCACAAAGTCCTGCTAGCTGAGGTGGCATCGTCGCTTCAGGCCACAAAATTTCACAAGTGATCCAAGTAATCAATCCCCCTAAAACGGCCAGTAGGCCACCTAAGGTATTGGCTCTAGACCAGTAAACGCCAAATGCCAGTGGTGCAAATGCAGCCACCAAAGTTACTTTATATGCGTTTTCCACCATCTTAAAAATTGATAGTTCTGAATTCAGTGCAAAGAGTGTCACGATGCATGTGAAGCACAGCACGGTAATGCGCATGATCTTTAACAAATGCTTGTCGCTCAAATGTTTGAACAAGCCTTTCACAATGTTTTCAGCAAATGTGACGGATGGGGCTAGTAAAGTCGCGCTCGCGCAACTCTTAATCGCTGACAGTAATGCTCCAAAGAACATGATCTGTGCAAATAGTGGGGCGTGATTCAGAATCAGGTTCGGCAAAATTAATTGTGAGTCGCTGTGTATATAGTTCTCAATTAATTGGGGGTTAATCAGCATCGCTGAATATGCTAAGAAAATCGGTATGAACGCAAAGATAAAGTAAAGCACACCACCCAATACTGAGGCTCTTACCGCAATTGTGACGTTTTTAGAAGATGTGATTCTTTGGAACACATCTTGTTGTGGAATAGATCCCAACATCATGGTCACTAATGCAGCAATAAATCCCAAAATGGCAGGTAAGTTGAAGTCGGGTAAGATGCCCAGTTTTCCTGCAGCTGCCGCATGATTAATCACTACATCGACACCACCCGTGAGAGTGCTCACCTCAAAACCGATATACAGCATACCAATCACGATGATAATCATCTGAATAAAGTCAGTAATGGCTACTGACCACATGCCACCAAATAATGTGTAAATTAAAACGCTGGCTGCTCCAATCAACATGCCCATTTGTTGAGTCATGCCGTCATTGGATACCACGTTAAACACCAAGCCCAAGGCTTTAATTTGCGCAGCCACCCAACCGAGGTATGAAGTCACGATGCAAAGGGTGATGATGATCTCTACTGTGCGACCATACTTCTCTCTAAAAAAGTCACCAATCGTTAAATATTTTTTGTTGTAGAGGTGTTTGGCAAAAAATATGCCCACTAGTATCAGGCACATCGATGAGCCAAAAGGGTCAGAAATAATCCCGCCCATGCCTTCTTTTAAGAAAGTGGCTGGCACACCTAATACTGTTTCTGACCCAAACCAAGTGGCAAATACTGTGGCTGTGACGATATACATCGGTAAGCTGTGACCGGCTGCGGCAAAGTCAGCAGTGTTTTTGACCCGCATGGCTGCCCAAAGGCCAATGCCAATAGAGATTACCCAGTAAACAATTACAAACCAGAGAAGCATCTCAACCTCGTTGATAAGAATGGGCGAATTATAGGGCTAGGCGTCAAATATGACAAAAATGCTAAAACCTGATTTATATCTGTTGGCAAGCCATTTTTTTAGGTATAGGATAGTTAAATCTACAACCTGTTGGGAGAGAGAAAATGGCAAATCAAAAAGAGTTCATGGAATGGCAAAAAGATCGTGCAAAAGAATTGTTTGCGCTGTCACACAAACTGCTAGAAACAGCTAAGCAATTTAGTGAGCATCAGGCTACTGAGATTAAAGCCAGCATGGAGCATGCTAAGTCATATGCTAAGCAAGCTGCTACTAATGATGTGAATAAACTCAAAGCCCTACAGGAGCAGTTTGCTGAAGAGGCTAGTGCACGCATGGTGGCCTATCAGAAGAAAGTAAAGGCTCTTTTGAAAGCCATGGAAAACGAAGCGGCTGATGAAGCAGAAAAGCACCTCAACAAAGCACGCAATGCCATGGAAACATGGTTGAAAGAAGCGAGCAAAAATTTGCCAGCTGGAGCTGACAAGTTCACAGATGTGGTGAGAGATATTGCTGCTGCTGGCGATAAGGTTATGAAAGAAGGTCGCAAGATGGCTAAGCAAGCGGCTGAAGCTGCTGAGCAAGGCATTGAAAATTTAGAAAAAATGGTGAAACAGCCTGGTGCCAAAAAAGCTGCGCCTGCAGCTAAAAAAGCACCTGCCAAAAAGGCTGCTAGAAAAACAACGCGTCGTCGTTAATTGGTGTAAAAAGGATATGTCTCTGACATATCCTTTTTATCTAACAAGTTACTAAAAGCCACATATTCATCTATGAACATCAAATATCTGGGACTGCTACTTTCAACAGTTTTAGTGATTGGATGTTCAACGTCTCAAGAAAAAGTCGCCATACAACAAGGCGATACTCATTGGACGTTAGAGTTCACGCTTTTAAAAAATAATAAGCCATCAGAAGTTAAGACTTACCAGTTTGAGTCTCGCATGGATTGCTTTAATACCATGTACAAAATGCAAGAAGACGCCAAAAAAGTCAAAAATCAAACAGGTGCTGGCCTTTGCTACAAATTGTTTGCAGATGGCCAAGAGCGCACCAGTAAAGACACATTGGCACGCCAGTAGCATTAACTTATATTCAATACTAAATTTGAATCTTGCGATTAGTTGCTTGGCTTAACCAAATCTTTTCTTAGATAACCTAACTTCTCTGCTTTGACTAGCAAAGACTCCTCTAGCTCAGGAGATAATTTTTTATCTCTAGCCAATATCCAAAAATACTTGCCTGCTGGTTCACCAATCAGAACCCAAGAGTAGTCGCTGGCCAAATCCAAAATCCAATAGTCGCCATAAAAAGGTCTAAAAAATGAAACTCTGAGTTTTGAGTTACTAGATCCTTCAACAATTTTGGCGATTCCCCGAGCTTCCTCTTTTTTGGATGCCTTATGACAGGTGTTTAAAACACTTACGCCGCCATCATCACGTAAACCATATTCAGCGGTAACGGTCACGCAGTCGTCATCTTCAAACCAATTAGGTAAGCGATAGATTTCATACCATTTACCTAAGTATTTATTTAAATCAACAGAGTTGACTGTTTGAAGGGGCGTGTTTGATTGTCTGTAAACGGGTTGATTGAGGCATCCAGTGATTAAAAGACTGCTTGTTGAAACAAGCAAAATTGTTAACAAACGTTTCATTTTAAAAAATTATCCGAAAAGGTATTAAAACTGTATCTAAAAACCAATATGTCAGTGACATCATTGGATCCATCCACAAACTATTGATGGTGTGAGTGAGAACCAGTGCCAAGACAATATAAAAGCCCCATGGCTCAATTCTAGAAACCATGGCAGCTTGTTTCCAGGGCAGTAAACCTACCAAAATGCGGCCACCATCCAGTGGTGGTAATGGGAAAAGGTTAAAAACAAACATCACTACATTGGCTAAAACGCCCGCTTGGCACATGCCCAATAAAAATCGCTCGCTAGTACCTAATTTAATGAGTAATAAATAGGCGATTGCCCATATAAGAGCCTGAAACAAATTGGATCCTGGGCCTGCTAGAGCAACCCAGACCATATCTTTTTTTGGGTGTCTTAAATTACCGAATCTAACGGGCACTGGTTTGGCGTAGCCAAATAGAAAGCTGCCAGACGTTGCAAAGTACAAGAGTAGGGGCACTACAATTGTGCCCATGGGGTCAATGTGCTTGATTGGGTTGAGTGTTACTCTGCCAAGTGCGTAAGCAGTATTGTCGCCAAATTGCTTGGCTGCATATCCATGCGCTGCCTCATGCAAAGTGATCGCAAATATAACGGGTATAGCGTAAATCGCTACCGTTTGAATGATTTGTGAGATATCCATTAGTTAAGTGCTACGCAATTGATAGAACATCGTAACCAGCATCTACAACCGCGGCGCTAATCTTTTCGCGCTCTAGTTCGGTGGATACTTTCACAGTTTTGCTAGGTATATCAGTTTCTACCGTAGCTTTGGCATCAATAGCCATAATCGCTTTGGTAATAGTCTGTGTGCAGTGACCACAGTTCATGCCATTAACAGTAAGAGTAATAGTCATTTTTTGCCTTTAATAAAAGATTAATATCTTGATTCGTAGGACAATTAAGATGATAGTGAATCTGCTTTAATTATCAATCGTATGAGCCAATTAGTCACCCTAAAAATCGACGGCATGACCTGCGCCTCTTGTGTGGCAAGAGTTGAAAAATCTTTATTAAAAGTAGATGGTGTGGAGGTTGCTAGTGTTAATTTGGCAACAGAAAAAGCTCAAATTAGAACCCAGCAATCATCAGACGAGTTGGTGCCTCATTTAATTGCGGCAATTGAAAAAGCAGGGTTTGAAGCAAGTCCTATTAATCATCAGAGTTCACGACAAAAACAAAAAAGTATTTTTGATCTGCATGGACCTTACGCAGTTGCATTGGCGATTGGCTTATCGTTTCCGTTAATGTTGCCCATGTTATTGATGCCACTAGGTATTCATTGGATGCTGCCAGGTTGGGCGCAGTTCTTGTTAGCCACTCCCGTGCAATTTATTTTAGGTTCTCGTTTTTATGTCGCTGGATTTAAAGGTCTGCGCATGGGTTCGGGCAATATGGACCTGTTAGTGGCTATTGGCACCAGTGCAGCCTACGGCTTAAGTATTTATGAGTGGTACTTATCTGGTTGGGGGCATGGTAGCCATGAGCTCTATTTTGAGAGCTCTTCGGTAGTGATTTCTTTGGTGATGTTGGGTAAATGGTTAGAGGCTCGTGCCAAAAAAGAAACCACAGAAGCGATTAGTGCACTACAAGCCTTATGGCCTGATCAAGCGAAGTTGTTAACTAGCAAAGAATTGAAAAATTTAGACTACAAAGAATTACCTATTGCACAAATATTGCCTGGTGATTGGATTATTGTTTTGCCGGGTGAGCGCATGCCTGTTGATGGACTCGTATTAGATGGCGCTAGTGAACTAGATGAGTCAATGTTGACAGGTGAGACTCATTTGGTAGACAAGCAGGTTGACTCAAGGGTGACGGGTGGTTCAATGAATGGCTCAGGAAGACTCATCATTCAAGCAACAGATGTTGGCGAAGAGAGTACCTTGGCAAAAATGATTCGCATGGTTGAGGATGCGCAGGCTAAAAAAGCACCTATCCAGCGCTTGGTTGATCAAGTGAGCTCTTGGTTTGTTCCTGCGGTCATTGCTATTGCAATGATTAATTTCGCTACGCAATATTTGGTGTTTCACGAATTTGAAAATGCTTTGCTCTACTCTGTTGCCATATTAGTATTTGCCTGCCTGTGTGCCCTAGGGTTGGCAACCCCAGTGCCCATCATGGCGGGTACGGGTGTGGCAGCCAAGCATGGCATCTTGATTAAGGATGCTCAAGCATTAGAGTTGGCACATCAACTGAATGTCATCGCATTTGATAAAACTGGCACCTTAACAGTGGGTAAGCCCAAGGTCATGGGTTTTCATAATCTCACTAATTTGCCAAATGAAGACTTGTATGCGCTTGCATTAGGCCTGCAATTAGGTAGTGAGCATCCTTTAGCTAAAGCAGTTATTCATTTTGCCCAAGAAAAAACTATTAGCCCTATCACTTTCACAGGCATTACTGCGAAAGTTGGGCAGGGGATTGTGGGACAGTGTGTTTCTGGCGCTTATCAAAATAAGACTATTGCATTAATTAGTCATCATGCATTAAAAAATGCGTTACCTAGTAATGAGTCAGAGAAAGCTGACTTGGCGGCCATCAATGAGCTCAAGCAAGGTCACAGTGTTTCTTGTTTGATTGATCAAACTAATCAATCGGTGTTGGCAGTGATTGCATTTGGCGATGAGTTAAAGCCAGGTGTGGCAGAAGTCATGACACGCCTAAGAGCTATGAATATTAAGACAGTCATGATCTCTGGAGATAATCATTTGGTTGCGGATTTAATCGCCAAGAAAATTGGCATCGATCATGTTTACGCGCAAGTGATGCCAGGAGAAAAGGCTGATTTGATTAAATCACTAAAACTACAAACCAAAAATGGTTTGATTGCCATGGTGGGAGATGGAGTGAATGATGCACCGGCATTAGCAGCTGCTGATGTGGGTATTGCCGTATCCACAGGAACGGATATCGCCATTCATGCGGCAGGTATTACTTTGATGAGAGGTGATCCTGGTTTAATTCCTGATGCGATTGAGATATCTAAAAAGACTTGGCAAAAAATTAAACAAAACTTATTTTGGGCTTTCTTTTACAACTTAATTGGTATTCCGTTGGCTGCTATGGGTTATTTGACGCCGATGTTGGCTGGTGCAGCAATGGCGGCATCTAGTGTGAGTGTGATCACCAATGCCTTATTACTTAAAAATTGGTCTAGGCCTGCTCATTAATAGTTCGCAACAGTTTTTGCTAACTATTAATGAGCAGGAGCATCAAAGATGGTTGTTAACCGGCAAAGGTGTTTAAGTTGATACCTTCTTTTTTCATGATGCGCTCTACGGCAGGTAGAGATGCAATACGAGATACATAGGCCTGGTAATTTGGGTAGTTAGCTGGATTAATGCCAGCCAAACCACCCCAGCGTATAAATGCAATTGCGTAAATATCGGCAGGAGTTAATTGGTTGCCGCAAAGGTATGTTTGACCTTGAGAAACTAAGCCATCAATTTCTGCTAAGTAGCCTTTGAATGCCTCTAATGCCATAGCTTTAACACCTGCTTTACCTGCTTCATCACCAAAGCGTTCTGACCTAAACACTCTTGTAAAGGTCGGGTGAACAGTGTTGTTCATCCAAGCCAAGATTGAAACAGCCTGAGCTTTTGCCATGGGGTCTGTAGGAAAAATTTGTTCTTTTGGAAAAGAATCGTGCAAAAAGCCTGTGATAGCCATGACTTGTGTGATCAACTTGCCATCGACAATTAATGCGGGTACTTGACCTCTGGGATTGATGGCTTTGTATTCAGGTTTTAAGTGCTCACCATTTTTTAGATTGATCACAGTGCCGTCAAAATTTTGACCAGAACTTTCTTTAACAAGCTCTAATGCAACGTGAGGAACAAATGAGCATGTACCAGGACAGTAATACAGATGTAAATTCATTGGGGTCTCCTTTTTTGTTGTAACCTTGAGTATAGACTTTTTAGCTAATTTTCATGACTATCCAAACACTCAATACCTTTCATCTAATTTCCCGTCTCCAAAGGCAGGCTCATGAGCATAAAGGGCATGCAGGGAAGGTGTTGATGATTGGCGGTGCACCAGGTATGGCGGGGGCCATATTATTGGCTGGTAGAGCTGCTTTGCATGCTGGGGCTGGTTGGATCATTCTTGACTTTGTTGATGAACGTGCTATTTCAGCGCTCTCAGATCAACCAGAGTTAATGCTCCGAGTTGCACAGGTAGGAGATGCTGCGCAAATTAATCCTGATGTCATCGCAATTGGACCTGGTTTGGGTCAAGGAGATGTGGCAAAGCAACTTTTATCTGAGGTTTTGCAATCAAGTGCTTTGCTAGTGATTGATGCAGATGCTTTGAATCTCATCGCATCTGATTCAAGCCTACTTAACCAATTAAAGGCTCGACCATCATTGAGCTCTGTCTTAACTCCTCATCCAGGTGAAGCAGCCAATCTACTCAAAGAAACAACAGAACAAATTCAAAGTAACCGTGAGTTAGCGATTCAAAAGCTAGTTGATCTAACTGGATCAATAGTTGTTCTGAAAGGACATCACACCCTCGTACATGCTCCACAGCAATCAATGCAGGTTTGCCTAAGGGGAAATCCAGGGATGGGGGTTGGTGGCATGGGTGATGTATTAACGGGCATTGCTGCAGCAATCCTTGCCCAAGGCATTAGGCACGGTCTGAACGCCTATGAGGCTACCTGTCTTGCTGTTGAATTGCATTCTGGGGCGGCTGATAACCTTTTAAATCAAGGTGTTGGTCCAATTGGCCTGACACCCTCGGAGGTGCTCCTTGAGGTGCGAAATTTGATAAATATCAAATAATGCCCATTTTTCATGGATAATACGGTTCATAGCCTAATTTTTGATGAGGGAGCTTGTAATGAACGAATGGCACAGCGAAAGTAAAGAAGAAATTAACAAGAAAATCATCACCATGATCGTGATGTTGGCAGGCGCTACTTGCTTGGCGATTTTGTTCGCGTTAGCTGCTGCACATATTGGTTACGTTTTGTAATTAATAATAAAAGTTTCATCAAAAAAGCTGCCTAGGCAGCTTTTTTTATTATCTGTCTCTGTCATAGTCAATCGACTGACCATCTGTCAAATTAAATCTTAATTTGACCTAACAACTCAGGCATAAAGAATTCAGTGATGAGGATTGGGTGACCTCTTAATTGATAGAGACTTCTTCTTCCCCATCCTAAGCCAGGTACTTCTGTAATTTGGCGTAGCAAAATGGGTGCTTTACCTTTTTTAAATAACACCTCGCCTAAAGGTTTACTGCCCAGTTGCAATACATCACGATTAATACCAGTAGAACTACTGGTGGGCAAAATGCTACGCGCAAAAACAACAGGAACGTCATTCACGCACAAATATACTTCGCGGATACGGCAATGATTAAGAGGCTTATCAAATAACAAGGCCTCATCTTTTAGAAGATTTTGATTGTGATCGCTTAAGACTTCTACGCTAACAGTTGATTGCGTTTTATTGGCAATCAGTTGAGTGAGAGAGCCTGCATCACTTAACCAGTCTTGCCAGATCTGTGGCACTGCGTGCAGTGCCACGTGATCAAGATTCACCCAAGACTGGCGAAGTTTTTTCATTTATGCAAATGAGCGCTTTTGACCTGATGATTTACCGCCGCCAAATTTTGGACCTGAAGAAGGTTTGCCTGAGCCCGCAAATTTTGGACCACTTGGTTTTGCAAAGTGATTTTGTTTAAAGCTTTTACCTTCGCCTTGACGGTTAGAAGCGTTACTCTTGCCTTTGCCACCAAATGAACGGCCTGGGCGACCAGAACCTGGTCGGTGTGATGGTTTGCGAGGTTTTTCTTGTGGCTCAAGACCAGGAATTACTTCAGCTTGTAATGGCTGTTGTGTGTACTGTTCAATAGCGCGAACTTTAGAGCGATCACGGTGTTCAGCCAAAGTAATCGCTACGCCACTGCGACCTGCACGACCTGTACGACCAATGCGGTGAACATAGTCTTCAGCTTTCATAGGTAAGCCAAAGTTAATCACGTGAGTAATTGTTGGCACGTCGATACCTCGAGCAGCCACATCAGTAGCTACCAAAATACGAGTTTGACCTTTACGTAATGACTGTAAACGACGGTTACGTACTGCTTGTGGCATAGCGCCATGAAGAGCTGTCGCTTCGTGACCGTCAGCACGCAATGAGTCAGCAATTGTTTCGCTGTCTACTTGGGTGCTAGCAAACACAACCGCTTGTTCTAGAGTTGGATCTGATAACCAGTGACTTAATAGCTTGTGCTTGTGTGCAACGCTATCAGCCCAGTGCAATGTTTGAGCAATGTTTTCATGTTTATCTTGAGCGCTTGCTAATTCAATGCGGCCAGGATTGTTCATGAGGCTTGTAGCCAACTGCATAATGCGTGGCGCAAAAGTTGCAGAGAACATCAAAGTTTGATTACGTTGTGAGCTTAGTTCGTGAATCGCTTCGATATCGTCTTGGAAACCAAGATCTAACATGCGATCTGCTTCGTCAACAATCAAGCATTTCACTTTGTCCAAGCGAATTGCACGGCTGTTGCTTAAGTCAAGTAAACGACCAGGTGTAGCAACCACTAGGTTGGCACCCTTGATTTGAGAAATTTGTTTGCCATAAGGCATGCCACCCATGATGGTTGCAATGCGAATACCGCGAGAAAATTTAACTAAATTGATAGCATCTGCACTAACTTGTTGTGCAAGCTCACGTGTTGGGCATAACACCAACACCTGTGGTTCTGCACGACCTGGTACAGGTTTGCCATTTGGATTGGCAGCCATCAATTGATTTAATAAAGGTAGCAAGAATGCAGCTGTTTTACCGCTACCTGTTTGGCTGCTTACCATCCAGTCACCACCAGATAGGGCAGCTGGAATTACTTTTTCTTGTACTGGAGTCGCGTGTGTATAGCCAAGCGCTTCAGTGGCTTGAAGTAGGGGTTGGGCTAAGCCCAGTTCTTTAAAACTAATAGTCATAGTCATGCACATCCCTTGAGAGGGATGTCCTTTCTGTGGTTTGGTCAATTAAGGCATCGACCAACAGACAAACAAAAAGGCATGCAGTTCTTAACTTCAGAACAATGGCTGGGGGCGATGTTTCATACTACAAGGCGGATTATGCCATACTTTCACATTATTTGCTGCACTGCATAAATAAGCCGTCAGGGAACTGAGGGTTTGCTTTGCTAAGATTTGCCCCAATTCAAACGTATTGCATGGAGAGAAAATGAGCTTAAACAACGTTCAACCTGGTTCTAAGATCCCTGATCAGTTC
>JACCDQ011061644.1_pt1 | contig 15106 bp, 14 predicted proteins | sample 7446031 | NCBI WGS metagenome assembly JACCDQ01 (sample SAMN15323442, study PRJNA562643) | freshwater metagenome | isolation source: river surface water | place: USA:Blue River Watershed | collected 2017-08-17
AATCTTGCTTTTTGAACCATGCGGTCACGCTCAAGGCTTTGGACTTCAGCCCGCTCGACCCGAACCTGCGCCTCACCTTCTTCGACGCGGGCGCGATAGTCAGCATCATCAATGACCACCAACAAATCACCAGCGGCTACCCGCTGATTGTCTTGAAATAAAACTTCATCGACATACCCTGACTCACGGGGACTCACTTGTGTCATATGCGCTTTGAGGTAGCTATTTTCAGTCGACTCAAAGGGCCACACCGAGAGTCGCCACCAGAGCACCAACGCGACCACTAAAACGAGTGCTAAAGCGATAAAAACCAGCTTCTTGTCTTTTGGCATGTGCATACATTACTAAACGGTTTAGTTTAGTCTATGATAGTTTTGAACCGTTTCTCCCGCAACCGCGCTTTAAACCAGCTGATGTCCGCGATCCCAAGCAAACGCGAAGCCATCCTCAAGGCGGCTCGCACCATCTTCGTCCGGTCCGGATACCGCGGCGCCAGCATGGATGCGATTGCCGAGGAAGCCCCCGTCTCCAAACCGACGCTTTACAGCCACTTTGGCAGCAAGCACGAACTTTTCATTGCAGTGATTCAGACCCAGTGCGCATCCCTCGTGGGCAGCTTGGATCGAGCAAATACACTGGGACTTCCCGCAGAAACCGGCATTCGTGCTATTGCAGAATCCTTCGTCCAAACCATCTTCAATCCCGAGTCTCTCGCGCTTTATCGGCTAATCATCGCCGAGCATCATCATTGCCCTGAGCTTGCACAACTCATGGACCAGACCGTCATCCAACCCAATCTGGATTTGCTCTCGGCCTATCTAAGCACACTAAAGGACTCCGACTCCCTCACCATCCCCGATCCGTCCGCATCGGGCCAGTTATTACTGGGCATGCTAAAGGGAATTCCACATTTTCGGTGCCTAACCGGTGTCAGCCAAGGCCTTTCGGCAGAGGAAGCACAGCGACTCATCGACTTTGCGGTTCACCAGTTTCTGAGAGGGCATGGACTTGAGCACTCCTAGATCAGGCCTCTTCGGCCTCTTATTTCTTTTTTCGGGCTGTGCCGTGGGCCCGGATTACGTGAAGCCCAACGCCAATCCACCAGCGCAATGGCACACCGAAAAGGAAGCAGGGGCCCAGTTAAAGCCAATTCAAGAGTCAGACCTTGAGACGTGGTGGCGCTCGCTGGAGGATCCCATCCTTGATGACCTGGAACGAAGGGGCAAAGGAGAAAACCTGGATCTCAAGGTCGCCCTGACCCGCATTGATCAAGCTCGCGCCGAAAAGTTAGCTAACCGGGCCTCTCTTTTCCCTCAAGTTGGCGCAACAGCGGCCGGCACCTACCTGGACAACGTATTTCCGCGACAAACCAGCACGGGAACACAGAACCAGTGGGGGTTTCTCCTCACTGGCCTCGACGCCTTTTGGGAAATCGATCTTTTTGGACGACTGCGAAGAAAGCTGGAGGCGTCAACCGCACTCAATGAAAGCGCAGCAGAAAACTATCGTGAAGCCTGGGTGCTTTTATCCTCGGAAATCGCGAAGGAATATGTGACCTTCCGCAACGTACAGTCGCTGTTGCGGATCACCCGAAGCAATATCAAGTCTCAGTCACACACGCTTGAATTGACCGAACGGCTATTTGAGGAAGGGGTCGGCACACGATTTGACACGACCCGCGAGAAATCTCTACTCAAAGCCACGGAAGCCGAAATCCCACGTTTAGAAGGGCTGCTGAGTGAGTCCCAACATAAGATCGAACTGCTTCTGGCATTGCAGCCCGGAAGCCTTCGGGGATTGCTTGAAAAGGAAGGCCCTGTTCCCGTACCAAAAGATCGAAGAATTCTCGTAAAACCCGCCGATACACTTCGCCTTCGCCCCGATATCAGAGAAGCCGAACGCAACCTTGCCGCTGCAACCGCCACCCAGGGCGCCGCCTTTGCTGAACTGTTTCCAAAGATCTCCGTCGCCGCTTTCATGGGCGTGCAGAATTCAGATCTTGAAAATCTCTTCCGCTCTACCGCTTTCTCTTGGGCCAGCGGAAGCGCCATCATGCAACCAATCTTCAATTTTGGTCGTATCAGGGCAGGCATTGATCTGGCTGACGCTCGGCAGCAGGAAGCCTATTTCCGCTATGAGAAAGCGGTTCTTGAGGCCTTGAAGGAAACCGAGACGGCTCTCCGACTGCTTTTGAAGGAGGAGGAGAGAAGACAACATCTTGAGGTATCCGTGGAGAACCTCAAAGAATCGCGCCGACTGGCAGAACTTCGCTACCGCGAGGGCGTTTCCAATTTTTTGGATGTCCTTGACAGTGAGCGGGCGATCTATACTGAGGAAATCAAACTCGCCCAGTGCAGAGCCCAAACCACGATGTATCTGATCGCCGTTTTCAAGGCGATGGGGGGAGCGGGTAACCTGCCGGTGACAAAGCCAGAGGAACCGATTCGCCCATGGGGCTAGGATCGCTCCCAAACCGCCACCACGGGCGTGTGATCCGAGGGGCGCTCGAGTTTTCGGGGCTCACGATCGATGGCACACCCGGTCAACTGCGGCCGAAGTGCATCACTGAAGAGAATGTGATCGATTCTAAGACCTAAATTACGGGGAAACCCGTTCATGCGGTAATCCCACCAGCTAAAACTCTTTTCGGGCTGCTCGAATTGTCGAAAAGCATCATGAAATCCGAGATCAATCAGCCGTCTGAAGGCATCCCTCTCAGGGTCGCTACAAAGGATCTTGCCCTGCCACTGGAGAGGGTCATAAACATCAATATCCTCCGGGGCGATATTGAAGTCCCCTAGAATGATTGTTTGAGGGTATTTCTGCCGCTCGGATCCCAGCCAGGCAATCAGAGCATCTAACCATGCAAGCTTGTAGCGGTACTTATCCGAATCGACCTCACTTCCATTCGGAATGTAGAGATTTACCACCCGAACATCGCCCAAGGTCACGGCCATCACTCGTCGCTGGGGATCATCAAAGCCCGGAATATCCATGACAGCATCCACGGGGCGCTCTTTTGCAATGACCGCAACCCCGTTGTACGTTTTTTGACCACTAAAAATGGATTGGTAGCCCAGTGATGCGAAGACTTCCGCCGGGAACTTGTGGTCCTCCATCTTCGTCTCTTGCACGGCAAGCACATCCGGCGCCTCCCGAACAAGCCAATCTGTGACGTGCGGCAGGCGGACATTGAGCGAATTAACGTTCCAGGTTGCGATTTTCACAGGTCGATTACAGCGCTATTCAAGTGGACCGGCATCGATGAACCCTCCTCAATTACGAGGATCTCTCGACCAACTCCGTCACCTTTTTCTCCAAGGTTCGAAGGCGAGTCCATACCTCATGCAACTTGGGCATGACCGCCATATTCTTTAAATACTGCTGTAGCGGTTGGGCCGGACCCCCGGCGTACATGCCGGGTTCCTTTATGCTGTTGTTCAGACCGCAGCGATGCAAAAGCACGGTATTGTCCGGGACACTGACATGATCCAGTGTTCCCGTCTGTCCCGACGCAATTACGCGCTTTCCGAATTTGGTGGATCCCGACAATCCGGTGTGGGCGCAGAGGATACTGTGGTCCCCGATTTCTACGTTATGCCCAAGATGGCACATCGCATCAATCACGGCACCTTGGCCCACGAGCGTCGCGCCATAGGTACCCCGATCAATGTTGGTGTTCGCACCGATCACTGCGCCATCACTGATAATGACGGTTCCCGTATGAGGTATTCGGTAATTCTTACGCTCAGCATCCTGAGCAAATCCAAATCCCTCTGAACCGATTACGCAACCCGCCTTGAGGATGACGCCAGCACCCACTTCACAGCCATAACCCACAACGCAACCGGGGTGGAGCACGGTTTCAGATCCAATCACGGCATCGTGTTCGACAACCACGTTCGCCATAAAAACGACCCCCTTGCCAACCTTGACCCCACGCCCAAGAACTACGCCGGGTCCCACCAAAACGTCGTCGAGAATTTCTACGCTTTCATGGATTACCGCGCTTGGGTGAATCCTGGGCCACTCCGTATCACGCACATTACGATCTGCGTAAGTTTGCTTCAGAATAGCCATCGCCAAACGCACATTGGGCGAAATCAAAATCGCGAGATTCGGAATTGATGCCAACTGTTCCGCAATTTCAGCCGTCGTCACTACCCCAGCCGGCCCCTGATCTCGGACCTGTGCCAAGTATTTAGGGTGATCAATAAAGACAAGATCGCCCGGCTGACACTCCTCGATCGGAGAAAGCCTCAGCAACAGCTGATCACTTCCTTTTAGGCTCGAAATGAGCCCACGATCAAGAAAACGCTCGAGAATCTGTGAGGCTTGAACATTCATATAAGGTCTCTCTGGCTAGATACCTCATGATAGCCGATGCATCCAATTGCAGGCGGCATCCAAGCCAAAAATTGGAGGCGACTTGAGCGCTGCGTTAAACTCACCCCCGTCTGCTTACCTGCGAGACCCAAACTTTGTCTGCTGATCCTTCAACCGTTGAAAAGACCCAAGCCGACGATCCCGTCAGCGCAATGTCACAACGATACAAGCCCTTTACTGAGGCCCTGGTCGAGCGTGGCAAAATGCGTGAGTCGGAGGTCATCCGCGCGGAACGCCTTGCCCTCCAGACGGATGAGACACGATTTCCTGCTCTTCTTCTGAAACTCGGCATTCTCTCTGAACGGGATACGGCAGAGATCTTGTCTGCTGTCAGCGGCAAGCCGCTGACCAATCCGGATGAGTTTCCTGAGTCTTCTCCCCTCCCCGAACAGATTTCTGCACGATTTCTCAAAGAAAACCATGTCGTTGGGATCTCTGGAGACCCCAATGGGGTCGTGGTAGCCCTCACCGATCCGTTTGAGGAAGAGATCATCGAGGCACTGCACTTGGCTTGTGGCCGCCCAATTGAGGTCAGAGTCGGCATCGGATCCGAGATTGATCGGGCCCTCGAAACCCAAATGGGGCCGGGAAAAAGCCTCATGGGAGAAATTGTCGATACGTTCGGCAGCGATGAAGACGTTAATGAGGCGGACGTCGAACACCTGAAGGATCTGGCATCCGAAGCCCCAGTGATTCGCATGGTGAACCTCATCATGCAGCGCGCCGTTGAAATGCGCGCTTCCGACATCCACGTCGAACCATTTGAGCAGGTTCTCAAGGTTCGCTTCCGAGTCGATGGCGTTTTACGTGAAGTGGAATCGCCGCCGGTCCGATCGACGGCCGCCGTGATCTCACGCATTAAAATCATGGCAAAACTGAACATTGCTGAACGCCGACTCCCACAGGACGGCCGCATTAAGCTGCAAGTTCAGGGCAAGGAACTCGACCTTCGTGTTTCGACTGTGCCGACCATGCACGGTGAAAGTGTCGTCATCCGATTGCTTCACAAGGAAAGCATCAAATTCGATTTTGGCAGTCTGGGATTTGAAGGCGAGGCGCTCAATCGGTTCCTTGGTGTCCTGGAGCAACCCCATGGCATCATCTTGATCACCGGCCCGACCGGAAGCGGTAAAAGCACCTCGCTCTATACGGCTCTGCATAAGATCAACACACCCGATCGAAAGATCATCACCGTCGAAGACCCTGTCGAGTACCAGCTCGAGGGAGTCAATCAAATCCAGACCAAACCCCAGATTGGACTGACGTTTGCCGCGGCACTCAGATCGATTGTTCGACAGGATCCCGACGTGATCATGATTGGCGAAATGCGTGACATTGAAACAGCCCGCATCGCCGTGCAGTCCGCCCTCACCGGACACTTGGTCCTTTCAACTCTTCATACAAACGATGCTGCCGGGGGCGTCACCCGACTCCTCGATATGGGCTTGGAGGACTACCTCATCGCTTCGACCGTCAATGGCATCCTCGGACAACGATTAGTTCGACGCCTGTGCCCACATTGCCGGGAGTCATTTGAACCAATGCCTGAAGTGGCCGCCGAACTTAAGCTTTGGAACTTCAGTGACGCAAGGGACGTGCTCCTTTATCGCCCGAAAGGGTGTGAAGCCTGTGATGGCACGGGTTATCGTGGTCGTCTAGCCATATCAGAACTTCTGGTCATGAGCGATGACATTCGGCGACTGGTCATGACCAATGCACCTGCTCGAAAGATCGAGGATCAGGCACTGCTCGAAGGCATGGAAACCATGTATGACGATGGAATCCGGAAGGCTGTGCGGGGCCTGACGACGGTCGAGGAAGTGATTCGCGTGACTTCGGACACCTAAATTCATCATGGCTGTCTATTTCGTCAAGGCCGTCAATCGCGACGGTGAAACGATTGAAGAGGAACGCGAATCAGCCAGTGAGGCTCAGCTGATTGTTGCTCTTCAAAACGAAGGCCTCCTTCCAATTAAGGTTGCTGTCGCGGGATCGAGTCCTTTGGACTTCCTCAGAATGCGGCGAAGACGCCTCAAAATCTCGCATAAACAAGTTTCCCTTTTTACCCGGGAGCTCCTAACGCTACTCGAGGCCGGCCTTCCTCTGGACCGCGCGCTATCGGTCCTTTTAGAGCTGAGCGCGACGGAGCCCGATTTCAATCAGATGATCAGCAAGATTCTCGAGCGAATCAAGGGAGGAGCCCAGCTCTCGGATGCGTTGGAAGCCCAAGGCCCGGTTTTCTCCCGCTTCTATCTCAACCTCATCCGCGCGGGTGAAGCCGGTGGCGCCCTCGAAGTTGTTCTCGACCGCCTCACCAAATATCTGGAGAGCTCCAAGGAACTGAAGGATACGGTCACGACAGCCATGATCTACCCGTTGATCCTGGTCATCATGGCCATCAGCTCTCTCCTGCTGTTACTGACCTTTGTTGTTCCTCAATTCACCGAAATGTTTGATAGTGCCGGAAAGGAACTTCCATTGCCGACACAGATTGTTGTTGGAACAGCCGATGCGATTCGGGACTTCTGGTGGGTTGCCATCCCCATTGGCCTCCTTGCCAGCAGTTGGGTGAAATATCAGCGATCTGATCCTGTCCGCCGACTGGTCTGGGATGGATGGATGCTTCGATTACCGCTTTTTGGCGATCTCATCCTTAAGTTTCAGGTGGCAAGTTTCAGTCGAACGTTGGCTACCCTAATGTCAAACGGTGTTCCATTGCTCGCGGCACTCTCCATCGTGAAAGACACCCTGGATAATCGGCTTGTGGGACAGAAGCTTGAGTTGGCCGTGACCAGCCTAAAAGAAGGCGGTGGATTGACTGCGCCCCTGATGGAGGCACAGATTTTTCCCTCGCTGGCCATGCAAATGATTAAGCTTGGGGAGGAGTCCGCCCAACTTCCTGAAATGTTGGATCGCGTAGCAACCACCTACGACAAGGAAATCAAAATCTCGATTCAGCGACTTCTTGCCTTGCTTGAGCCCATCCTGATTGTTGGCCTAGGCATCATGATCGGGGGCATAATCATCTCGATCCTGATGGCCATCCTCAGTGTTAACGATCTTGCCTTCTGATGGACCACGCCACCCTTCAATCCGACCTCCCGGCCAAATGCTTACAAGCCTTAAGGACGAGAGCCCATTGACCCTTGACGCACATCACACCATGAAAAAAGAGAATATTCGCCATATTCGCGCCGCACTGAGAACTTCGGCGGGTTTCACCCTCATCGAACTGCTGGTCGTTTTGGCCATTATTGGCCTACTCGCTGGACTGGTTGGACCTCAGGTCATCAAGCATCTTGGTGAATCAAAAACCAAAACGGCCAAACTCCAAATTGAAGAACTTTCCTCTGCGCTTGATATGTACCGCCTCGATGTTGGCCGCTATCCCTCCAGCGAGGAAGGTCTTGGCGCCCTGATTGAGCAACCGGCCAGCGCCGCATATTGGAACGGACCCTACCTTCGGAAAAAGAAGATGCCCTCGGATCCTTGGAACAACCCCTACCATTACGTCACCCCAGGTGAACACGGTAAATTCGACATCTTTACCTTCGGTGCCGACAACACGGAAGGGGGTGAAGGAGAAGATCAGGACGTGAATAGCTGGGATTAATTGCAGTAAAGCCAGCCATTGTCAGACCACTGTAGCTCAAACCTGAGGGGACGCCGAGCGTGCCCTCAGTACAGATTGAGCCCCCCATCAGACCAAGGACTAGATTGAGCCAGAACCCGCTTGGCTTGCGCCCTCAACGTCAGGGATTCACTCTGATCGAAATGATGATTGTCATTGCGATCAGCGCCATCGTACTTGCAACCCTGGTTCCAAATTTCGCTCCTGCCATTGAGCGAGCAAAGCTCCATGCCACATCAAGGGACGTGGTTTCGGCACTGAGACATTGCCGTGGCTATGCCATGATTAAGGGCGAGGATGCCCTCTTTGAGGTCAACACGATTGCTCACACCTACCGGATCAGCGGAAGAAAAAAGCTTTATCAAATCCCAGAAAGCATAGATGTGGGACTGTTTACTACTACAACAGAAACGCTGGATGAGGGGACTGGACGTATTCGTTTTTTCCCCGATGGCTCAGCAACCGGAGGACGGGTGACCTTGATTGGTCAAAACCAAACGTTGGTCATCGACATCAATTGGCTGACGGGTGAAATCAAACTGGGCGACAAGGATGCCGTGGATCAATAACGATCGTAATGATCGAGGATTCTCACTGCTTGAAATCTTGGTGGCATTCGCAATCCTATCTCTCTCGATCGGCGTCCTGCTTCGAATCTTTGCGGGTGGCGGTCAACTGACTAAGACCGCGGATGATTACTACCGCGCAGTGATTACCGCAGAAACTTTGATGACAGGACTGGGCGTGGAAACACCCCTGCACCCCGGAGTCACCCAAGGCACCACGGAAACCGGATTTCGATGGACGGCGACAGTCACGCCCTACCCCATCAACCCACAACTGTTGGGCGCACAAACCGGAGCCCCCATGATGAACAATTCCATGGGCTTTCTCCCTTTTTGGGTCGAACTAGCCGTTGAATGGGGTCCTGAGGAGGATCCTCGCGCATTCACGATGCAATCACTTCGGCTGGTAATGGATCGGAGCCAAGGCAGCTTCTGATGCAAAATAAAGCACACCATCCTCGCATGGATGGCTTCACTTTGATTGAAATTCTAATTGGCACCGCCATTCTCGGAATCATGATGCTGATTCTGACGGGAAGCCTAAGAATTGGCGCCCAAAGTTGGGAGGCTGGCGAGGCCAGACTTGAAAGAGCCAACCGTCAATTTGTCATTCAGAACTTTCTGAAACGCCACATTGCGACTCTCCTCCCCCTTTCTGCGGTCAATGCCAAAGGGGAAATGGAGCCCGCGCTTAACGGAATCGGCAACGCCTTTTCTTACATCGCAGCCCTTCCTGACCAATTGGAAGGTGGTGGTCTCTATCGCTTCATTGTCTACCTTACGGGAGATGAAGGGAATCAAGCCATCCGGGTTTCCATCACCCCGTTCCAGTCAAACCCGAAAAGCGAACGCCCCCCGCCCCAGCCAATCGACGATGTGGTGTTGCTCGATCAAGCCTCCCACTTTCAGGTGAGCTATTTCGGGATCAGTCAGGAGCAAAACACCCAAACGACCGGTGGTGTCCCGCAGCCACGTTGGACGAATACGTGGCACGACTATCAACTCCCGCTGATGATTCGCATTGATATGGGGCGCGTTGGAGAGCCTTCATGGCCCATGCTTTTGATCGCACCCAAAACTCAGGTATTGAGGTAATTCGAGATGCAGACCTACCGCTTGCGAGAGCAAGGTATGGCCTTGGTGATCGTCCTCTGGGTCGTCAGCCTCATGACCATCATGGCTGGAAGCTTTGCGCTTTCCACCCAGAGAGAATCTGCCGTTCTTCGCCATGCCCATGAGCGGGCACAGGCCATGGCCTTAGCCGAAGGCGCCATCTACTACGCCATGCTCATGCTCAACATTCCGGATCCCAAGCTTCGCTGGCAAGGTGACGGACGACCTTATTTCTGGGATGCAAAAGGAACGCCAGTCAGGGTTCGCATTCAAGATGAGGGGGGGAAAATCGACCTCAATGTAGCTCAGGAGCCGACTCTTAAAACCGCCTTCAAGCTGATGGGGCTTGGTGAAGAACAGATTAATGTACTGACGGATGCCGTTTTGGACTGGCGTGATGCGGATGACATCAAGCGCCCCAGCGGCGCCGAGGCACCCGAATATGAAGCGCGGCGAATGAATGCGCTTCCACAAAACAGGCAATTCCTTGTCATGGATGAGGTACAGGGTGTGATGGGCATCAAGCCTGAACTGTTCAAAAGAATGCAGTCATGGTTTACGTTATACTCAGGGATAGACGGACTTGATCCATCGAAAGCTCCACGGGAGATGCTTTTTGCCCTGACCGGCGGCGACCCGGCGGCGGTCCAAGCCATAATGCAACAGCGGCTTCAGAACCTTCCCGTCAATCTCCCGCCCGTCCAAGGCATCAACTTTACTCAGGCAGCAGGCGTCTCCTATAGCATCATGGCCGAAGTCGTGATTGATGGTGACCAACATTTTGGAATCATTGCGAATGTCCGTCGCGGAGCGATGGCGGGAAACTTACCTTTCACCATACTGCGGTGGCGACCCTACCATCAGCGCTCAACATCCCGTGAAGAGATCTAGCCCCGGGGCCCCTCATAGCACCCCCACTCACCATGATTGATTTTGACGCCCCCATCGAAGCACAGATCCAGAAATTCTGGCGCTGGTGGCTATCCGAAATCACCCAGATCATTCCCGATCGGGCCTTGAAACTCCTGACGCGAGGCCAGGAGCTCTTGGTACTGACCCTCGATCAAGATCAGTGGGTCATCCGACGGATCCAAGGCGCTCAAGAGTCAGAAATAAAACGTATAGCCCTCAATGATTTGGGTCCTGGACATTTTGCTGAATTCATTGCTGAGCACCCTGACCTTGCTGAAACCAAGATTGCGCTTCGACTGATCAAAGGGCAGGGACTTAGGCGCCAGTTCAAACTCCCGATGGCCGCCGAGGAAAATTTGGCGCAAGTCATTGCCCTCGAGATGGATCGACTGACGCCCTTTACCCAGGACCAGGTCTCATTTGCGACGCGGGTCTTCAGCCGGACGAAGGCTACCCGGCAAATACTGGTTGAACTCATCCTTGCCCCTCGAGACTTTCTGGAAAACGCGCTGGATACCCTGTCACGTGCAGGATGGCATCCGATTAACGTTCATCTGGAAGGTGAAACCAAGACGAACGAATACAACCTTATCCCCGAGAGATTCAAGCCGCAGGGCGACAAGCTGGTCGAAATGCTGAATATCGGACTGAGCAGCGCCATTCTCGCGATCCTGATTCTGATCCTGGTCCTACCGGTCTGGATGACTCGAACAGAAGCCATGAAGGTTCAAGCTGAACTCAAAAGGACCACCAAGGCAGCTAAAGAAGTCGAGGACATGCGAGAGCAAGCCGAAAAGCTATTGCATCAAGCGCAATTCCTGCAGGAAAAGAAACGCTCAGAACCGATTTTGGTCGATGCCATGGATGAACTCACCCGAGTGATCCCGGATGACACGTGGCTCAACGGACTTCAATACGCCAATCACCGTGTTGTGATCCAGGGTCAATCCCCCTCAGCTTCAGTCCTCCTCAAGCAAATCGAGGGCTCACGACATTTCAAAGACGTGAGTTTCGTTTCGCCAGTGACCAAGGATGCCGGCAACAATCTGGAACGCTTCCAAATTGCTTTTGACGTCGTCAACGGGAGGTTTTCTGAAGAAGCTCATTGAAAAGCTTCAACAACCCGTTGAAGTCAACACCAGTCGATTAAGCGCTGTCGCATTGCTTGTCGCAGCGTTAATCTTCTTATTCATGCTGCTCATCTATCCCCTGATCAGTCTCGAATCCGAGTACCGGGATACCCTAGATCGTCAGCGATTTAAACTCCGTCAAGTTAAACAAATCCTGTCGCTCAGAGAGCCTTTAAATCAACGGTTGGAGAATATTAAGGCGCTGAGCAGTTCCAACGAGACGCTTCTTCCGACCACTACGGCAGCCTTGGCTAGCGCAGACCTTCAGACGCGAATCAAACAAGTCGTTGGCGAGGCCGGTGGCGAACTCTCCAGTACGCAGGTCATTCCTGAAAAAAACGAGGAGAACGTGGTTCGCGTGGGGGTCAAGGTTAGAATCAATGGCAGCACGCCGATCCTTCGGAGTGTCCTTCACGCGTTTGAATCCGGCAAACCTGCCCTTTTTATCGATAACCTTAATATTCGTCCGATTCGAGTTCCCGGGAACCCTCGAGAGAAGGGGAGCGGACCTGAAGACAAGTTGAGCATCGATTTCGATGTCATCGGCTATATGCAGGCGCCTTGACCATGAAATTTGAGCTCGATCCTCGCCTTAAACCCTACACTGTCCCCATCGGGCTGGGTGCGGGACTTTTGCTGCTGATCATCATCATCTTGATCGAATGGTTCGCCTTTCGTCACAGTCTCGCCCAAGAGAAGAGGACATCCCGTGGGCCGAACCCTGAAACTCTCGGCGCGGCTGTCTCTCTCGAAGGGCTTGCGCTCCCGCCGGTGAGTGATTTTTCTGAAACGGTAGAGCGGCCTCTGTTCATGGAAACGCGCAGACCAAGCCCCCCACCTCCGCCCGGCCCTCCGCCGAGATCAGAGCCCCCGGCACCCGTCTCTTTCCAACTCATGGGTGTCATCGAATCTCCAAAAGGACGGCTAGCGCTTATCGCAGAGGCCAAGGGAAAGTATCGGCGCCTTCGCCTCAAAGAGGCGATCGACGGCTGGGAAGTCACGGAAATTCGGAATGATCGTCTCTTCCTCGAACAAGGCGGACTGAAACAGGACATCGGTCTCACCAAGAAGCGCGCCAAAACGGCGGGGGACAAATCACCGCCAGCGCAGCAAGAAACACCGCAGGAAAATGAGCCGACCCAACGTCGTCAACCCCATTCACAGAACGCGCAGGGCCAACAAAACGGAGAGCCCGCCGGACAACAACCTATCCAGCAGCCTCGCACAAATTCGGGAGGCCAGTCGCAGTCGCAGGAAGACGCTCATCAATCGCCAGAAGATGTCGTCGAAGAAAATTAAGCCGTACCCCTGGGATTGGGCGCAACAACCGAAAAGTGTCATCGCCTCAAGACGATGCGCTAAGATTTAGGACTCAGCATCCAGATGATTTCCATGTCGAACATCAATCCTCGCCTCGTAATTCTCTCGCTCTCAATGACGCTCCTTCTTGGAGGGTGTGAAGCGTTGGCACCGGAGTCCATCAAAAGGACACCGGTTCCTTCCAACCTCAAGATTGAACCGATTAATCGTGACGCACTCAGTAATCGCCCCATCCAAAGCGAGCCGCTGAAAGCCCGAGAACACAAGCAGCCGGAGTATTTTCCTGCCAAAAACAGCCTACTGGGTGATGGCAACAATAAATTGGGAAAAGCCTCACCCGAGGTGGCTGCGGCCAGGAAAGAGGGAAAGTACACGCTCAACTTTGATGATGCGGACCTCAATGAAGTCGCGAAAACCATCTTGGATGAAACGCTCAAGATCAACTACATCATCAGCCCAAAAGTTTCAGGCCGAGTCACCCTGCAAACCACCCGAGCGCTGGCCGAGGAAGAGCTGATCCCAACGCTTGAAACGCTACTCCGACTCAATGGTGCTGTCCTGATCAAGGACAACGACATGTACCGAATCGAACCTGAAGCCGGCGGGATTGTCGGTGCCCCCGGGGCCAAGGTCGGGGCGCCCGGACAACGCATTCCACCCGGCTTCCAGCTCCGCATCGTTCCCCTGCGTTACGTTGGCGCGCAAGAGATGCAGAAGATTCTTGAGCCTTTGATGCCACCCAAGTCGATCATTCGAGTGGATACGACCCGCAATATGCTCTGGCTTGCGGGATCCTCCGAAGAGTTGAGGACCGTGCTCGACACGGTTCAACTCTTTGACGTTGATTTCATGAGCGGCATGTCGGTTGGCATTTACCCTCTGACCAATGTTGAACCCGCACTTATCGCGACCGAAATTCAAAAGATCATCGGCGACACCAATAAAGGGCCTCTCGCAGGACTCGTGAGAATTTTGCCGATCGATCGATTGAACTCGATCCTCGCCATCACGCCGCAACCCCGATACCTTGAAGAAATCGCGAGTTGGGTTGGCCGACTGGATCGCTATAGCCCGAACCGCATGGGCAGCATCCACGTCTATCGACTGCAGAACGTTGACGCCATTGATCTTGCAAGAACCCTGACCAATATCTTTGGCGGTCGGTCCGGCTCAGGCAGCAATGCTTCGCTGCGGCCCGGATTCCAGAACAGCAACATTGGCGCGAGCAGCTCAAGCACACCCGGTAGCGGTGGCAGCGGCTTTACGAACTCAGCAGGCGATCTTGGCAGTAGCACCTCAGGCGATCTTGGAACAGGCTCCTCTGGCGGTAGCATGGGCTCCACGATGGGTCCAAATTACGGCGCGGATTCTGCCACCGGTTCTGGCTCCAGTGGTTTTGGCGGCGGCTCGACATCCGGCGGCTATGACGGCTCGAGCAGTTCAGGCGGTTTCGGCTCTTCAGGCTCTTCGGGTGGAGGCTTTGGATCGTCCGGCGGTGGGTTTGGATCCTCCGGTGGCGGATTTGGCTCATCCGGGGGCGGGCTTGGTCGCGGCACCCAGCAGAATCGGTCCAGTCAGGCCGCAAATATTGGCAACATCCGGATTGTTGCAGACCCCTCCAATAACGCGCTGATTATTACGGCTAAGTATCAGGAGTATCAGGAAATCGAGACCGTCATCAAGGAGCTCGATGTTTTGCCTCTCCAAGTCCTTATCGATGCAACCATTGCAGAAGTCAAACTCACCGATGACCTCAAATACGGTATCAAGTGGTATTTCAATAAAGGCAATTACGCCGGTGGGCTTGGGGTGCAAACGCTCATTGGTAGCAGCTCCGACTCCGTCATCGGGGCTGCGAGCGACTATGCCTTCAACTACTACCTGAACTTTGGCAAAGATCTCAAGGTCCTTCTTCAGGCCGAAGCGGATAAAGGTAAGGTCAACATCGTATCTTCCCCCTCCGTGATGGTTCAAAACAATCAGGAAGCCTCGATGCGGGTCGGCGACCAGATTCCCATCTTGACCGGCCAATACGGTAACTTTACCGG